>Ga0075466_1001140_pt1 | contig 9923 bp, 9 predicted proteins | sample DEB08_DNA_16_FD_71486 | JGI IMG/M metagenome (GOLD analysis project Ga0075466, IMG submission 71486) | Aqueous microbial communities from the Delaware River and Bay under freshwater to marine salinity gradient to study organic matter... | ecosystem: Environmental > Aquatic > Marine > Coastal ... | reverse complement strand
TCGCTCGAGAACTGTCGGAGCAATACCCGGTTGCATTAGTTAATAGCGTTAATCCGGTTCGTATCGAAGGTCAAAAATCTGCGGCATTTGAAATAGTTGATCGACTGGGTCGAGCCCCGGACATTTCCTGCATGCCCGTTGGGAATGCCGGGAATATCACCGCTTACTGGCGCGGATACCAGGAGTACCAGGCAACAGGTGTTTCCGATTCAACCCCCGCCATGTGGGGATTTCAGGCTGCAGGGGCGGCTCCTTTAGTAATCGGAAGTCCGGTCTCCAACCCTGAGACAATCGCGACAGCGATTCGAATTGGAAACCCTGCATCTTGGGATTTCGCAATTGCCGCGCGTGATGATTCACATGGACTCATTGATTCGGTAACCGACGAAGAAATATTGTCGGCCTACCACCTGCTTGCTGAAAAAGAAGGTTTGTTCTGTGAACCGTCAAGTGCCTCGAGTGTTGCCGGATTACTTAAAATGCATTCTGCGGGGAGAGTCCCACCTGAATCGGTTGTCACCTGCACGTTGACGGGCAACGGACTTAAGGATCCTCAATGGGCGCTTGAGGGAGCGGCAGACCCAGTGGTTATCTCCGTTGATTCTGCACTCGCAGCCGAGAAACTTGGTTTAATGTGATGAACGAAACGACATTCGTATCAGGTGCTGTTCGCATTGTGGTCCCTGCTTCTAGTGCGAATTTGGGTCCAGGATTTGATTCCATTGGGTTGGCTCTCGCTGTGCATGACGAACTTATTGCAATGGTGACGAATGATGTTGGTATCAAAGTTGACGTCGAGGGGGAGGGCGCTGGAATCGTCTCAACCGATGAGTCGAATTTGGTTGTTCGTGCCATGAATCGAGGATTTGAGGCGATGAACGCGAAACCCGCAGGATTCATCCTTAAATGTCGTAATGCAATACCGCATGGACGAGGCTTGGGTTCATCAGCTTCTGCAGTGATAGGTGGCCTAGCAATGGCCCGCTCTCTGGTTGAGGGGGGCGAAACACTTCTCCCTGATTCGGACATTCTCAATATTGCACTTGAGTTTGAGAATCACCCGGATAATTTGTCGGCAGCGCTTTACGGTGGATTCAATATTTCATGGCTTCACAACGCGGAAATTGCTGGTGCTGTACAGCCGATTGTCCATCCTGATGTCGTGCCAATTGTATTGATTCCACCCCATGAACTTGCGACAACACAAGCAAGGGGAGTCTTGCCTGAGCAAGTTCATCGATCAGCTGCTTGTCATAATCTTTCGCGTACAGGCTTGTTGGTTTATGCGATTTCGCACGACCCAAAACTTCTGTTGGAGGCTACTTCAGATCAGTTGCATCAAGACGCAAGAGCACACGTTTATCCCGAAACAAGCACAATTATTTTGCAGTTGCGAGCTAAAAATATTGCAGCAATGGCTTCGGGGGCAGGTCCTGCCGTTTTACTTTTAGTTGACCGCAATGAAGTTCACGAACTTGAAGATGCATTAAGCGTGGTTCCAGATGAGTGGACTCGCATCGCTGTTCCAATTGATTTCGAGGGCGTCAGGGCACTCCCACTCCCGGTTTAGGCCCATCCCAAGGTAAATCTCGCTACCTGTGTTAGCCTAGGACAGTCCACAGTCGTGGCGAGCTTCTTGAAAGAATCACGTTCATCGGAAAATCGAAGTTTCGAGTTCTTGTTCCAGGTGGATGGAGTTTTAGCCGGAAGCACGGTTTCACATTTTACCGGGTATCTCACAAACGTAATAATGTTTGGCCCAGGGCAATTCTCGCCCATACACATAAAGGATTATTGAGTGTCAGAAACAACAGATTCAAAGCGTCGTACCGAGGGACTCTCCGGAATGTTGTTGCCCGAGCTAAAGCAGCTCGCTCAGCAACTTGGAATTGCCGGATCGAGCGCAATGCGCAAATCAGACCTGGTCTCGGCCATTGGTGATCGACAGAAGCAGGCTAGCGCCCGTCGAACGACCCCGAAGGCTGCTCCCGAGAAGGCTGCTCCCGAGAAGGCTGCTCCCGAGAAGGCGCAAAAAGAAGTGGCTGCACCAGCGCAGGGAGAGACAGAGAAATCAGATACACGCGAGGATTCGCAGCGGGATCAGCGCGGCAACCGAAATAACAATCGTGATCGCAATTCCCGCAACAACAACAATCGTGAGCGAACGAGCAATGATCGCAATAGCAATGATCGCAATAGCAACGATCGCAATAGCAATGATCGCAATAGCAACGACCGGAATTCAAATGACGGTGATGACGATCGCAACAGTGGGTCTGATGACCGAGGTAGTCGCAGTCGAAACCGGAATCGCAGAGACCGCCGTGACAGACCGAGCAATCGTCGCAGTGGCGGCCAAAACAACTTTAATGACTACGAGACTGAGCTGACCGAAGATGACGTCCTCGTGCCGGTTGCAGGCATCCTCGATGTGCTAGACAACTACGCATTCGTTCGCACGAGCGGTTACCTGCCTGGCCCCAATGACGTTTACGTGTCGCTCTCATTTGTTCGCAAACTGGGGCTTCGCAAGGGCGATGCTGTTATTGGATCCGTGCGGCAGCCACGCGAAGGTGAGCGTCGCGAAAAGTTTAATCCGCTGGTGAAGGTCGATTCGGTAAATGGTTATGACTTAGAGGCCATCAAAAATCGGCCTGATTTTTCCAAGTTAACCCCCCTATATCCGCAGGAACGACTTAAGTTGGAAACAACGAGTTCGAACCTGACAACTCGGGTTATTGATCTTGTGGCACCAATAGGCAAGGGCCAGCGTGGGCTGATCGTCTCGCCGCCAAAAGCTGGCAAGACGATGGTATTGCAGGCCATTGCAAATGCAATAACTGTTAATGATCCTGACTGTCACCTCATGGTGGTTTTGGTTGACGAACGCCCTGAGGAAGTCACCGACATGCAACGAAGTGTGGAAGGCGAAGTAATCGCCTCCACATTTGATCGACCAGCCGAAGATCACACCATCATCGCTGAACTTGCAATTGAGCGGGCAAAGCGTTTGGTCGAATCTGGTCAGGATGTAGTCGTTCTACTCGACTCCATGACTCGATTGGGTCGGGCCTACAACTTGGCAGCCCCAGCCTCGGGTCGAATTCTCTCTGGTGGAGTTGATTCAACCGCCCTCTACCCACCGAAGAAATTCTTTGGAGCTGCTCGAAACATTGAAAACGGTGGCTCACTGACTATTTTGGCAACGGCTTTGGTCGAAACAGGGTCTCGGATGGACGAAGTAATTTTTGAGGAATTCAAGGGAACCGGCAACATGGAACTCAAACTCGATCGCCGTCTCGCTGACAAAAGGATCTTTCCTGCTGTCGACGTTGATCCATCGGGTACTCGCAAGGAAGAATTACTCCTTTCACCGGAGGAACTCAAGGTGGTTTGGACCCTGAGAAAGGTCCTGCATGCCCTAGATCCCCAACAGTCGATTGAGTTGCTGCTCAATAAGTTGAGGGAAACGGAGACCAACTTTGAATTCCTCAAGCAGGTTCAAAAGACCGCCCCGGCTCGGCCTGGATCCGACGACGACGACTAGAGGTCAGGGCTACTGAAATCGAGAGACCGATAACGTGGCATACTAGAGGTGTTGGATCCGGTTCACGAAATTGCGTTTCGATTGAAAGCCTCTGCACTCGCAGGAGACCGAATTGGTGATTTCGACCCGGACATTGATAAAGGAGCAAAACATGAAAGCTGGTATTCATCCAGATTACGTGGAGACGACGGTTACCTGCACATGTGGCAGCACCTTCCAAACGCGTAGTACTTCCAAGAGTGGCAGCATTCACGCTGACGTGTGCTCAAACTGCCACCCGTTCTACACGGGTAAGCAGAAGATTCTTGACACGGGTGGCCGAGTCGCTAGATTCCAAAACCGCTACGGTGTTGCTCCTGTGGAAGACGAAACCACAGAGTCTGCATAACTACTTCCCGGGCGCCGGCCTGGGATCGGCCGCGTGTCTCCCCCGTCGCGCGGTCGGTCCCAGACCGGCGCCCGCTTTTTAAGTTCACTGTTGTCCCTAGTGTTTTTGACAGCAGTCAAGTAACCAAAGCAAGTTGAGGAGCGAAACGTGTTTGAATCATGTGCCCTACTTGCAAAAGAACTCGATACCGTCGAGGCGGGGCTTGCAGACCCCGCAATTCACGCAGATCAAGCGCAGGCTCGGAAGTTAGGACGGCGTTATGCAGCACTTCGTCCAATAGTCGCGGCCTACCGCGATTGGTTGGCAGTTTCTTCGGATCTTGAAACGGCGCAAGAGCTCGCGGATCAAGATGAATCCTTTGCGGCTGAGGCCGTCGAACTCCTCCCTCGACAGGCTGCTCTTGCCGAGAAACTCACGCAATTACTGCTTCCACGTGACCCAATGGACGACAAAGACGTGATTGTTGAAATTAAAGCGGGTGAAGGCGGGGATGAATCTGCACTTTTTGCCTCCGACCTCATGCGAATGTATTTGCGTTACGCCGAACGTCGGGGCTGGTCCACCGAAGTTCTCGATGCCGTCGAATCAGATTTGGGCGGCTACAAGGACATCTCCATTGCTGTGAAGTCGAAGGTGGCTCCCGGACCAGGTGAAGGACCGTACGCACGCTTGCGTTTTGAAGGGGGTGTCCACCGGGTGCAGCGAGTCCCAGTCACAGAGTCTCAGGGCAGAATTCATACCTCAGCCGCGGGCGTCATGGTCGCACCGGAAGCAGAAGATGTCGATGTGAGTATCGACCCCAATGATTTACGGATCGACGTCTTCAGATCTTCGGGACCAGGTGGGCAAAGTGTTAACACAACGGACTCGGCTGTTCGAATTACTCATATGCCGACCGGCGTGGTGGTTTCCTGTCAAAACGAAAAAAGTCAGTTGCAAAATAGGGAGCAGGCTATGCGCATATTGCGCGCCCGCCTCCTTGCTGTCGCTGAAGAATCTGCGGCAAAGGATGCATCAGATATCAGGCGATCACAAGTACGGACAGTGGATCGCAGCGAGAGAATTAGGACATATAACTTTCCGGAAAACCGACTCAATGACCACCGGGTCGGGTTCAAGTCGCATAACTTAGATCAAATTCTTGACGGTGATTTAGACGCGGTCATTGAAGCCTGCGTTACGGCCGATCAACAGAGTCGGTTGGCAGAGCCTTCGGCGTGAGCACTATTCGCGACATACTCGTTGATGCCCAACACCGACTGTCGAATGCCGGTATTGATTCAGCAGCTACTGAGTCGGCGGAGTTGCTGGCTCACGTCCTTGCGGTTCCGCGGAATCGTTTGTTCATGCAAGATGCACTTGACGAGAATGACCGCATTTCATTTGAAAGGCTGATGGCGAAGCGACTTAATCGCATTCCACTTCAACACATTGTGGGCACTGCTGGTTTTCGCCGAATTGAACTCGAAGTTGGACCTGGAGTATTTATCCCGAGGCCTGAAAGTGAATTGGTCGCGGAGGCCGCAATTCGTTTCTTGAATGACTTAGAAAATCCGATAGCGGTTGACTTGTGCACTGGTTCAGGGGCTATTGCCATATCTTTGGCGATGGAGGTTCCGGGAACTCGTGTTGTCGGAGTTGAACTCAGTCCAGATGCCTTCCCGTGGCTTGAAAAAAACATCAGAAATTTTGATCCACTGATACCTGTTGAAGTGCACCAGATCGATGCCACCGATTATTCGGCTGAAGTTTTCATTGGATTGTCGGGTAGATGTGATGTAGTGACGTGTAACCCACCATATATTCCGATGGACATGATTCCTCGCGACCCTGAAGTACGTGTCCACGAACCTGCAATGGCCCTCTACGGTGGCGCCGACGGCCTCGATGTAATCCGAGGTATTGCGAAAACAGCCGGCATGCTGCTCAAGCCCGGAGGTTTACTCGTTGTTGAGCATGCAGATGTACAGGGTCCCGATGCGGGTGAAATGGGCGTCGTTAGCGTTCTTCGAGGTGCTCAACTTGATGAGGAACTTGCTACCTACATGCCCGGAGTGCCGGGAGATCTATTTTTTACGGGGGTTAGTGATCGACAGGATTTTAATCAGCGCCCACGATTCACTGTGGCGACTCGGATTTAAGTTACCGGGTTTAGGCTGTTCACGTGAGTGTGCGCATCGAAGGTGGTGATACACAAAATCGGAATAGAGCCATCTCGATGGCCTATTCAACGATACGTCGTGGCGGATTAGTCATTGTTCCCACAGAGTCTCAATACGCGGTTGTCACGGACGCTTTTTCACCCCGAGGTACATCACTTTTGCGGGAATACAAGGGCCTTGGACCGCAGGTCCCGCTCTCGGTGCTGGTTCCCAATGCCGCTGCGGTTTCCGGAATCACTTCATCAATTCCCCATATTGCCAAAGAGATAATGGAGTGTTATTGGCCAGGAGAGCTGACGCTGCTACTCAAAGCTGGAACGACTTTGGCATGGGATCACCCTGTCGGTGCTCCTATTGCCGTGCGGATGCCGGTACATCCGTTTTTATTGGAATTACTTATGACAACAGGTCCACTTGCCTCATCGGGTGCGCAACAGGCAGGGATGCCCCGGATTGCGCAAGCGACTCAACTTGGTGCCTGCGAGATCGATTCGGTATCAGTGATCATCGCGGCTGGGGACCTTGTCTCCGGTAGCGGCAGCACCGTAATTGACTGCACGGGAGAAAAACCGACAATCTTGCGCGAGGGAGCCATTGACTCGCAAGCATTGAGCGATTTCATTTCCTATCATGGGGTTCCTGGGTGAAGTGATCAAGAACTCGACTCGATGCCCTTGCGCTTAAGGGCGAGTTGAACTCTGATCCAATAGGCTGGGGCCTCAAAGATTAATATTGCAGGAGTTTGATCCCGCAACATGAAAGGAATGTGACGGCGTGACTTTTTGGGGCCCAGATTTTGGAGAACTCGAGGCTGAGGATCCAGAGATTGCCGGAATTCTGCTTTCGGAGTTGGAACGAGCACGTGGTGGATTGCAGCTCATCGCGAGTGAAAACTTCACGTCACCTGCTGTCCTTGCAGCACTCGGTTCAACGCTGAGCAATAAATACGCCGAAGGCTATCCGGGCAAGCGCTACTACGGTGGTTGCTCAGAGGTAGATAAAGCAGAGATTATTGGAATTCAGCGGGCAAAGGAATTGTTTGGCGCTGAGCACGCCAATCTTCAACCCCATTCCGGAGCCAGTGCCAATCTGGCCGCGTACGGAGCATTTGTTAAACCCGGTGAAACCGTTTTGGCAATGAGTCTTTCCCACGGGGGACACCTCACCCATGGGTCAGCAGTCAACTTTTCGGGTAAGTGGTTCAACGTAGTGTCTTACGGCGTTATGCCGGAAACGGATTTAATTGACATGACTGAAGTACGAAGGCTTGCCATTGAGCACAAGCCGAAAATGATTATTTGCGGTGCGACAGCGTACCCGAGGTTAATTGATTTCGCCGCTTTCCGTGAGATCGCTGACGAAGTAGGTGCAGTCCTAATGGTTGACGCCGCACACATCATCGGTCTGATCGCGGGCAAAGCAATTCCCAGTCCCGTTCCCTATGCAGATGTCGTTTGTTTCACCACGCACAAAGTTCTGCGTGGGCCTCGCGGAGGGATGATCCTGTGCAAGGAGGAGCACGCCGCGAAAATTGACAAGGCGATTTTCCCCATGATGCAGGGCGGGCCGCTTATGCATGCAGTTGCCGCAAAGGCTGTTGCACTCAAAGAAGCGAGTACGGTGCAATTTCAAGATTATGCGCAGCAGGTTATTCGCAACGCGCAAGCACTCTCTTCCGGATTGGCTGAACGAGGAATGCGAGCGGTCAGTGGCGGAACCGATACACACTTGGCACTCATCGATCTTTCGAGCACGGGAGTTAACGGAAGCGAAGCTGAGATGCGCTGCGATGCGGCGCGGATTACGCTGAATAAAAATGCCATTCCATTCGATACGTTGCCGCCTTCGATCGCGTCGGGGATTCGAGTGGGGACTCCATCTGTTACTACTCAGGGCATGGGTGTGCCAGAGATGGCTGTCATAGCGGATCTCATAGACCGGGCCGTTCGTGAGAGTTCACCAAGTGCTGAAATTGCTATGCAAACACATGAATTGGTGGCAGCATTTCCCGCTTACCCTAGGTGATTCGTCGGTAAGTGGCAGTGGAAAGGAGTAGGTCATGCGCGAATACATGTTGTGTCTATTCGCTGCAGCCGCTGTCACCTATTTCCTGACTCCACCTGTACGCGCACTGGCTCTTCGTTGGGGGATTGTTGCCCCTGTTCGGGACCGTGATGTTCATGACACGCCTACTCCGCGTCTTGGTGGGTTGGCAATGGCAGGTGGGCTTTTAACTGGACTACTGCTTGCGAGCAAGTTACCCATGATGAGCTCAGTTTTTGAGGGTTCAAATGTTGTCATTGCGCTGCTCTCAGGTGCGGCCATCATTATTGTCTTGGGAATAGTTGACGACAAATGGGGACTTGACGCACCGACCAAACTCGCCGGTCAAGTACTTGCTGCAGGCGTGATGGCATTTCAAGGGATCGCCATTATCTGGCTACCGATTGGCGGAACTTTAGTTCTTGATCCATTAACCAGCGTGCTTTTCACCGTAATAATTGTGGTTGTCAGTATTAACGCAATAAATTTTGTCGATGGGCTTGATGGATTGGCCGCAGGAATTGTTGCGGTAGCTGCAGGAGCATTTTTTGTCTACGCGTATTTGCTGTCGGTCGATTTAGGGCTCGAGCGCGCCACCCTTGCAACGTTAGTCAGTGTCCTCCTAGTCGGGATGGGGCTGGGATTCTTGCCGAATAATTTGTTCCCTGCCCGCATCTTCATGGGAGATACCGGCTCTATGCTGCTCGGACTTTTACTCGCCGCCGCGACAATCACGCTTTCAGGGCAAGTTGACCCCAGCGCCCTTTCTGGTGGTGCCTTCCTGCCCACACTATTGCCTTTGATCTTGCCGTTTGCTGTCATGGCTCTGCCTTTGGTTGACCTTGGACTTGCAGTGATCCGACGTACCCGCGCTGGTCGAAATCCATTTGCCCCCGACAAACAGCATTTACATCATCGATTACTCGAGATGGGACATTCGCAGCGTCGAGCTGTTTTCCTGATGTACGCCTGGACGGCCCTGATCGCAGGTGCGGCCCTTGCGATTGCGTTCTTCCCGCTGATTTATGCGGGGATAGGAACGGCAATCGGTGTGGTGATCATGGTTTTCTTAGTCAGACGAACACCCCCGAAAACTGCGGTCAATCAAGTGGAATCACAAACGGGTCCGATCGGCCGGATCGGTTGAATCTATTCACTATCAATGCTGTAACCTGACGCTGGAAGGCTCTCAACCGGTGCGTTGTTGCCAGCGTTTTCCCGGAAGTCATCGTTTTCTTAACAATTGCGAGGTGTTATCGGTGCCAAGAGCACGCAGTATCGATTCGCTGGTGTTGCTGAGGGCTGGAATTGGGACTGCTGTTGCAGGTGTGATTGTTGCGATCATCGCGGCGGTGGTGTCGGGCGGATCTGCGGCACTGGGCGCAGCTCTTGGAACCGCACTGGTCATCGTATTTTTTTCTGTAGGCCAGTTTGCCCTTGGCTCGGTTCTGCGAAATAACCCGCAGATGGCCCTCACCATGGCCATGACTATTTATCTGGTAAAAATCGGGGTCCTTTTAGTTATTCTTGTGTTATTTGCAGACACAACGGCCTTTAATACCAGGAGTTTTGCCCTTGCAATTTTGATCTGTACCTTGGTTTGGACGGTCATCGAGGTGTGGATTTTTGGAACTACCAAAGTGCTCTATGTGGAACCAAATTCAACGGAAAATTCTCCATCAGAAAAAAGTGACAAATGACACTCAATATTGATCAGCCCGAAGGCTCGCTCGGTGATCCAAAGTGGTACCGTTCCCGCGCACGTTCGATTTCAGGAAATGCG
>Ga0075466_1001137_pt1 | contig 9927 bp, 6 predicted proteins | sample DEB08_DNA_16_FD_71486 | JGI IMG/M metagenome (GOLD analysis project Ga0075466, IMG submission 71486) | Aqueous microbial communities from the Delaware River and Bay under freshwater to marine salinity gradient to study organic matter... | ecosystem: Environmental > Aquatic > Marine > Coastal ... | reverse complement strand
CTTGGATTAAAGATTATGACAAACAAAATCCTGATAGCTCACTTATTATTTTACTTGGAGCATGAAGTGTAGATGATTTGAGATTTGATATAGAGATGAAGAAATAAAAAAACTCGCTAGCGAGTTTTTTTTTATTATTTCTTTTATTCGAATAGATCTTCGTTGATATCGATTTCTTTTTCGAGTCTTTTTACTTTTTCAGCTCCATCATATACAATATCTGGATCTTCTTGTAGGTGTTTTTTCTTAATTTTTTCAGGGTAGTCAAATTGATTGAGTACATGTTTGATAGCATTTATTCTCGCTTTTTTCTTATCTACTGATTTAATAAGAGTCCAAGGAGTTTCTTTGCTATGGGTATTTTTAAAATTATGATACTCAGCGAGTGTATATTTATCCCAAAGTTGTTGAGAAAATTGATCAATAGGAGAGAGTTTAAATTGCTTGAGTGGATCAGTTTTTCGTGATTCAAATCGAGCCGCTTGCTCTGCTTTGTTTACTGAAAAGTAAAATTTTATAATTTTAATTCCAGCATTTTTAAGCATTTTTTCAAACTCAGGTACTTCTTTTAAAAAGTTTTGGTAATCAGGTTTTCGTACAAAACCCATGACTGGTTCAACTCCACCTCGATTGTACCACGATCTATCAAAAAATGTCATTTCACCAGCACTTGGAAGGTGTTTTACATATCGTTGAAAATACCATTGTGTTTTTTCTTCATCGTTTGGTTTTTCGAGGGCTACGACTCTTGAACCTCTTGGATTAAGATATTCTTTAAATCGTTTAATAGTACCACCCTTACCAGCAGCATCTCGTCCTTCAAAGATAAGAAGTACTTTTTGACCCGTTTTTTTAATATGACTTTGAAGCTTGAGAAGCTCTAGTTGGAGTACTATAAGTTCTTTTTCGTAGTCATAGGTTTTCTTTTTCGCACAAATAGCCATGTATTTGTCTTTTTTGTCTGCAGAAATATCACTACATTTTTTATAATGTTTTTCTACTTTTTCGAGTACGTTGATAGTCGTGAGTTTTTTACCTTCTTTTATTTCTTCAATGCTATCGTTGATATCATCCAAAATTTCAACAAGCGTCTTGAGTGCTTTCTTTTCTTTTCTTGAAAGACCTTTATGTTCTTCTTCGAGTAGGTGCTCGAGTCTGTTTGAAAGTACAGTGAGGTTATCTATGTCTTTTCTGTCTTTGAGTTCACTAAACAAGTGTTCTAGTTCAGCCTTAAATTCTTTAATAACTTGAGCGTCAAGTTTGATGAGATGGTTGAATATTTCGTAAAATAAAGTAGGCATTTTGTTTTTGTTTTAGAGAAACTAAAGTATTTGGTTCACCTATATATTACATCATATATACTTATTTTTGTCAAACAAATGGAGATACTTTTTACAAAAAAACTTTATTTTCATGAAAAAATCCCTTATATAAGGGATTTTTATGTAGAGATATTGTGAAGAAAATAATTACTTCATAAATTTTTTATGTACCTCTTTGAGTTTTTTGTTGGTCACGTGAGTGTAGACTTGGGTGGTGGTAATACTTGAGTGTCCGAGCATTTCTTGGATAGATCGCAGGTCAGCTCATTTATCGAGCAAGGTAGTAGCAAAACTATGGCGTAGCGTGTGGGCAGAGATGTTTTTGAGTATGTGTGCCTTGAGGGCATAGTTTTTTACCATGCCGGTGATAAAGAACCTAGAGAGTCGCATATTTTCATCTTCGAGGACATCTATTTTATCTGGTCTGACATTGTGTCGTATAAATAGGGGAGCGAGGTGGTCATGACGCTTGAGGAGATAGTCTTTTATAAGTTTGCTAGAACGATCGGTAAGATATACGACTCGTATCTTTCTTCATTTTCCTCGTACCACAAACTCTTGTCGTTCTAGATCTATGTCTTGTTTATTGAGTCCGGTCAGCTCTGATATTCGTAGACCTGTTGAGTATATGCATTCCATGATAGCGAGATCACGTGTTCAGATAATAGTGCTTGTTTCAGGAGCTTTAAATAGTCTGGCTAACTCATCTTCGGTAAGAAACTCTACACGTCTGTCTTCAGCTTTTATGAGGTCTATACGTGTTGGAGCGAGGGTATCAATTCATTGTTTTTCTAGGTACTTTAAAAAAGCTCGCAGGGTTATCATATAGGCATTGGCTGTTTTTATACTTATTTTTTTTGCAGCTGATTTATGAAGATAGCTTCGAAATCATTCTGCTATATCAAGCGTGATAGACTCTACTTCAAATTCATAACTATCTATGTTTTTATCTTCGAGGTATTCACCAAATTTTCTCAGATGTCGATCATATTGCTCTACCGTTCGTGGTGATTTATTTTTAATTACTTCTAAGTAATCAAGAAACTTTTCATGTGAGTCAGTGAATTTCATTTTAAAAAAATAGTTAACGATAATTATTATTATGTTAACTATTTTTTATATATTGCAATACTATATTTTATAAACCAGCCAGAGGATCAGCGCTTTCTTTGGTTTGTTTTTTGATTTGAAAGTGTTCGGGCATTTTGTGTACCAGGTTTTGGGCTTTGTTTTGTAGGTAGCGAGCTTTGTCTGAGAGTTGATCCTGAAAAGATTTTTTATGTTTATCAGCTTCTATTTGAGCATCTTCTTCTTCGTTGAGAGTATCAGTAATAAACATGGCAATAGATTTTTTACCAACTTGGTCGGTAAAAAATGCATTCATTCATCATCCAATAAATCATCCTATAAGTGGGAGACCTTTTGTGGTTCCAGCCGCTCATTTGGTTCCTACCTTGGTAAACAACCTAATACCAATTTTTTTGTTTATTTCTATCATCATTCGTGCTGGCATTTTTTTAATCAGTGCCTTCACTGTTTCTTTTCCTGCCTTGATTCACATAGCTTTGAGTCATTTTTTTACATTTCCTCAGATAAGACACAAAAATATCAGTGTTCGTACTTCTTTGGCATCAGGGTCATATCACCCAATAATAGCTACAGCTGCGATCATTCGTATTTCTATGAAGAGAGCTGATGTTAGGTCAGCGGGAAGGGTAACGGGGAGAGCGGGAATCCCTCAAAGAGAATAAATAAAACCAGTTGAAAAGGTTTTCACTTTTTGAGTCATTACCAATGCTTTCGCTGCTTTTAGCTTATCACCTTTATTTTTTTCTAGATAGTGTTTGGCCATTTTTGTAGCAGGAGAATCTCCAGTTCAAGCCATTCATCCAATAGTTTTTTCATAGATGGTATTGAGTGTATCAGTGAATTTATCTTGCGATATAATATGTTTTGGCTCTTTGTTTTGTTTTTTTACAGGCATATAAAAAAGATATGAATAATATTTTATATATATTATATCATATCTTAGTTGTATTAATCAAGAATTAAATAATAATTTCTGCCTCTGCGTCTGTTATGAGAATTGTGTGCTCGTATTGGCAACCTAGACTTCAGTCTTTGATGTAGATTTCCCAATCTCATTCATCTACTATTTGATCAGAAGTCTCTCCTAGTATAGGCTCGATTGCAAGTGTCATTCATTTTTTGAGTACTTCACCAGTTCCAGCTGTCCCATAATTGTAAATATATGGTTTTTCATGGAGTTTTTTTCCAATAGCATGCCCAGAGAGATCTCTGACGATTTTAAATCATCATGCTAGAATTTCTTTTTGAATCGCTGCTGAGATATCTCAGACTTTATTTCAAGCTCGAGCTTGTTCTATACCAGCATATAGAGCATCTTTGTTTACTTGAATCATTCTAGCTGCTGTGGGGTTTTTATCATCTCAACCTACTACCATAGATATAGCAGCATCGGTATTGATTCATACTCATTTATCTTTAATTCCAAAATCAAATGTAACCAGGTCCCCGTCAGCAAAGACAAGTCCATCACGTGCTCGACCATGTACTACTACATCGTTTACACTAATACAAATGTTGTCAGGAAAACCATAGACTCATTTAAAACCACATAAAACACCATGTTTTTTTGCAATATCACCACAGAGTTTGTTGATCTCTTTGGCTGTCGTTTCATGTTGTACTGTTTCTCTTATTTTTTCAAATACTTTTTTGTGTATTTTTGCATTTGATTTCATTATTCATACTTCTTTTTTACTCAACATTTTTTTATTTTATATTATTAATAATTACATATAGCTTTGGTATCGTTTTTATGCTGGTTGAGGCAAGCCTTTTCAGCATTTTGTATCGTTTTATTAGTAAGCGAGTCATTGAGTATTCTGGTGAGAGTATCATGTACGCCTTTTACTTTAGCTAATGCACTCTGCGATGCTGTATCCTGAGGACCGGCATATGGCTCTAGACTGGTGTAGAGCGTAGAAACAATCTCATTTATATCTGAACTCCTTCAGACGTAGCTTCGAGTATTTTCAAATCAGTCTATAGTAGTTATATCTCATTTTTTTGTTGAGTCAATAGCAGCTTGAAAATCCTTGATTCCATCTTCTTTACTTTTTGCTAGACCACGAATAGAGTTCATTAAAAAATTATTATTCATAATATTTCAACTCTTCTGATAGTCTTTGAGATTGTCGAGCATTATTTGCTGATTTTCATCAGAGAGACCTTGTCTATTGAGTTCATCTTTGAGATTACCGAGTTCTTTTTGTTTTTCTTCATCAGTTTTTTTGCGTTGCCCAGTGAGTAGCTTTCATTCATTTTGTAACAGCTCAACCCCATCTTTCCACTTTTGTATTCCATCTTCCCAGCTTTGATTATTTTTTCCTATATTTTTAATGGCCTGAGTTATTCTATCTTTAAACTCTCAGTCACAGGCAGAGCAGCTTACCAGTACTTCATAATTATATTTTTTTCAAATTTCAGTTGCTGTATCTTCTCAAAACAGTGTGGTAATACCTACTGCAGCTCATCATCGATTAGTAAATGAATTTCGGTAGAGTCGTTCGACTATTTTTGTGTTCGCGAGTACTTGAGCAGCTGCTTCTCAAGCTGTAGATGCCAGAGAGCAGTTTTTTACTTCCCCACAGGGGTCTGATATAGTTGTTTTTGTAGCTCAGCGCAGAGCGAGTTTATATAAAAAGTTGTTTTGCGACTTAAGAGTATTTTGTATCAGAGTATAGTCTCGCCTGACAGAAGCTGGTATTTCACTGTTAATAGGCAACCAGACATGATAATCAAATGAGCTAAAGTACCCTCACCAGCTAAATATGTATTTATTATAGAGACGAGTCAGGTCTAGGTTAGCTCGAGCCGTTGATATTTTTTTATCATCTTGAATTTGAGCATCAATATTTGAAAGTATTGCCTGGGTATTTTGAATATATTCTAGCAATACTGGTGCTGGCGCATCATAGATACTACAGGACTCTGAACAATCTTTTTCTCAAAAACTCTGCATCGGTCAGGCTATGCATGCAGCTATAATACAGAAATGTAGAAGGTATTTTTTATTCATATTTTTTTATTAATTTTTTGGTTTATTGCTGAGCTTTTTTGCTATTATTGCTACATTTTCACTATAATCTTCTAGGTTTTTAACGAGCCCATCGAGTCATATAAAACTTTCAAAAAATATTCTATTGTTTTCATATAAACTCACTTGATCAATAGCGTCAGACACAAACTCTTTTTCTAAGGCTTGCTCAACGGCGTAGCTATTGTACTCTTCTAGATTTCATATAACACAGGTGGCAGAAAGGTCAGCACAATTGAGGATAGAGATTATTTCTTGGTCTTTATAGGTAAAATTTTCTATACTGTTTCTATAGGCGTATTCCAGTCAGAGTGACGTGTAGTAGTGCTCGATGAGTGCATTTTTCTTTAAAGCACTATTATTACCTGTGAGTCTGTCATTTATAAGAGGAGCCGGTTTGGTGGTAACGAGAAAGTCCATATGAAAGATCTTTGCTATGTCTTTTATGAGTGTTTTAAACTCAAAAGTATTGGTAGTGACTTTAGACTGTAGCATAGATGTGTTGGCTCATTTTCGTAGATGCTCAGTCGATGTCTCTATAACTCTTTGTACAGAAAAACTTTTCCCAGATCATAGCAGGTTATGATTATAGACTATAAAGTCTACCGTGACACAGAAAAAACTATCACAGTTCCATCAGGCTGTATTGGTTTGTGCTGTTGATCATCCAGCACTACTACTAGTACTGACTTTTCGTCGTGGCTGTTGAGATGGTTGAGGAGTTATTTTAAAGATAGTTGCGAGAGACTCTTCTCAAAGCCCTGAACTATCATCTGGATATTCACAAACATCTCCAACGATAGGTTCGAGTAGGGGATCCTCTCAATCTGTTGGAGGAGTTTGGTTTGATCATCCACTACCACCTCATCATCCACCCTGTGTTATATCTCATCCTGCATTGCTTGATAGGGTAGAGTTAGCTATTCGGGCATCGAGTTTTTCTCTGAGAATTCAATCGTGGTCAATTTCTTCTCCATTGTATTCGATAGCAGTAGAAAAGATTATCTCGTCAATTTTTTGTAGATCAACGATCAAGTCAAATGGAGCGTCATTGGTTGTACCGTTTATATACATTCCGGTTCGAGCTACTTTGTATACGTTTCTTGTCTTTCGAGCGGCTTCTGCTTGTTTTTCTTGTGCGAGTTCGGTTATGTGTGATTGTATCTCTGCGAGTCGAGACTGCGAGAGCTCTCAGGTTTTATCTTTACATATATCTCATATTTTAGTAGAGAGCGCATCTATCTCTGCTTCACCAGAGGCAATGTCATTAAACTCATCTATTGAAATGTTATACTCTATACATCTTCATAGGTTGTTTGCTTCGAGGGTATCGTTTATCTGTTCTTTTATACTTCACTTTTCACCCACTACTTCATAGATATAGGTATCTTGTTCGTAGGCATTGATTCCAGCATCTATTTCTTTATAGAGATTGAGCCCAAGTCCATCACCCAAAAAAGCCTGAGTGTATAGGGGACTCAGTGACAGAAGTATGCAAAGGAAGATTTTTCTCATGGTTATTACTTAGTTCTGCCCTTATAATACGACAATACTCAAAAAAATCCATCCCAAGCACAAAATAATATTGACTCTTGGTCTAAATAACCTACTATGAAAAACACGTATTAACTAAATTAATACAAAATTAAGTTTCTTTTACACATGTATTTGAAATCTTCAGATACAAAAACAAAAACCCGGGAGGGGAATGATTATGAATATATTTTCTGATTTATATCAGGGACTTCGAGTTTGGCTTGGTATACTCAAGAGAGCGTCGATACCAGAACACTTCTTCGCTTTTTCGATATCTTGTTATGCTTATATCCAGGTAGCGTTATCTGGATCAATACTTTTGTACTTATTTTTACTTACGTTAATGTATTACGTAAGACAAATATGTATTGCGTCCTTTCAACAAGACCCAGATCCGAGACCATCAGAAATGGTTCGTAGCCTCCCTCTTGAGAGAGGGGGGACTTGATGGAATTTATAGAACTACTTTGGTTCTGGCTTAATGCCAATGAAAAACGCGTTGCTTCAGTTGTAGGTCTAGGCATACCTGCAACTCTATTATTTGTAGCGTATTGTTTAGCAAAAATAAAAAAATAAAAAGAGTGCAATAGGAGGCACTCAAAAATGAAATAAAAAAGTGTCCATGCGAAGTTTGCATGGACCTTTTATTTTGTGTAAAAATTATGTTACCTTGAGTTCATCTTTTTCAATACTTAGCTTGAAATCTTTGTGAGAGGGAACCGTAATGATAGACTCTGCGATAGCGTCTTCCATGTGATCGGTTATAAAACGTCTAATTTCTCGTGCTCCAAACTGAGGGTTGTAGACCTTTTTGGTAATGTAGTTGAGAACCTTGGTGTCATAGCTGAGCGTGATTGATTTTGACTCGAGTCTTTTTTCTAGATTAGCCACTTGTAGTTTTACTATCTTTTTGATTTCTTTTTTATCAAGAGGATTAAATACCACTACCTTATCTATTCTGTTTACAAACTCTGGAGAGAAATAATCAGTCAGATTGTCTTTTATGTTTTGCTTTGCTTTTTCGTAGTCTTGCATGATCTTTTGCTCTTTACTTGAACTGACATCAAATCAAATAGCAGAAGCTTTTTCACTAAACTCGTCCTGACCAATGTTACTGGTCATGATAATAATAGTATTTTTGAAGTTTATCTTTCGACCCTTGTTGTCGGTAAGCATTCCTTCTTCTAAAATTTGGAGTAGTAGGTTATATACCTCAAAATCTCCTTTTTCGATTTCATCAAACAGTACCACTGAATATGGTTTTTTTCGTACTTTTTCAGTGAGCATACCTCATTCTTCATATCCAACGTATCCAGCCGATGAACCGATAAGCTTATTGACCGATGTTTTATCTGAAAACTCTGACATATCTATCTTGATAAGTGCATCTTTATCGTCGTAGAACTCTTTTGTGAGTACTTTTACGAGCTCTGTTTTACCAACACCGGTTGGTCCAAGAAATAGGAAACTTCACAGCGGTCTATTAGTATCACCAATACCAGCTTTGCTTCGAATAATAGATTTCACGATTGACTCTACGGCGTCGTCTTGACCAATAATCTGAGACTTTATGGTTTTAGGGAGCGATTTAAGTCGTTCTATCTCTGTTTTATTGAGATTAGAGATAGGAATACCAGTACTCATTGAGAGTACTTTTTTAATATCTTCTACATCGACTGAGAGTCGTTTATCTTTTGGAATAATAAATTTCTTTTTGAGATCAGATATTTCGAGCTCTATTTCTTTTTGTTTATCTTTAAGAGAAGAGGCTTTTTTATATTGTTGTGCTATAACCGCATCTTCGATTTGTTTCGTGAGTTTCGCTGCTTTCGCTTTGAGTTTTTTGGTTTCTTTTTCGTCAAAATTATATTTCATTGACTTTAAACTACAGGCTTCATCGATTAGGTCGATGGCCTTGTCTGGCAGATATCGGTCAGTTATATATCGTACTGATATATCTACGGCTTCTTCACAAGCCTCATCAGTAATGTTGAGATTATGATACTGTTCAAAGATATCTTTAATACCAGTGAGTATCTCTAGAGCTACTGCTGGAGTTGGTTCGTCAGCGACGATTTTTTGAAATCTTCGCTCGAGAGCTGTATCTTTTTCAATATATTTTTGGTATTCGTTGAGGGTAGTAGCACCAATAACTCGTATTTTTCATCGCCCCATCGCTGGTTTGAGAATATTTGAAGCATCGAGGCTTCATTCACCTCAGCCGGCACCAATGATAGTATGTATTTCATCGATAAAGAGAATAATTTCGTTTTCTACCTTTGAAGCCTCTTCGATAACTTGTTTGATTCGTTGCTCAAACTCTCCTCTGTATTTTGTTCCGGCTACCATTGATGTAATATCGAGTTCTAAGACGCGTTTATCTCGCATAGAGAATGGAACATCTCCAGAAGCTATTTTGAGTGCGAGTCACTCTACAATGGCTGTTTTACCAACACCTGGCTCTCATACAAGAGCTGGGTTATTTTTTGTTTTTCGGTTGAGGATAGAAATGAGTCTCTCTATTTCTACTTCTCGACCGATAATGTTATCTATTTTACCTTCTCGAGCTTCGGCTGTAAGGTCAGTTGAGAAAAAATCGAGCGCAGGAGTATCTGAAGTTTCTTTTTTATTTGGATTTTTGTTGTTATCAAATGGAGTAGAGCTATCTGAGAGCCCACCAAATAGGTTTTCGCTAAGATCTCAAAGAAGTTTATTAACCTCTTCGTCGTTGCTAATTTCTTTTGGGAGTCATCCAGTTTTTGAACCATCTACACCACCGATCTTTTGTACTTCGTTGAGAGTGGCTTCAATGTCGCTAGCATTAATACCAATATGATCGAGAAAGCTTGGTAGAAATGGATCGTTTTTGAGCATAGAGAGCAAAAAGTCTTCGATCGATGCTTTTGGTTTTGAAAAACTCGCGGCTATTTTAGCACTTCAGAGAAT
>Ga0075466_1001128_pt1 | contig 9984 bp, 5 predicted proteins | sample DEB08_DNA_16_FD_71486 | JGI IMG/M metagenome (GOLD analysis project Ga0075466, IMG submission 71486) | Aqueous microbial communities from the Delaware River and Bay under freshwater to marine salinity gradient to study organic matter... | ecosystem: Environmental > Aquatic > Marine > Coastal ... | reverse complement strand
CCGGAAGTGTAGATGATCTAAGATTTGATATAGAGATGAAGAAATAAAAAGAAACTCGCTAGCGAGTTTCTTTTTATTTCTTCATCTCTATATCAAATCTTAGATCATCTACACTTCCGGCTCCGAGTAAAACAATAAGTGAGCTATCAGGATTTTGTTTGTCATAATCTTTAATCCAAGTAGCTGTATTTGTGAGTCCATCTCAAAATATTTTATTTGGGTGCTTGATATGTTCCAACAAAATCTCAGCACTCATATTTTTCTTATCTTGCTCACTATCTCGTGACTCATATATATCTGGAATCACTAATAGGTCTGAGTGTCTAAAACAATCTTTAAATCAATCGAGTAATTCTAGAGTTCTGTTATATTGGTGTGGCTGAAATATGACTACTATTTTTTTGTCTATATATTTTTGTCTTATAGACTCGAGTGTCAAAGATACTTCTGTGGGATGATGTCAATAATCACTCATGAGGATATTATTATAGACAGTTTCTCATATTCGCTCCATTCTCCTCCAAACACCATTATAGACAGAGAGTTTTTTTGTTATTTCTTCATCAGAGAGTCATAACATATGTCCAACAATATAAGCTATCTTTGCATCAAACAATATATGTTGTCCAGGTACCTGTATGTCTATATTAGGATAAGTAAATGATTGTCCATTATGAATAAATAGTTCTTGAAATACTTCTATATATTCGATATCTTTTCGTTTTCAGATAAGTTGTCTACAATTAATATCGTCTCAATTAAGAACACAAAATCATCCTGGAACAATATTATCTATAAATTGCTCATAAGCAGATACATAATCTTTAAGATCTTTATAGTAATCTAGATGATCGATTTCAATATTTGTGATAACTCATAGTACTGGTTTGTAATTGAGAAAACTTCTTTTATATTCACAGGCTTCTATGACAAAGTTCGCACTATCACTAAAGTAGGTATTTTTTTCACCAAACTCTTTGAGGAGTGTTCCAACGATAGTGTTTACTCAAACTTCAGAATCTTTTAGTACTAATGATGTGAGTGATGTAGTCGTAGATTTACCATGTGTTCATGCGATAGCAATTAACTTTTTATCATTCACTATCCGTGCTAGTGCTTCTGGATAAGTAAATACTGGAGTATGGTTTTGTATTGCCTGAGCGACTTCGTCTTGTTGTTTAGATACAGCTTCTGTATAGACCAGCATATCAAAACTATCATCTACTCGAGATGACTCTGTTCAAATAATAATGTTCATTCACTCTCAGCTCAGTGTTTGTGTAAGTTCACTGCGCGTACTATCACTTCAAAAAACCTGCCATCATTTATGTAGATAATAACGTGCGATAGCTGAAACCCCGATTCCTCCTATCCCTACTACGTATATTTTTTTATTCATTATGATTGCTCTGATTGTTTAATAAACTCGAGTATTTTTTCTTCTGCAGGAGGGAAAAAATCATATTCTAGATCTTCAAGTTCGCTGGCTTGAAACTTTGAAAGTACCCAATCAGCTGTTTCGTATCGAGCATCGCTCCCAATACCAATTTTAAGCCTATTAAAACCCTCTCAGAAATGATTCATAATACTTTTGATACCATTCTGTCATCCTGAACTTCACTTATCTCTAAAGCGCAGTTTTCAAAAGTCCATATCTTTATCGTCATATACCACTATCCAGTCTGCTTCTTGAATTTTATAAAAACTACATATTTTATGTATTGCGTTTCCACTCAGGTTCATAAAGCTTTGAGGCTTCGCTAAGAGTACTTTTTCTCAAGCAATATTTCACTCAGCTATACACGCATCAAACTTTGACTCTAGCTTGTACTGTTCAAAACTAAACTTCTCGGCAAAATAATCGACGAATAAAAATCATACATTATGTCTGGTGTAGCTATATTTGTTTCCTGGATTTCAAAGTCCTATTATTAATTTCATGACTGTATTATAAACAAGTCTCTCCAAATCACAAAATAAAAGCTCTGTATAATTACAGAGCTTTTATTAGTATAGCTAATCTTTACTTAAATCCTTTTGGTGGATTTTGTTGTGCGCTAGGAGTATAGCGAATAATAAGGGTAGCATTTGGGTAACGAGACTCTACGAGATCTCTTACTCAAGTTCTCATATAGTTGAGATCATATATAGCCGCTCTATTGAAATTAGTCGTAACTTCTCATCCTGGAAGCTTATTGTCTCCAGAACTTCCGGTTACAGCTCACCCAATAGTATTTCGAGTGAATATAGTTCCTTCAATCAGGAGTTGTCTATTGAGTGATTGTGTTCGAGGAGCTGAATTTACTAGGTATGGTTTCCCACTATTGTTGGCACTTATCAGTCATCCATCACCATATATAACAGCGTTGAGCTGAGATACATTTGGCTGTACGAATATATTACCAGTATTATACACACCATCAGAATCTACTCATGCTGTAGCAGGAGTGCTCATTACAATAACTCCGACAGTATCTCATAATAGATCTCCACTAATAATAACATTCGCGTCTTCAACGACGAGGGTTTCATAAGCCGGAGTAGAAGAAAGAGTTACATCTTCTCACTTAACATACCTTACACCATTGACGGTTTGCCCAGATTCCATTCATTTAATAATCTCGTAGGCTTTTTGTTTGATAGCTCATCTCTGAGGTCCCTTTGATATATCTGAGAAATTCTCACTTTGACCAGTGATAGACGCTTTTCCATCTCATTGCAATGGTCCAATAATCTTCAGACCTAGTGTTAATTGATCGACACCATTGAGACTAAACTCAGTCACATCATATCATCTATCATGTCGTGTTAGATAATATTGAACGGTTGTTCCAGCTAAATTATATTTGAGTGGAATTTTATTAGATTCAATACCAGGAGCTGAAAGAACAGCAGCATTATTAAGTACTTCTATAGTTGCCTTAAATGGAGCATTATACCTATTTACTCAATCACTAGAAGATAAATTCTTTCGTAACGGTATAATACCATATCGTGCTGGACCAGAACCGTTATTAATATTCTTAAATCTATGATATTCTTCATTTTCAATAGGTTGAATAAGTTTAACTGACTGATAATTTAGGTCTAATAATCAATTAGTATAAATAGCTCAAGGTGAAGAATTTTTTGGTCCTATTTTAATATCATACGTTTGTTGAGTATTAATTTTTGGAGTTAATGTCCCATCTGCAACAACAAATTCTCATGTAAATGGTTTTCTAAACTCTAGTTTTCTACTCGTAACTGCACCAGCTATAGTTCTATATCCACCGTCCCACACAAATTGTGCTTCTCTGGTTCTGGTTGGAATATGTAGGTCAAATTCAAATTGTTTTGAACCTGGCGTTACCGAGCTCATTGTCATACATGCATGTGAGTCAACAATAGCAGCATCATTAATAGTCACTGCTTCAGATCATGCATTATTTACTTGATCTGTTAGTAATCCACTCAATAGTACAGGAGGACGAGTATTATCACTAAATTGAGCTGGTTGTCATGCAGCATCACCAGTAAGTATAAAGTTGTTTGCCTGTATATCATTCCCAAACCTGTCTGTTACTTTCAAGCAAAGTAATTTATTTTGTTGTCCGTCAGCATAGGTAGGATTATGATAATCTACTCCCCAAGGAATAGTTGCTAACTCAGGACATTTATCTTTTTCAATTTGATTGGTAATTATTTCACCATCTTCATCAACCAGTTTTCATGCTGTATTGTATTCACATACTCCACATCTTGGGTCATTACTTGGACACACTGGACCACCAGTATCACCTCATGAAGCTTTACATAGATTATTTGTTTCCCAACCAATAGTAGTAGTACTATCTAGGTTGTCGTCTTTATGAACAAAACATTGAGGTTTATTCGAACCACTTGGACACCTCAGTGTTGCTTCAAATTTTCATCTTCACTGTACAATTTGTACACTTGAATTATTTCCTGCGTTATAGCTCTCAAAAACATAGTCATTTGGTTGATCTATATCACATTGCACTCTAAATGTTTTTGCTTTGAAATCAGTTGAAGTACAGATTACATCACTCGCTGCAGTCTCTATAGATTCACATTGAGCAGATCATCAACCACCTCAACCTCATCACCCACCTCAACCACCATTATCTGGCTCACATGTATTCAGACATCATTTTGTTCAAAATCATACTCTATTTGGATCGAGTGGATCACAGGTCTCAGGTGGAGTCAATATACCATCTATAGTACATACTCCTGGATCAGTGTTGTCAGGTTCACATGTGTTTGTACATCATGCTATTCCAAATCATAGCTTGCTTGGATCTAATGGATCACAGGTCTCAAAATCTTGTTTTGTACCGTCTATTTGACAAGTTAGATCTCCATTATCAGGTTCACACGTATTAGTACAACCATTACTTCAAAATCATACTCTATCTGGATCTTGTGGATCACAAGTCTCAAAATCTTGTTTAACACCATCGATTTCACAGACACCTGGGTTATTAGGGAGAACTTCAATATCGGTACTATTTTCATCTGTTACTTGAACATCTGTTCCAACTTCAAAGGCTTCTACACTTGCTGTATTGAGAGTAAAGCTCAGAGGGACTGATAGTTTTTCACAACTATAGGTAAAATATTCTCTTGGTTGTAATACTCCGTCAGATAATTCAGCTAAACTCGTTCGTCCATTTCTTGAAAGAAAAGTACCTGGAATATTTCATTGTTCAGCTGGCAGAGTTACACTATCGAGTGCACAATTTGGAGCTAAATCGTCTATGAGTTTCAGTCTATCTAAATCCCTCGTACCAGTATTTTTTACTTTTATTCTAAACACTGCTTTTGATAGCTCTGGTATTGTTTGACTATCGTCTGAAGGAGTCAAAGCAAAAACAGGATCACTTCAATCCAAGTCATCTATATTTCCATTATATTTTTGAATATTTATTGATGGTCCATCAATAATAACTTCGGTATCATCACTTGCTCTTACCTGGGTTCCATTATTTACTGGATCAGCAATAACAACAGCAATATTATCAAACCCAACTATTACATTAGCCTCTTCACAATTGTATACAAATGATTCTTGTGCATCAAATATAGCATCATTGTTTCATATCACCGAGATAAGTGCGAAAGTTTGAGCTGCACTTCGTTCACACGAGGCTGTTTCATCATCAGAAATCACAAGGTTTGTTAAACCTATATCACCACTATTGGTCACTTTTATTTGAAATTTGGCTGCAGTTCAGGCTGTAATAGTTTGGCTATTATTATCTTCAGTTCCTAGGTTTATATTAGGGTCAAGGTCATCAGGATTGTTTGAATATTTTTCTATTTTAATTTCAGGAGTACCTGCATTTGGGTCACTTTCTAATTGACAGGTCTGAGTACATACTTGGCCATCTGGAATACTTGATGGAAGTCATGGTTCACATTGTTCACCGAGAGTTTCTTGCACTATATTATCACCACAAAAACCAACCGGTTCAATGTTGAGCGTTTGACATGTTTCACTACAACCAGGTGTAGCCGTTCACCAATTTCATAGCTGCTTTGTAAATAAGAGTGTATCAGGATCTTGTCATAGATCACACTGCTCTGTCGCTAGATCTAAAAAGAGATTTCATGTTCCATTATAGGCCCCATTTTCATTTACACCACATGTCTCATCTATTGGTGGTTCATTACTATCAATGACCGTCAAGCTACAATTACCTGCAGCGATACCAAGACTATTACCATTATTGAGAGGGAAAAAATCTAATTCATAGTTCCCAGTTTGATTAATACCAGTAATATTAAATATATTATTACTTAATATATTACCTGTAGTTGTCAACTCAGAAGGTAAATTTGATGTAGCAGAAACTATAGTTGGAGCATCAATATCAATAAGATCTCTGATATTTAATCGAACTGCATCTGGTCATACCTTTATGTTACCAGGACATGTGCTGGCTACCCTTGTTTGAGATAAACCACTGATACTTAATGGTTTTTGAAAATTATCAACAAATAATACTATATCTCCATTAGCATCTGCATCTACACCATCAATTGATAAATCACTACATTGAAACTCTGAATCAACAATATCACAAGGTGGAGGTGGTGGTGGGGGTGGTGGAGTTACTACATCATAAAAGTCCCATAAATCAGCATTTCAACACCCTACTCGTAGTGTAGTACCTATAAACTTTACAGTATTGTTATACTGTCAGTTACTTTGTGCTTGAGCAATTCTCTCTGCTACCGTTCACACATTTTCACCACCTACTCACCAACCACCATTAGAGGCAATAGCAATAGCAATTGCACTTCTCAAAGCTGATATATCTGATGTACCAATTTTTCATCCTTTGCTATTCAAAAAACCAACGGTTGCATCTCGTACGATATTATCAAATACACCATGATCACCTATATCATTACAATTATATCCACCACAATTAGCAGCAGATACATTGAATGTATTTCAAAAGGAAAAGAATAATGAAATAAAGATAAAAATGTAGAAAAGAGATGTTTTAAATATGTTCATAATTATTTATTATATTTTACTAAAATATTATTGAGAATTTCAATCACAATATCCTGCGTCTGTATCTTTTCAAATGGACCATCGTCTATACTAAAATCTCATAGAAACTGAGTAACAAATTGCTCTTCTCAACTCTCCACTAAGTCCTGAAGTATTTTCATACTATTATCTGCATCTGATTGTTGAGCATAAGCACGAACTTTAAAATACTGAGCTTCAGCATCATGTATACTTCTTTCACTTGCCATAAGTGTAATATCGTTTTGTGCTGTTTCAGAGTATTGAGAAAAACTTAAGATTGAATTTTCAAAATCATTATTCATATAATAATAGATTCATAAAAGTCTATAAGCCATTGAGAAATCTCAATACAACTCTAATGCCTTATCTATATGCTCTTTTGTATCTATACTCGCTTCTCATTGTTCCAATAATACTCTAGCTACTCCAGTATAACCAAATGGATAATCTGGATTTTCTTTTATAGACTTTTGAGCAAATTCAAGAGAGTCATCAAGTCCTCATGAACTATAAAAAGAAAGAGTAGAGAGATTAAAGTATATTTCTGATTTTAAAATTTTATTTTCAGTATTATCTACTACATATTCAAAATACTTCTGAGCCTTACTTAATTCTATTTTTCGAGTATAAGCTCGACCCAGATTAAGATTTATTTGAAGATTCGATGAATTTGAATTGTAGGCTCGTGTATAATATCTATACGCTTCGTCTAAATTTCCTTGAAGATCATATACATGCCCAATTTGATTGAGAGATTGTGCTTCTCATATCTTTCCTCCATAGAGAAGAGCTTCATTATAAAAAGCAAGCGCTTGCTCAAAACTGTTTTCTATTTCATAAGAATACCCCATGTAATAATTATAGAACCAAGTCTCTTTAGAAATAGTTCCCCCCTGAAGAAGATCTCGGGCTTTAATAGAATTATTTGATTCATCATAGTAGACACTCCCAAATGTAAGATAACTCGTTATAAGCAGTGAATTAAGTGCTGATAAATTTTCTCCACTAAATTCTCATGATTGTTTCAGTGCTTCTAGCTGAGATATAGCATTTTTAATATCACCAGTTCTGATAGAATCAAAAGCTTGTTTAATTTGAGGGTTATCTGTTGCTAAAAAAGAATCAAGATTATTATTAAATTGCATCTGTGGTGAAAACACTACATCTCTTTTGCTTTCTCCATTATTATTGACTCATCCATTTTGAGTAACTAAAAATCCAATAATGACAACTATTACTCATAAAAGTAAAGCTGGTATAACATATCTACGCATTTTTTTGCTTTTCATAACCTCCTCACTTGTTAAAAATAAATTCCTATCCATAATAGAATATTTGGCAGAAATAGCAATACCACAAAAAAATTAGGATTTACAAAATCCTAATTTTTGTTCTAATTATTTATACAATAGACTACTTTTTTCCGATGAATTTGAGCTTATCTTTTGATACTCGTGCTGCTAAAAATACCAGTATTCGACTCACCCAGTATACTGAGAAAAGTGATACAAGAATACCGAGGCCAAGCATAAATCCAAACCCCTTAATCAGATTAATACCAAAGATGAATAGTATGAGTGCAACAATGAAACCGGTCAAGTTACTATCCCAGATAGCTGACCAAGATTTTTTAAACCCGTCTCGACTCGCTTGTGCGAGTGAAGTAGTGTTTTTAAATTCGTCTTTAATTCTCTCAAATATGAGAATATTAGCATCAATAGCCATACCGATAGAAAGTATTAAACCAGCTACTGAAGCAAGTGTTAAAACAATACCTAAGGTCTTTACGATAGAAAGCACCAGCATAACATATATAAACAACGAAATAGATGCCAACACACCAGACACTCTATATATCGCTATAAGAAATATAAATATAAGAATAAAACCAGTTACTCAGGCAATCAATAGTTTCTCTAGAGAACTCGCCCCGAGTTTTGAATCAATAGATTGTTCTGAAGTCAGATAGATAGGAGCAGGAACAACTCAAGTATTAATATCTGTTGCGAGTTTTTTTGCAGATTCAGGAGTATAGTTTCCGGTCACTACGGCTCGTCCTGATAAAATAGGTTCGTTTACAGTTGGGGCAGTCAAATTTTCTCATCCGACAAATATAGCGATAGGTTGTCCTACTAATCGAGAAGTCAGTTCTCCAAATATATCAGCCCCGTCAGAGTTAAAGGTAAGCTCGACCATAGCTTGAAATGCTTCATTAAACTGTACTGATGAGTTTACAAAATAACTATCGTTGAGTATTCGTCACTCAGAATCTGCTGCTGGTTTCCAGTCAGACGGAGTCGCAGTTACAAAAATATAGTTAGCAGTTTCTACTTTGCCGTTTTCTCACGCTACTCACGCTACTATCCAATACCCTGAATCAAAACTAAAGTTTCCTACACCATCAGCTTCTATAATAGTATCAGCTAATCCTGGAGCAATATCACCGTCAAACTCTGTTATGGCTTTAATCTTTTCTAGGTCGAGTGTTCCAATGTCTATGTTTTCTTTTGAAATTTTATATTTATTCGCTGTAACAAAAAAGTCATAGCTTGAGTTTTTTGCTTCATCTAATATAGTTTCAGCGAGTGCTTTTCGCTCTAGTCTATCAGTCTCACTAATTTCTCACCTGAGTTCTCTAAATTCTATCTTTACCACTTTACCAATCGCTTCTTTTGCTGCTTCAATATTTTTTTGATTTTCGAGTGTTGAATTTCACTTCAAAGGAATCTGAACAATAATATGCTGCTCACCACCATAACTGGCTGAGGTAATCACACTATCATTAATGTTGAGTGACTCTATTCTCTTGTCTACGATTGACTTGAGTCCTTCGATAATATCTGATTCTTTTGCTTTACTATAGTCCTCAGCTTGTTTTGCTTCTTCTAGATCTACTTTGTAGTCAAGCTCGATTCCACCTTGTAGGTCGAGACCAAGTCTATAGTCTGGCCCTGAAAATGGAACTTGTATTCCATAACTATTCCATGGAAAAACATATGAGAATAATAACAGACCCAATGCCATCATGGCTAAAACACGGAAAACTAATTTGTTCATATATCTTTTTATTAAATTTATTTTAGCTAAGTATAGCTATATATTATTTTTTACAAATCCATTGGTCGATCGGTCGCTACTTTTATACCTACTATCTTTTCACCATCTTTTCTATTCGCGAGTTGTCAGCAAGCGGCATCAATATCATCACCCATAGTTGCTCGAATGGTTGATACAATACCATATTTTTTCTCAAGAATTTTTTGAAACTGTTCAATGATAAACCGAGGAGTTGTTTTATATCCATCAGAATCGGTTCCTTCTCATTCATTATATGGGATGAAATTTACATGAGCTTGTCGTCATTGAAGTAATTGACCGAGTTCATCAGCTAATACGAGACTATCATTGACTCCATGAATCATAATATATTC
>Ga0075466_1001124_pt1 | contig 10001 bp, 6 predicted proteins | sample DEB08_DNA_16_FD_71486 | JGI IMG/M metagenome (GOLD analysis project Ga0075466, IMG submission 71486) | Aqueous microbial communities from the Delaware River and Bay under freshwater to marine salinity gradient to study organic matter... | ecosystem: Environmental > Aquatic > Marine > Coastal ... | reverse complement strand
TTGTGCGAGACATCATTTTTTATATTCTCCATTGTTTTTGTTCGCTGAAAAGAAGAAATGCTCTCAAAGAGATTGTTGAGTTTTAAAATCAAAACATTCTATCGAAACAATATCATATTCTTGTTCTCTCACTTTAATGCATTCAAAATCTTCATCAGAAACAGAAAAAACAACGCCATTTATAACATCATCGTGAGAACCTGTTTTTTGAATGTCGAGTGCACAAAATCATATACCGCTTAAGTCTTTCTGGCTCGTGGTAAATCATATAGGATCCCAAAGGCTAAAAGTTCTCTTGAATCCATGTATATATGCAGGTATAAGCTTTTTTACATCGGGTCCTGAAGCCTTTAGGGATTCTAAACTCAGTAGAGATCCAAATCAAAATATCTTTTTCACATTTCTATAATTATAAGTAATTTTCCAATCTATATTATTCAAGAAGGATCAACTTTCCCATCTATTATATCTATTCCATCAGCTCTTAGCATTTTTATTTTTGATTCTATTCAATTATAAGCACTATATCATCACAGCTTGCCTGATGTAGATATAACTTTATAACATGGATATATATCAGGTAATTTATTATGTTTCATCACCATAGCTACTTTACGTGGATGTACATTAAATCTATTAGCAATAGACTTATATGTTGCTACTTTTCCTTTTGGAATAATTTGAAGAAACTCTAAGATTTGTTGTGATATGCTATCCATATATTATTTTTTAATAGATAATTTTCCATCTCGAATAATCATAAAAAATGATCATAGAAGTATAATAGAAAACAATATTTGTACTGGCGATAATATATTACCATTGAATATATAATCAAATATTATACCTGAAAGAGGCCAAGCTAATTCAAATATAGTTGCAGCTGATGCAGGAATTTTCTTGAGTCCAAAATAATAGAGCCCCAGTCCCACAGCTCCACTTGTAAACACAATCAGCGTAAAGAGTTGCCAATGAAGTGATTCAAATTGTGCAATAGCAGCAATATCTCCAAATAACAGAATAGCTAATCAAGCAAGAAGTGCTGTTACTATAAATCTGAGTGCTGTAGTAAGTTTAAATCATAGATGATCAACCAAATCTTTCCCAAATACCGTAGATGAACCAAAAGCAAAAGCAGCTAAAATAGCGTAAAATGCTGGGTTACCTAATAGATCTATATCTACTAAGCTATTTCCTGATCAAAATGCGATCATATATGCACTCGCTATACCTATAACAGCCCAAAGATAAAATCTCTTTGAGAGCTTTTCTTTTAACACTATTCTGGCTAATCATAAAGCAAAAATAGGTTGAAGTTTTTGTAAGATGATAACCGTTGAAAAGGTAGTGTCTCATCGAAATGCTGCAAAGTATGCTTCTGTAATAGCCAATGTTCAAAGTAATCAGCCAAATAAAGAAATCCATACAATATCAAACATACTTTTCTTAGAAAGTTTTGTAAGCTTACGATATCCTAAAAATAAAAATGGAGCAAATAGTAAAGAACCAAATATGTGCTCTATAAATACCACATTAAGTGCTGGAAAACTATAAAAATTGGGTCGAATAAGAGTACCGTCTAAACTCCAGGCAGTAGCTGCAATAATAATAGCGACTGAACCAATTAAAAATGATTTATTAAAGTGTTGTTTCATAATTTTATAATATTTTTTCTAATAAAGATATTGCTTCTACTAGGCTTGCATCTCGTCATAAATAATAATTATATCATGGAGTATCTGAGTCACAAAAACCAATTCTAATGCAATTCGGAGAATCAGACATAGTAATATCACTCTCACTATCTCATAACAATATTACTATGTCATATTGGGATGTATCTGGATTAACATCATTTTTATTAAGAGATGTTATTATAGCATCACTATAACCAACTACATAACCACTATCATTCAGGTACAGCACATTTCACTTTATATCAATATCAGACATATTGATATTATGAGTGCGTAAAAATATTTCCACAAAATTTGAAATACCCGATGAGCTAATAATAGTCATATCGATTGCTGTTTGTTCGATATAAGCAAAAAAATCTGCTAACCCCTTACGCGGCTCAAAGTATTTAGTATCATTTACTACTGCTTCCATAAGAACTTTATTCAAACCATACTTAATAAAAAGTTTCATATGCTCTCACCACCATTGCTTTGTTAAAGCAGTATCTCATGCTAGTTCATACTTATGGTAGCGCTTAAAAAGATTATCTCTATCTTCTATATATTTAGCCCCAAGCAATCATGACTGAGCAAAAACTGACCAAGTAGTAGGATTGCTTGGGGCTGTAAGTGTTTTAGCGAAATCTGATATAAGTGCTATTTTCATGTATTCTGAAGAAAAATTATATTATGATTATTATAAGAATTTTTTACTAAATTTAAAGTACATTAAAAAAATCTAAGTTCAAAATTGAATTTAGATTTTAATATTTTTTAACATGGTGGGTTATGTAGGACTCGAACCTACGACCCCCTGCTTGTAAGGCAGATGCTCTCGCCATCTGAGCTAATAACCCATGGGTATGGTACACGAGACAGGGCTCGAACCTGTGACCTTCGCCTTAGAAGGGCGCTGCTCTTCCAACTGAGCTACTCGTGCTTATTGTTGTTGCAGAATCACATTTTTTGCTTCATTTAATATCATTGTCTTGGCAACTACCTACTCTCACACATCTACGAGATGCACTACCATCGGCACGAACTGGCTTAACTTCTGTGTTCGAGATGGGAACAGGTGTACCTCAGTTGTTATAATTACCAAGACATTAACATTAAATGAAAATGAACAAATAATTTGCTTATTTTTGTTGTTAATAATCTGTACAGTTAAAGTTAGTCAATGATCTACCTATCAAATAATAAATAGTTAAAAAAGTATTAAAATTCGTTCGTCCTATTAGTATTGCTCGACTAAAAGTATCGCTACTTGTACATCTGCAACCTATCAACCTCCTCGTCTCGAAGGGGACTTATTGCTCGAGGCAGAGAAATCTAATCTTAAAGTTGGCTTCCCACTTAGATGCTTTCAGTGGTTATCCATTCCGAACTTAGCTACTCGGCAGTGCCATTAGATATGACAACCGATACACCAGAGGTTCGTCCATCCCGGTCCTCTCGTACTAGGGACAGATCTTCTCAAATTTCTACACGCCTACAGCAGATAGGGGCCAAACTGTCTCACGACGTTCTGAACCCAGCTCGCGTACCGCTTTAAATGGCGAACAGCCATACCCTTGGGACCTTCTCCAGCCCCAGGATGCGACGAGCCGACATCGAGGTGCCAAACCGCGTCGTCGATGTGAACTCTTGGACGCGATCAGCCTGTTATCCCTAGGGTAACTTTTATCCGTTGAGCGACACCAATTCCACTCTTAGGTGCCGGATCACTTTCGCCCACTTTCGTGTCTGATCGACTTGTAGGTCTCTCAGTCAGGCCAACTTATGCGAATACACTATCTTTCCGATTTCCATCCGGAAATAGTTGACCATTGCGCGCCTCCGTTACTCTTTAGGAGGCAACCGCCCCAGTTAAACTACCCATCAAACACTGTCCCCGAATAATCGGGTTAGGGTTACATTTTAAGAAGGGTGGTATCTCAAAGGTGACTCCATATCGATTAGCATCAATACTTCAAAGTCTCCCACCTATTCTGCACATCTTAAAATATAACCCAATATCAAACTGTAGTAAAGCTCCATAGGGTCTTTCCGTCTTGCTGCAGGTAGTCGGCATTTTTACCGACATTGCAATTTCACCGAGTCCATGCTTGAGACAGTACTCAGACCGTTATGCCATTCGTGCGGGTCGGAACTTACCCGACAAGGAATTTCGCTACCTTAGGACCGTTATAGTTACGGCCGCCGTTCACTAGGGCTTAATTTCACTGCTTGCACAGATCCACGTAACCTTCTAGCACTGGGCAGGCATCACCCCCTATACATCATCTTACGATTTTGCAGAGAGCTGTGTTTTTGGTAAACAGTCGCCTGAGTTCTTTCGCTGCGGCCTTCAACCTAAATTAAGTTGAAGGCAGGCCTTATCCCGAAGTTACAGCCGCTATTTTGCCGAGTTCCTTAAGCATGGTTTTCTCGTTCACCTTAGTGTTCTCCACTAACCCACGAGTGTTCGTTTGCGGTACGGTTACTTATACCATAAGTTTAGAGGCTTTTCTCGATACCCGAATATAGTAGAGGCAAAATTGATCTTACCGAAGTAAAATCGCAAAATAACTAAACTTGTTCTTAAAAGATTACGGATTTTCCAATAATCTAAAACTCGTTTTCGTAACACAAATCATTAAGTGTCCTCTATATCCAAATATGTCCCCCCTTCACTGATATAAGTAGTTCAGGAATATTAACCTGATATCCATCAGCTTCCCCTTTCGGGTTTACCTTAGGACCGACTTACCCTACTTCGACTGCCGTTGAATAGGAAACCTTGGGTTTCTGGTGGGGAGAGTTTTCATCTCCCTTACGTTACTCATACCAACATTTTCACTTCTGATATCTCCAGCAAGGATCACCCCTCACCTTCAGCGACATACAGAACGCTCCGCTACCACTCTTGCGAGTCTACATCTTCGGTTAATAACTTGAGCCCCGTTGAATTTTAGGCGCAAGGTCGCTTGACCAGTGAGCTATTACGCACTCTTTAAAGGGGTGGCTGCTTCTAAGCCAACCTCCTGGTTGTCTCAGCAACCTCACATCCTTTTCCACTTAGTTATTAATTAGGGACCTTAGATAGTAGTCTGGGCTGTTTCCCTTTTGACGATGGGACTTATCTCTCACCGTCTGACTCCCGGTATAATTTTTACAGTATTCGAAGTTTATCAGGATTTGCTAACAGTTGCCTGCCGCTAGTCCTATCAGAGCTCTACCCCTGTAAAATAGTAATCCGAGGCTAGCCCTAAAGCTATTTCGCGGAGAACCAGCTATCTCTAGGTTCGATTAGCTTTTCACTCCTTCCCACAAGTCATCCAAAGGACTTGCAGCTCCTAATGGTTCGGCCCTCCACGATGTTTTACCACCGCTTCAGCCTGCTCATGGGAAGCTCACCTAGTTTCGGGTCCGGTATATATGACTAAACGCCCTATTCAGGCTTGCTTTCACTACGGCTTCGACTTTAACTGTCTTAACCTTGCCATACACACCAACTCGTTGGTCCGTTCTACAAAAAGTACGATGTCACCCGAAGGCTCCATCTCTTTAAAGGCACAAAGTTTCAGGATCTATTTCACTCCCCTCCCGGGGTTCTTTTCACCTTTCCCTCATGGTACTTGTTCACTATCGATCTTGAATGCTATTTAGCCTTGGAGGGTGGTCCCCCCAGATTCAAACCAGGTTACACGTGCCTGATCCTACTCAGGAAATAACAGATACGTGATAAAAATATTTTAAGATACGGGACTATAACCTTCTTTGGTGAAACTTCTCAATTTCTTCTCTTAATATAATTAAAACATATTCGGTTTATTAGCCTCCCCGAATGTTATTCCTACAACCCCATACTACCAAAAGCTAACTGCGGTATGTATGGTTTGGGCTGATTCCGTTTCGCTCGTCACTACTAAGGAAATCTCGTTTGATTTATTTTCCACTGCTACTTAGATATTTCAGTTCACAGTGTGTCCATCCTAATCAGGATAATAGAAATTACTTCTATTAGGTTCCCCCATTCAGAAATCTTGGAGTAATAACGCTTTTTATCAACTCCTCCAAGCTTATCGCAGATTTATACGTCTTTCATCGGACATTCAAGTCAAGGCATCCACTTTGTGCCATAATTAAATTTTATTACTTATTTAACTAGTAATCATTTTTTAGTTAGTATTAACTAACTTTAACTGTTCAGATTATTTTAACGAACAAAATAAACAAAATATTAGAAGAAAGAAAGTCTCTTTTTAGAGAAATTATAAGGAGATAGTCCATCCGCAGGTTCTCCTACGGATACCTTGTTACGACTTTAGCCCAGTCAGTAGTCCTACCATGGGCCCCCATATTGTTAGGGGGACTTCCGATATTACTACCTTCCATGCCATGACGGGCGGTGAGTACAAGACCCAGGAACATATTCACCGTGACATATCTGATTCACGATTACTAGCAATTCCAACTTCATGGAGTCGAGTTTCAGACTCCAATCCGGACTGAGATCTGCTTTTAAGATTGGCTCAGTGTTGCCACTTTGCTGCTCTTTGTACAGACCATTGTATCATGTGTGTAGCCCCAGACGTAAAAGCCATGCTGATTTGACATCATCCACACCTTCCTCCTCGTTAACCAAGGCAGTCTCTCTAGACATAGTAACTAGAGACATGGGTTGCGCTCGTTAACGGACTTAACCGAACACCTCAAGGCACGAGCTGACGACAACCATGCAGCACCTGTCACTGAGTTCCAATAAAGGCACTCTCTGATCTCTCAAAGATTCTCAGGATGTCAAGTCTGGGTAAGATTCCCCGTTTATTGTCGAATTAAACCACGTGATCCACTGCTTGTGTGGGTCCCCGTCTATTCCTTTGAGTTTTAATCTTGCGACCGTACTCCTCAGGTGGATAATTTAACGCGTTAGCTACGGCACTGAGAATAAATCCCAACACCTAATTATCATCGTTTAGGGCGTGGACTACGAGGGTATCTAATCCTCTTCGCTCCCCACGCTTTCGTTCCTCAGCGTCAATATAGTTCCAGTAAGCTGCCTTCGCTTTTGGTGTTCCTCTGAGTATCTACGGATTGCACCCCTACACTCAGAATTCCGCTTACCTCTCCCTAATTCTAGTTCTGCAGTTTTGAATACAAACACGGAGTTGAGCTCCGGTCTTTCATATCCAACTTACGAAACCGCCTACGAACCCTTTACACCCAGTAATTCCGGGCAACGCTTGGGACATATGTATTACCGCGGCTGCTGGCACATATTTAGCCGTCCCTTATTCTTGAGGTACTCTCATTATGCTCCCTCAGAAAAGAAGTTTACGACCGTTAGGCCTTCATCCTTCACGCGGTGTCGCTCCATCAGACTTTCGTCCATTGTGGAAGATTCCTCACTGCTGCCTCCCGTAGGAGTATGGACCGTGTCTCAGTTCCATTGTGACTGGTCATCCTCTCAGACCAATTATCCGTCATAGCCTTGGTGAGCTATTACCTCACCAACAAGCTGATAGAATGTAGGTTCCTCCCAAAGCAATAAATTTTTACTCCGTAGAGACTATCCGGTATTAATCATCCTTTCGGATGGCTATCCCTGACTTTGGGGCAGATACCAACATGTTACTCACCCGTTCGCCGCTGTCCATTTTCTAGCAAGCTAGAAAACTTCTCGCTCGACTTGCATGTGTTAGGCGCACCGCTAGCGTTCGCCCTGAGCTAGGATCAAACTCTTTTTAACGTAATGCCTGATCTATATAAATATAGATAGGACTTTTAAATTTTCTATTTAATTCTCGAAAGTGGAAAATCTTTCTTCTAATATTCTGTTTATTTTAATGAGCAATTTGCATTCTTATTTGTCTTCGCTTTTCGAAGTGATGAGATTGTATTTTTTAATAGTGATAAGTCAAAACTTTATTTTACTTTTTACTCTTCGAGTATTATATAAAGTATTTTTAGAGTAATTTGACAACCGCTATATCTGTGCAAAAATATAATTCAAATTTTTCTAAAGCAGGAGGATTGTATGAGTTAATAGTTATAAGTCAAAACTTTTTTAAGACTTTTTTTATTTTCCCTTTTATTCCCCAATATAACAACATTTTTTATGGTGGGCCTGGCTGGATTTGAACCAGCGACCAATTGGTTATGAGCCAACTGCTCTAACCCCTGAGCTACAGGCCCCAATATTTGGAAAGCATGGTAGTTCAGCATCTGCGTCTTACCTAAGTTCGACATCGATGTAACTTTTCTTATGAGTCGCTTACGCGTATCATAGGAGAAACTTAATAATGGCGGAAAAGGAGGGATTCGAACCCTCGGAACCGTAAAACGGTTCACTCCCTTAGCAGGGGAGCCCGATCGACCACTCTGGCACCTTTCCAAAGGTATAGTTTAAACATTAATGGCGGAGAGACAGGGATTCGAACCCTGGGTACCGTTGCCAGTACGACGGTTTTCAAGACCGTTACCTTCGACCACTCAGTCATCTCTCCGGATATATGTTTATTGTTTAAAGAACAAATAATGTTTTATAATGGCTCCCTCGACTGGATTCGAACCAGTGACCCAACGATTAACAGTCGTTTGCTCTACCACTGAGCTACGAAGGAATATATTTACTTATAGGTACTCATCTATATACCTATAAAGCAGGAAGGATTTTATAAAGATTTCGCCTTATGTCAAACTTTTTTAAATAGCTTTTTTTCGACTATTTAGACATCCCTATTTCCCCCCACCAAAAAAGAGTTTTTCACAATGGAAAACTCTTTTTTACAATACCCTAGTTTTTAACAATTCCCTGTACACATTTTGTGAGCAATTAATATCTTAAAGAATATTAATTGGAGATAATATTTATATCATAGGAATCATATTGCTCAATACTTCATTCTTCGTCTTGGATAGTATATGTTATTTGATTAGTACTTTCTTCATAGTTACATCATCATACAATATCTCTTTGGGTAAAAATATCCTTAAAATCCAGTAAGCTGATAATCTTCAATTCATATTTTACCAGTGGCATAGTATATACATAACATGAATATCAAATATTCTTATCTGTCAAAAATATGTAATTTCATCCATCTAATAATATTTTGTTTTTCTTTATATCAAAATATACCATTCACTTATCTAAACCTAGTTCATCGCTCTTCTCTCCAAATATGAGTAAATCTGTATCTCAAATAGTTATAAATTCTTCGATATACAGGTGATGCCAAGAATTATCTTCTATTTTATAAATAGAACGGATATCTCCATCATTATTAATATATAATACTTGTTTAGAATTCTCTACGGCAACATATGCCTTATATACTCCTTTTTCTTCTAATATATTAAAGATTCCCTCAGGGATTACTGGAATTGACTCTCTTACTAAAACTTCTTGAGTATAAATGCCCTCTTCTTTTCGATCTCATATTCAATCATTATCCACATAAGAAGATTTTGAAATATTTTCCTCATTTATTGAAGTATTTGAATTTTGACAAGCAATCAAGAAGAATAAACAACTGAAAATTAATAATTTCTTCATACACACCTAATTATAAATATAAATTTACTAAACATAGTATATAAAAAATTCCTTAAACTCAATAAAAGAGCTTCATAATGAAGCTCTTTTATTTTATACATCTAAGTTCTCAACTTGTTTTGCTTTGGTGTGGATAAACCTTCTTCTTAGTGGAACATCTCCTCCCATGAGCACCTTTGACAATACTATATTCACAAAATGTGAGCGAGATTAATCTTTATTATCTACTACTTACTTAAGGAGTAACCTCATCACTCATAAGTTCTTTCTTTTTCTCTATTTTCACCTTAATCTCTTCCTCTTTTTCGATAGTTGCGGTAGCTATTACAAATAACCAACCACGATATGCATCAGCATTATAATCACTATATGCTTCTTCTACTATGTCATATTCAAGAGCTGTATCTGCGTAGTCTTTTTGCCAGTTATCTGTTTCAGTCACCTTAGAGATACCTTTCACTTTTAATATAAGCTTCATTGCCTCTGTTTTTGTAATGTTATCGTTTGGTCTAAATGTAGAATTTTTAGCGATATATCATTTATCAAGGGCCCATTCTATATATTTACATCCCCATCATGTTTTTACATCATCAAAATCTCATCTACAAGTATCTACCATTGTCTCTTCTGAGATTTTTGCTATTATCTTCATCACTTCTTGACGAGTAATAGCATCTCAGAGTCTATAAAGTTGTACAAGTAAATTAATTTGATGCAGTGTATCTTCTCAGTATCAATCGTCTATCATATTTTTTAGAACTTCTCTTATATCGTCTATA
>Ga0075466_1001118_pt1 | contig 10016 bp, 7 predicted proteins | sample DEB08_DNA_16_FD_71486 | JGI IMG/M metagenome (GOLD analysis project Ga0075466, IMG submission 71486) | Aqueous microbial communities from the Delaware River and Bay under freshwater to marine salinity gradient to study organic matter... | ecosystem: Environmental > Aquatic > Marine > Coastal ... | reverse complement strand
TGGATTAACGAAAGAAGCAACCATGAGCCATGGGTTTTTTGCATTGCGCAATTTCTGCAGCTGTTCCACACTCATTTGCGCGTAGACTTCGTCGCGGCCACGGCCACGGGGACCAGAGGAACCAGAGTTCAGCGGGTTACTACCGTGTGGCTCTGGCCCGACAAACCCTTCAAAACCGTACTGGGCGAGTCGCTCGGATTCCAAATAAATGTTTTCCAATTCATAGTCCCGTTTTCCTTCGTCGGTGTAGGAAGGAAGGGGGTTGTAAGTTCCCGGCTGGTACAGGTCAGCATCAGAAATATGCCACTTGCCTTTCCAATACGTGTCATACCCAGCGGCGCGGAACCATGAACCCATTGTGGGAACAGTCGTGGGGTCAAGCCACAGCAAGTCTTCTTCGATCGCTGACTTTGCGGCTCCCGAAGTTTGGGCAACTCCATGCAGGGACGGATACTGGCCCGTGTAGACGGATGCGCGGCTCGGCTGGCACGCCACCGACATGATGTGGTGGTTGGTGAACTCGAAACCATTGCGTCGGAGTTTGGCCTGGGTGGGAAGATTCGCCAGTCGCCACGCCTTGAGTACCTCAGATTCATAAACCGGAGCATGACGCTGCTCATCCATCATCACAATCAGAAAGTTGGGTCGACGCTTGAGGCGACCTCTCTGCTTGAAAGGCTGACGCGGCGCACTGCGCGTAGCCGCCGAAGCGTTACTTGATCCAGCGACTGCCGCTGCACCAGCAACTCCAGCTATGCCCGCTGCTTGCAGCAACCTGCGTCGACTTAGGCCAGCATTTTCCGTGTTTTCACTCATTGTGGACCTTCCTTAGTTGCTGAAATAGATGTGACCGATGGCGACGTTGTATGTCACCGTGTAATCGAAGTAAAAAGAATTACCCGTGTTGATTGTTCCGACACCGGCGGGGATCACGCGCACAAGATTTCGGGATGCCTGATTGCCACTGACAAACTTGTGGGCAACAAAGGCACTGCCCTGCGCCGCGAATTCCACCCGAGTTCCCGTTCTTAACAGGCCATTTGCTCCCTGAGGTAAGCGTTTGAAGACACGGCCCTTGACACGCATCTTGGTGAATCCTGAATCGAACCACGTATCACCGCACCATTCAGGTCGATTACCAAACCGCCAACAACCTTCCGCAGAATGGTCATCCCAGAGCAGCGCACCGTTGATGTTTTTACCTAAGGTGGGAAGATCAAAATCCATCACCGTATTCGCAGGCGCCTCGGCCCCAAGGACAAGCGAACCGAGCCGACCAACGCCCCCTATTTTCCGCTCGAAGTGAACGCTCCAACGCAACCCCAAACTTCCGGGTAGGGCTACCAGAGGGTTTGTTAGGTCTCCCGCACCCGTCCCTATGCCCAGGATTCCGAACACGTTGCGGGCAGTCCATAGCCCGATGTATGGGTTGGAGGTGTTCACGTATTGAAAGGGAACCGAAATGGTTGTGCTCACTCCACTGAGTGTCATCGGTGCTTTGCCAATAATTCCCTTAAAGTTCTGGGCTGCGCTGGTCGTCGTGATTGCCTCGGACCCAAGTTTCACCGAAGTCGGTTGTCTTCCCCACGCACCGGGAAATACCCGAAGACCAACTGAACCTGTATCGAGCATTACCGCAAATGGTGCGGAGTTTCCTACCCGAATCTCTACGATTCCATTTTGCCCATTGGTGCCCGGGGTATCAATGGTGCGAATGGGGACCTTCACCTTCACTGCAGCCGTAACAGCGCGTGAGGGGTAGTTTTCAGTGTCGGAATCTGCAGCGAAAGCAGGGCCCGCTAGGGAGCCAAGCAGTGCGCAAGTAACTGCGCCAGCAATCAAAGAAGGAATTCTCACTTGATTCAACCTATCTCGTAGTCATTCATTGACGTTCTTATCAACACATTTGACTGCATCACAGACGCAATTCCCATAGCAACCAGGCCGGGGGAAACTTGCATGACTGCCCCCCCTTCCCAGGCATTTTGCCACGCTGGCGTATCGGAATTACGTCTGCATTCTTAATTCCCTGATCCCGATCTCATGCGCCAGACTGGTCGGCACTCTCATCACGAACCACACCCCCCCCTAGTTGACTCACGCTACCACTAATTATTGAGAGGAAACCCTCATTGCCTCTGGGTAATCAATGCACGAATGTGAACGTATGACGAAACGTTCCATTCGCTCGCTTCTTGGTTGTCACCACTCCCCGTACTCCTACATACTTGCCAGTACCGCCGACAATGACCGCGGTCACCGGTGCGTTATTCGAAGCAAAATTGGGCACATTGCCCGCCACATACTGGGAAGCTCCAAGAACCACGATCTGACCCTTCTTCATGTTGAACACAAGTTCGCGAAAGTTATCCACTTCGTCGACTCCGTCAAGTGTGACGTCCAGCGTGGTGACCTGCCCGATCAACTCACCGACCTTTTTTCCCTTGGTATCGCGCAGATCAGCACCGAAAAACAGGACGGCACCTGTGGTGTTCGGCTTGATGTCTGGATCGGGGTGACTCGCCAATACAGGCGCGTCCTGCACAACTACCAGGGAGTTCGACGCAGAAGCCGGCAGTGCGGACGTAATGAATCCACAGAACGACACGAGCAGAACAGCCACAAGAATGCGGGCCTTTTTCATGATACTCCTTTGACTAGGTCTCCAACGGCGGATGCCGACGATGAACGTGACGAACCTGCGAAGACTCCATGAATGCAACCTCTAACCGCTGTCACTACCTTATCCCCCGCACAATATGCCATGGCAAGGCTCACACCGCATTCACTCAATTTTGCAAATCTGAGGTGTCGAAAAAGTAGACGGCCAAAGATCAGTTCGGGGACTGAAAATACAGAAATTCGATTCCCACGAAATCAAATTCACACCTGAAATGAGCACAAGTTTCCTGAACTTCACAGTGCTTCATCTGAAATCGCCAACAAAATTCGCCGTATTTCATTTTCAGTAAATTGAGATTATCCGAATTGTTTGCCAGCTTTTTTGTTTGAGCGGAATGCGAAAGGACTTGATTAGTCAGTTGGCGTACCAGCGCCCGGATTTCCTTGGCCACCAGTCATGTTCAAAATTTGCATGACGCCCTGCACGTTTGAAGCAGTCTGAAGAGTCAGTTGTTGTTGCTCACTATTCGTCGCATTTCTTGCAGCCATGGCGAGCGAGTTGCCAATTGATTGATAGAGAGTTCCCATTGCCTGCGCGGGACTGTCGCCCAACACCTTGGTGTTGGTTTGTGTTATCGAGTCAGTGACCTGGCTATTGACTGGGTTTGAGGCATCCACCACGACCGATCCCGGTCCATTGATATCGAGACTGTCATTGTTAAGAATCTCAAATCGAATGGACCCTTTAGTCGTCCAAGCAGGGTTGCTGAAAGTCAGAATCTGAGGAGACTGTCCAGTGATCATTACTGCTGAATTCGGTGGAACTTCAGTGAAACCAAACATAGGCCACATGGCCACAACTGTTTCAGGAGTAACGGGAAGTACTGATCGAGTGGGTCGCTCGGTGAACAGCTTGGTGTCACTTGGAGAGTCAATCAGGAGATAGGTTTTATTATCGATCGTCTCTGTGGTGAAATCGCCGTTCATCGCAATCATCCACGAGGCCGCGTCATTGCCGGTTGCGCTTTCACTCGTGGTGCAACCAGCAGTACCCAACAAAGCGACAAGTACCAGTAACACCCACAACCTGCTCATGGCACCAAAATAACTGAGTCAAAAAATAAATTGACCGCTGCGGCAGAAAAGCATGATCGCTTTATTCGCTGCCTTCTCTCGATTACACTCACCACTACTCCCTTCAAGATAAAATCTGGATCGATCCGTTCAGGACTCTCAACCTGATCGCAAGCGGGCGCGGTATTTTTTAATATTGGCGTGCGATTTCCTACTTAACTCTGTGAGAAGACTGCCCAGAGATGATCCAGGGGAACTCCTTCGTGATCAGGTTCCGTCAAACAAGCGCACAACATTGCTCGAGACCACTACCGTGATTGAGTAATCCAACTCGCGCTCTTGATCATTCAACTGCCAGGAACCGGCCCACGCACTAATATTTGAGGATGTTGAAGCGCACACTGGGGAAATCAGGACTTGAAGTCAGCGCGGTTGGACTCGGCTGCATGCCCATGTCGGCGTTTTATGGAATACCCGATATCGATGAAGCGGATTCAACGCTGGAGCTCGCAATTGATCTTGGGGTTACCTTCTGGGATACCGCTGAGGTCTACGGATCGGGGGCGAATGAGGAGCTCATCGGGCGCACTTTGAAACGCCATCGAGACAAGATTGTCATTGCCACAAAGTTCGGTGTCGAGCCCAACTACGTGATGACCGGGCGCCCCGAGAACGCCATCAAAGCAATCGAGGGCAGTCTACGTCGGCTCCGCACCGAATGGATCGACCTTTGGTATCTGCATCGCGTTGATCCATCCGTCCCGATTGAGGAGACCGTCGGTGCGATGGCCGACATCGTCGCAACGGGCAAGGTGCGGCACATCGGACTATCAGAAGCTAGTGTCGATTCCCTGCGCAGAGCTCACGCCGTGCATCCAATCTCAGCACTGCAGAGCGAGTGGTCACTGTGGTCTCGGGTGATTGAGCCCGAAGTCCTACCGGTTGCCCGTGAATTGGGGATTGGAATCGTGCCGTACAGCCCATTGGGTCGCGGCCTGATGACCGGCAGTATCAACAATCTCGACCAACTACCCGAAGGCGATCATCGTCGCAAAAGTCCACGTTTTGCCAGCGAGAATTTCGAGCACAACAAGGACCTCGTCGCCCAGTTCGCGACCATTGCCACAGACCTAGGTTGCACCTCCGGCCAACTGGCTCTTGCCTGGCTGCTGGCTCAAGGCGATGACGTTGTCCCCATCCCGGGCACCAAGAGACGAACATATCTGAGAGAGAACGCTGAAGCTGTTGATGTTGTACTCAGCGCTGAGTACGCCGCGCAGATAGCTGATCTCATGAGCGATGTTGCGGGAGATCGCTACGGGTGGGGCCATGCCTACGGTGACAGCCCTGCCCTAGGAACAGCATCGGGCTGAGTGTGCTGTCGCACCCGCCCGGTAATTCATGACTCCCGTGGGCAAGGCAACGCGTAATCCTCTGTCAGTTCGCGCAGCAAGGTCAAAGCCTCACCTACTGCCTCCGGGCATTAAAGCTCGCCGACGTTAAGGCGAGCACGATTACCGGACCTATGATGACAACCGATTGTGGCCGAATGCGCGGTGTCGCATGTACGCCCTCCTGATATTCGGTTCTTCTCATTTACATTTGTGAGCGAAACTCATCTTGGAGGTGTGACGGATCACCGGAGTCGCCTACCGTTGCTGGGAACTCGCTGACATACTGCCGCTATGTCCATCCTTGATCTCTTTCGCGTTGACGGGAAGGTAGCCGTTGTGACCGGCTCCGGCCGTGGAATCGGCCGCGCCATCTCGTTGGCACTGGCCGATGCCGGCGCGGACGTCGTCGTCACAAGTCGACGTTCAGCCGAAGTCGCCGAGGTCGCCGCTGAGGTCCGTGCGCGGGGCCAACGGGCACTAGAACTCCCTGGCGATCTACGCGATCAAGGGATGCCGGCCCGACTGGCTCAAGCAGCGGTTGATGAGCTCGGGAGTCTGGACATCTGGGTCAACAATGCCGGTGGCACCGATGATGCCCACGTGCAGCCGCTCACCGTCACGACCGACGAGCAGATGCGCGACATGTTTGAGTTGAACTTGCTTGCAGCCTTTGCGGGCTCACGTGAGGCAGCCCTTCGAATGACCAATGGCGGTGCCATCGTAAACGTCAGTTCAGGTGCCGGCATGCGTGCAGCCCCGAATACCGGGGCTTATGCGGCGTCGAAGGCGGCCTTGCTCAACCTGACGCAGACGATGGCCGCAGAAGTTGCATCACAAGGTATTCGGGTCAACGCAATCTCTCCGGGTATCGTGCCGACGGAGTCATTTTTTCGGGTACTTCAGTTCACTGAAGACGACTTAGAAAAACTGGCCACGACGGTTCCCCTCGGTCGCCTAGGCACACCTGAGGACATGGCGGCTGCTGTCTTATATTTCACGTCACCTGCTTCGGGCTGGGTGACGGGCCAAAATTTACTGATTGGCGGGGGCCGCGACGGCGGGCGTTCGGTCGAGCATCGCTAACTCCGAACGTAACGGTGCTAACGGCTCGCACCTGGAGCGGAAATGGTGTTCAGCACGGGGGTGTAGGACTAGCCCGCGTCGGGGGACCCATTACAAGGAAATGGGGAACAGCTCAACGATTAGGGCGCCTACTGCACAACTGAAAATCCATTCAAGTTTGAGGGTTGTACCCATCTTGCTCGACAGCCGTGAGGAAAAACAAGTCTGCAACCAATAGTGGGCACACCTCTGGCAAAAACATTCCGGTTCAGTCGGAAAATGAAACAACTCAGGGCCCACCAGAAGGTAGACCCTGAGTGAGTCGATGTATCGACTTTCGTAGCGGGGACAGGATTTGAACCTGTGACCTCTGGGTTATGAGCCCAGCGAGCTACCGAGCTGCTCCACCCCGCGCTAAATCGTGCATATCAAACTATACGGGAGAACAAATATGCTCGACCTTGCGGGTAAGGCTAGTTACGTACCGCATAGACCCATGCGAACTCTTGCGTACCGCCGCTAGGAGTGATGTGCTCTTGGATCGAGGTATCGATCACGGTGAAATCAGCTTCAATGGCTGCGGTGAGGTCGGTGATGCTGTGACGGGCAACAGGTAACCCTGAACACGCTTCAGGTCCATTTTCAGAGAATGTTCCCAGAATCAGGTACCCACTAGGAACCAACGCTTCGGCGGCCATCGAAAAATACCTTTTTTGATCTTCTTTTTCAGTCAGGAAATGAAAAACCGCGCGGTCGTGCCAAAGACCGTACATTCGCTCCGGAGTCCATTCACGAATGTCTGTCGCAATCCACTCGACCTTGCGTCCCTCCGCTTTTCGTACTCCCTCGCTCAATGCAAATTCACTGATATCCAAAACGGTCAAGTCGGTGAATTCAAGGTCGATCAATTCGTGGACGAATGGTGAGAGCCCACCACCAATGTCAATAATCGGGGTTGCCTTACCGACATTGTTTTCGATGAAATCAACTTCGGGCGAACTCTCTTGATACCAACTGAGTTTGGATTCGGGATTGTTTTCATACCTGTCATTCCAATGATCAGTCAGACTCATCTATCAATCACCTAAGCGCTGGTGCCATCGGTAGTTGCAGCATCTGGCTCCACGGTTGGGTCAACCGGCGGAACCGTTTCGGTGGGTTGCGGGTTTAGGATCGCTTCGGCTAACGCGATTCGCCTGATCGCTGCTTGAAGTCGATCCTGCGCTTCACCGTAGGCAGCGAAATCACCTTCGGCCAGGGCAATTCGACCCTCCGCAAATGCTGCCTGGGCATCCTCCACCGCTGCTGCTAACTGCTCAATGGGATCAGTCGGCGTAGGTGTTACTCCATCAGGATCGGTCGTCTCGTCCGTGGTTGTCCCACCACCAAGATCAATATTCGGAATAGTCTCCGGGATCGCGTCAGGACTTGTTCCCAATACCTTTGCTAAGGCCTTGGCTAAGTTGTCTTCCAGCGCGACATTGGCGCCGTAACCTGCGAGGACCTTACGCAACAACGGGTAGCCGTCGGCAGCTGCACGAATGTAAACCGGTTCTACGTAAAGCAGTCCACCATTAAAAGGGAGGGACAGCAGGTTGCCGAGTTCAACCTCGGATCCACCACGACGCAGTAGCGAAAGTTGCGAACTCACTTCAGGGTCGGACTCAAAGTTGTTCTGGACCTGCTGCGGACCGGGGATTGTCGTGTTGCTGGGTAACTGCAGGACTTGAATGTTTCCATAGTTCTCCCCAGGAGCAGAGTTCACCGCCATAAATGCCGCCAACGTCTGTCGTCGTTGCGGCGCAAAGGTGGTCGTCAGTGAAAACGCCGTGTCCGTTTGGCCTGGCATTTGCAAGGTCAAGTAGTAGGGAGGCTGGAAAACTTGAGCGGGTGTGACCGTTGGGTCAAATGGCACGATCCACACGTCGGTACCGTTGTAGAACGTCACCGCATCTGTTACGTGGTAACGCGACATGATGTTGCGCTGGACTTTAAAAATATCTTGTGGGTAGCGCACATGAGCGAGGATGTCCTCGGACATCGCGCTACGGGGTTCAACAACATCGGGGAAGGCTTTCATCCACGTTTGTAGGACTGGATCAGACTCATCCCACGCGTAAAGTGTGACGGTACCTTCATAGGCGTCAACAACGGCCTTGACCGAGTTGCGCATGTAGTTGACTTGATCGCGTGGGAGTAGCCCAGATTGGATTACGCGATTACTAATCGAGTCACTTGTCGCATCAGCGAGGGACACACGGGAGGAATACGGGTACTCATTAGAAAGTGTGTATCCGTCGACCACCCACTGAATGCGACCGTCTGCGACAACGGGATACGGATCCTGATCGAGGGTCAACCATGGTGCAACCTTCTCAACGCGGGTCAAAGGCGTGCGATCCCACATAATCTGGGAGTCTTCATTGACGAGGTCGGAGAGCAAAATATTTGAGTCTTGGAATTTTGTGGCGAACAGCATCTTGCCGAAGAAGGAACCCATCGGTACCCCACCGTCACCGTCGTAAGTATTCGTTGCTTGGCCCGTGGGACTTTGATCATCCGGGTAATCCAACTCCACGGAAGGTGTTCCTTCAGGTGCGCCAACAATTGAGTACTGCGGGCTCAGCTCACCGAAGTACACGCGTGGCTGAGTGACTTTCAGTTCGCCAACCGGTGGAATGTCGGATGCAAAAAAGTCAGGTGTTCCGTCGCTGAGTGCCGTGTTATCAAATGCACTTACGAAACCGTAACCGTGCGTGAAAACTGCCCGGTCGTTAGTCCAGTTGCGCTGTCCGTCCGGTATACCCGCAAGGTTGATCTCCCGGACTGCAACTACCGCTCCCCGGCGACCTTGGGGAAGGTCGTAGCGGTCAACATCGAGATTTGTGTTGAACGAGTAATAGCCTCGAATTTGCTGCAACTGGTTGTAGGTCGGTGAAACCACGGCAGGATCAAGGAGACGAATATTGCTGAGCGTTCCTGCACTCGCCTCAAGGGTTTGAACAGTTGGAGGCGAGACCGTGCCCGCGTAATCCACGACGTCGGCGTCTGCGATTCCATAGGCATCCCGCGTTGCGTCAATATTGAGCTGGATGTACGGGGCCTCGCGCACTAATTCACTGGGACGAACTTGAAATTGCTGAACAATCATGGGATACAGGCCACCGATCACCACAGAAGTAAAAATCAATAGCCCAAGGCCAATTGATGGAATGACCCATTGCCGGCGGAAAATATTAAAGATGAACAGGGCTGCTACCAAAATGGCGACAAAGACCAAGATGTTTAAAGCAGGGAGCACCGCGTTTACATCGGCGTACTTCAACCCAGTAAAGCCACTGACCAGAGTTTCACTTTTGGTGACCAATCCGAATCGATCAAGGTAATAAGCCAGTGCCTTCAGCAGTAGCAGGGCCGCAAGTAGCGTTGAGAGTTGCACCTGAGCCGCCCGCGAAGCGCGATCACCCTTTGGCTGGAGGCGGAGTCCGCCATAAAGGTATTGCACAGCCGTCACAATGAGGAGGGACAAAATCACGAGGGCGAATGCGAATCCCAGAGCAAAGCGGTAAAACGGCAACTCAAATGTGTAAAACGAATAATCCAAACCAAATTGTGGATCTACTTGGCCGAATGGGGTGGAGTTGCGCCAGAGCAAAAATGAGCCATATTCACTGGACCCGGCAAGTCCGGCAAAGAACGAAAGCCCCAACACGATTGCCGCCGCAACCCATTTGCGATACGGCTCAATACCTACCCGATAGCGCTCAAGACTTGCTTGTTCAGGACTAGCGCTGACGTATGAGGGCCTGGTGCGAAATGCGATAAAGAGCGCAAGTGAGGAAACCACCGCCATAATCAGGAACA
>Ga0075466_1001106_pt1 | contig 10049 bp, 14 predicted proteins | sample DEB08_DNA_16_FD_71486 | JGI IMG/M metagenome (GOLD analysis project Ga0075466, IMG submission 71486) | Aqueous microbial communities from the Delaware River and Bay under freshwater to marine salinity gradient to study organic matter... | ecosystem: Environmental > Aquatic > Marine > Coastal ... | reverse complement strand
CCACGCAGCCCCGCCGATGTCACGACAAACAAAGCATCTGCAAGTTCATCAGCCGACTTGCCCGTGGTGCCGGACAACTTCAGGACACTTTCACGCATCCCTGCGACTTCCTCTGTGGAGATACCCACGAGGCTGACAATCTTTGTCATTGCAGTGTCGAAGTCAGTTGCCAACTTCACGGCGGCTATGCCAGCACCGACGATGGGAAGTGTTAGACCGAGGGAAAGCTTCTTGCCCATTGTGGCCATTGACTCACCAAAGGCAGCAAACTTTTCACTTGATGTTTGGGCTTGATCCTTGAGGCGATTAAGGTCTTTGATTGCCTTATTGATTTGCCGGTCGTCATAATCCCCGTATACATGGACGCGAATACCATCTTTGCCAGCCATTACTTGCCCACCGCTTTCTGTGCTGCTGCAATGGCTGCCTCAATGTCACGTTGAACCTGTGGCATTTGCGCGTAGTAGGCAGGGAACAACGTGCGTGGGTAAGGGCCGCTGCCGGAACTTTTGTTGATATTCGCCCGCATTTTCTTTGAGCCGCCGCTGCGTGTCCCCTTGTAAGGCTTATCAGAGCCGCCTGCGGTTTCATATATTGAGCCGGCAGCATCACGTTGCACAACAGCAAAACCGAACTTGACAACCGCTCGGGCGCGCGAATTAGTAAATGGGACGGTCTTAATTCCCGCAGCCGCTCGGCCTGTATTCCAAGCCAAGTCACGACCGTTTGACCTGTCTTGCTCAACCCAACTTTTTGCCCAGTTTGATAATGGTGTCCCAGCCGAACGCACCCGAGAGCGGGCATCCTTTGTCACAAGGTTTGCACCACGCTTCATGTCACGCTTAAGAATCTTTGCAACATCTGCATCAAAAGCGTTAAGGCGCGTCAGAAACTCTTTGAGGTCATTGTTGACTTCAACATGCCAAGCTGCTGAATTCACCATCATGCACCTTTTCGTGAAGCCTTAGATTCTTGGACATTTCTCCAACGGAGATACCGCTGCATCGTGACAATCATTCGCTCGGAATGCCCAAGCACTGCGTTGGGACTTATCCCAAACTCATAAGCCAAGTGGCAAATTATGAAGTGCTCGGACTGCTCTCCAAAGGGACAGGCTCGGCGCCTTCACCAAAACTGGCACCTTCAATTGTTTCAATCCACTTGCCAAACTCGGGGACTGATTTATCTTGGCGCTTGAGTGCATGCCATGACAGCCAGCAAATATCCGTGTATTTGAACTCATGCTCAAACCGGGCAATGGATCGGTTGTACTTTTCTTCAAACCCGACGAGATCGGCAGCGATGATTGGGACATCTACTGCCGATCCGTCAAGATATGTGACTTTGAGTTGCATTTTCATTTTCGCGGTTTCCTTTCGCGGCTATTGACTAAGGACTAACGGATTAAGCGCCTGCTGATCGAACAACAACACCCGACACTGGCCACGTCACATCAAATGTGGCGAGGTCGCCAACTGCGCCTGACAAGACATAGTTATTGACTAAAGCGTCAAAGGTGTATGAGGGGTTGGTTGCACTGACAGCGGCAGCCGTTGGGGTGATAACAACTTCAACCACTGTTCCAATAAGGGGATGCAGCGTTGCATCAACTGCACCGGCACCGAAATCCTGATGGAATGACAGCGATACGGATGCTTGCTGCAAACCACCTTGACGAGTACGCCAGCCTGAGCTGCCGAAACTGGTGGTCTCAATATCGTCAACTTCGATTGAGAGTTCAACACTTGCCAGGCTTGCACTCAAATCTTCGCCACCAACGGTGATGACGAAATCTTTTGCATAGAACTTTGCCATTTTTTTTGCCTTTCGTTATCAATTGGTTAAAACGTCAATGGAGAAAACCACCGACAAGTACACAACGTCTGCGATTACTATTTGCTGGTAACCACGAACTTCGGTGACTCTGCAATCAAAGACTTTCCCACCTAACGAAGGGTCGGACTCAATTGCAACTTTGATGGACTTGCTTCCACTTGGGTCGCAATAGGTATCCATCAAACTTTGTGAAGCACGATCCACGACGCGCCCAACAACAACCTCAACACTGAATGTGTACCGATCTTGACCGCGCCCGAAAGTCTGATCAAACGTGATCGTGTCGGGGGCGACAATGGCAATGGGAGGGGTGAGATTGTCGGGGATGTATGAGGATGTGCGTAAACCAGAAACAGTTGCCAGATTTGCTGCAAGCCCTGCGCGCATTTCGCTAAGGGTGCTCATGCAATACCAACAATGCGAACGTAGGGGCCAAGCAACTGTGCAACATCAGGGTCAAGCGCGCGACCAACGCGAATGGCTCCGAGTTCGTTAAAGCCTGCAACACCCAAGGGGCTTTGGAGGCGGGCGAAAATTCTTGATGCTTGGATCACTGCCGCCTGTGTGACAACGGTGGGGACTGATGGCCAGCCCCATGTGGCAGTGATCTTGCAGGTTGCCTCACCCCATGCTGTCGGGAAAAGGTAATCATCAATTGCGCGAATGCGCGTGTAGGGCCATGTCAGGCCGCCTGCGTAGGCATTGAGCGGCTCAAGTTGGAAGTCTGTTGCTGCCCAAGTCGTGTCAAAAACACTGTCTCCAAGGCTGCTTGTTTGGATGATAATGCCACTTGCTGTGGCGATGTCGTCAACTTCAAGTGAGTAACGATCTGATGCGGCAAAAAAACGCACACCTGTTGTCTGCTCAAAACTGCGCTGGCAATATCCATCAATGAGTTCACTGGCGCTACCTGCGGCCATTGCAATCAAGGCGTCGTCAATGTTGTCAGTGACGCGGAGCGCAGCTTTGACTTCGGAAACAGTTGCATACAAAGTCATGTGCGCTCCATCAAATAGTTGAGTATGAAAGCGGTGCAGGTCAAGCCGCGAATGTCATTGACCTGCACCGCAGTTTCGGGTGCTTCGATTAGGAAGCAGCGCCGCCGGTGAACTTCTTCACATGTGCGACCAATGGCAGGTTGCCATCAACACGCATGGTTGCGCGGAAGGTCACAAGACCATCAGCGAAAGCGAAGTCATCGGAGCGTTCCAACTTCACGCCGCCAACTTGGCGAACCATGTAGGAAGGAAGGTGGCCAGCAATGACCGACACCTTTGTTGCAGCAGGTGCTTCCATTGCAGGGTTTTCCCAGAGCTGGAATCCAAGAACGCGGTCAGGCGTTGACTCAGAAAGTGAAGGCTGGAAAACGTAATTGCCAGCGCCGTCTTGCAGCTTCCGCATTGCAGCAATGCCCAATCCGCTTGACATGAAACCAAAACCGGGCAGTGCGCGAGCGGCAGAGTCTGCCGAGTACGCAAGGTCGACTAGGTTGTCAAAGGTGAAGGCACCTGCAACAGCGGCAGTACCAGCAACACCGGCTGACGCGCGAGCGACAATTCCGAATGGCTTGCCGGAACCGTTTCCTGTGGTCAGGTCGGCATTGATGTTGTAGCCAAGTGCGTTTCCGACGTTTGCACTGATGAGTGCAAGAATGTCTACGCCAGCATCTTCAATGAGTTCGGTCGAAACCTGCGTCAAGAATGAATACTTGAAAGCGTTCAACGTGATGAAAGCCTGCATGGTTGGATCGGACTCGGAGATTGTTCCAGCCTCAGCGGTGATACCAGCGGTGCTGTACGCCGTGAGAGCAGGAATCTGCAAGTTTTCTCCACCGGCAGTGTTGATCACTGTGGAAGTGGTGAGCATTGGGCCAACTGCGCGAGCGACCAACAGAACCTCATCGTAGAACGAGGTGGGTACTGGTGCGCCTGTGCTGCCCTTTGTGATATCGCGCTTGCTGAATGTCAGCGAGCGAACGTCACCGCGAGCAAGTGAGCGAACGAGGTCTGCATCGGACTTCTCAGGAGCAACAGAGTTGCTTGCCTGTGCGGTCTCTTGACCGGCCATTGCTGCGCGCTGCTCTGCCTCGGCAGAATCATGTGCGCGAACCTGAGCGATTGTTGCATCAAAGCCAGCAACTTCTGCTTCAGTCTTGTCAATCTTTGCAAGTTCTTCGCCTGTCAGTGCGCGGGATTCTGCCGCAGCAATGTCAAGCACGGCGCGGGTTTCTGCAATTGCAGCAGCGCGCTTTCCTAACATTTCATTAATGAATGACATGGTCATCCTTTCGTTTGGGTGTGATTACATGGAAGGTGCAAAGCGGCTCCGCTTTACATAAACCAGTGGGGCGCCCCAAACTGGAAACTTGTGTGCTGCGACCTACGATGCAGGCGCGGTTGATTCAAGGAAGTCAAGGCGCTTGGCAAGAGTTGCCAACAGGCCAGAAACATCTTGATCGGGTTCGGCGGTCTTGATCTTTTGACGCTCAACTGCCTGGGCGATAACTTCAGCCTGATCGGCATTGAGTTCTTCACCCGATTGAAACGCGGTGAACGCATCGGCCAAAGTGTCTTGATCCATTTGTGTGCGCTGCGCTAATCGAGCAATGGAGCGCAGCATTGCTGAACTGCCCTCGTACGCTGGAAAACCTGTGACAACACTGACCTCATGTAAGGCGATTTCATTAAGTGTGCGCTGCCTGCCGCCATCACTCCAAGAATCGCCACCGTTGGGAATGTGGAAACCAAAACTCATAGTGTTGACATCGCCTCGTTGCATCAGGATTTTGAGATCGTTTCCAGCGGTTGTGGGTGGGAGGTCTGCGGTTACGCGCAAGCCTCGCTCGTCCTCTGCTAGTTGCAACGTCCCTGATCGGTTGCTGGCAAGCACGATGTCTGTGTTGTGATTGAGAAACATTTTGACATGGTTGCGTGATTCAAGTGTGCGAGTGAAAGCGCCGGGGGCAATTCTTTCAATGAATGGCAATGGCTCGGAGTCAGAATTGAATACCGCCGCATAGCCGGTGAATTGGTTGCCGTCACCTTCAGCGCGCAGTTCAAGGTCGGCAATTTGAGCGTGACGTACTTCAAAGTTTGATTTGGTCATTGTTGCCCTAACTGGGGTAGATACTTGCTGGATTGTTGGGGTCAATCTGTGAAGGGTTTTGCAACTGCACACTTGGCAGGCCGGTGTGCTTGATTGGCGCCAAACCAACCTCAGCGGCTGAAGCTTCAGGATCGAAGCCAAGGGTCACAAGTTTTGACAGCATGTCAATGCGCTTTTGTTGCTCGACAATTCCGGCAGCCTGCAAATCAACATTGGCAAGTGGCACCCGGTAAACGTCGCCGCCATCAACAGGAGCCATGTCCTCCAGGCGATGAATGTCATTGGTCGAAAGAAAACCGGCCTGAGTTGCCACCGAGTAAGCGCCATATCGTGTGGCTAAGTCGCCCCGCAGCAGGCCATCGAGGTTGAACTTGAGGAAGGCTTCGCCGGGCAGCATCGTTGAATAGGCTGCTTCGAGTTTAGAAATGTATGGTCGCAACGAATACTGAGCAAACTGAATGGCGTTTTGCTCCACGCTGGCATATGACATTGCGCCAGGGTCGGTAACTTGCACCATGTGCGGTGGCACCCGAAACAGTCGGCAAATCTCTGTCACTGAAAACTGGCGGGACTCTAGGAACTGCGCTTGCTCGGGATCAACGCCAGTCTTTTGATAGTGCGCGCCACCACCAAGAACGCCAACGCGGTGAGACTTAGCAAGACCCTTGTGCGAGTTCTCAAATACTTGCTTGATTCCTGAAGCCTGCTCAGCATTTAACACTGCCGGGGTTTCAATGATTCCGCTGGTCACAGCGCCTTGGCCGAAGAAACGTGCGGAAAATTCCGTGAGTGCAGATGCAAGGCCGAGGGTGTCTTTGTTTTGCTCAATGCGTGAAGCGCCCCGCAGCATGCCTGCTTGTGGCATTTCTTTCACATGCAAAACATCATCAACGCCGTAACGATTCCGGTCGTTGTAGATGTAAACCAAGTCACCATTGGAGTCCTGTTGAACGTCAACCTTGCGAGGATCGAGCACACCAAGGGAAACAATCTCGCCGGTGTTGCTGCGATACTTACGAACAAAGGCATTACCGTCAACGAGCAATGAAATCAAGACTTCAGCGAAGTGCTCCTGTGGGGTCACATTCGGTGCAGGTTGGGTCACCCATATTGGCTTGGACTCAAACGGAAAGCGTTGCCCATCCCTGCGGATATAAACGTCCACAGGCAGCGTTGAAATCGTGTCTGCATACAAACGCACACAAGCGTAAACAGTGCCTATTTTCAGCGCCGTTTCTTGGTTGACAACAGTTCCGGCGTTTGTGCGTTGATCAAAGTCAGCACCCGAGGCAAACAACGACTGGTAACTCAATGCGCGCTCTTCGCGTTTGAAAAGATTATTCAGCACGTTTACCCGCCTCTAATGCAATCCCGACGAGCGCCAAGGCAACGCCACTGACAATGAAGCCGGCTGGAATATTGATGAGGAAAGTTCCGGCTGCGATCAAACACAGTCCCGTGATTTGAAACAGTGCGACCATTGAAACTCCCTAGAAAATAAAGAATGGTTCGGGTGCGGCAGGTGTCTCCGCAAACTGCATTGCGCGCTCAAGCGCCATAATGCTGGCGACAGCAGCATCAATTTTCTTTGCTGAATTTTTTGTTTCTTTGTAAATTCGTGCGCCCCTGCTGTCTTGCTTCAGCACCGCATTAGAAACGTGGCGCGTTAGTACTGGATTACCTGAGTGAGTCAACTGGCGTTCCAGCACCATCGTTGTGAAGCGTTGTGTTGCCGGCGTCATGCGCGCTGGTGATTGTGGAAACTCAGTAATCGGCAAGTTCTCTGAAGCGAGAACCTCTAGGGATCGCGCCCATAGATGCGGGTCGGCAGTAATCTCAACAACGCGCCAACGCAAGCAGGCGGTTCGGATTGCATCTTCAACATCAAGAATGGGGACAGTCCATGCCGGATCGTTGGCTGGTTTCTCCCAAGCGTTCACCAGATCAACGTGCGGAAATTCGCCCACCTCAACAACAGCGACAACAGTGGAGTCGTGTGCGTAAGAACCATCTAGGGCTAGGACAACGGTTGCGCCGTCAGGAATGACCCTGCTGTTGTGGCACTCATCCCATGCCAACTGTGGCAACCATTGCCCCTGTAACGAAACAGGACGGTTGAACCAGTAGCGCTCCCACTCAGCGGCACTTGTCTGTGGATCGTCGTAGGAAGCTGCGATGGCTTCAATGTCAAGCCACTCAGCTGCGGGGCCGTAAACATCTTTCAGGCCGGCGATGCGGTCGCGTTTCTTTGTCGCGTCATGCACCGGCGCTGCCTGCTTGTGGTCGAACATTAGTGAGTGATCTTTGGTGCGACCCTCAGAAACAGCCTTTGCATATTCGTGAGTGAACTGCGCCACGGAACCCTCACCGGGGGCATACATCGTCGTGGTCTCAAACGCCCACCCGCTTGCAATCTTTCGCTTGAGCAGGTTACGCAGCACCACCTGATGCAGTCGTTTCAACCGTGGCAAAATCCATAAGTGAGTTTCATCGAACACTGCGAAAGTTGATTTGCCGCCGTCCTTACTGGAATCGGCAGCCGACTCAGGCGTGATCTGGCCCCCACCGGGCAGAATGATGCGAGTTAAACCAGCGTCAATCTTTCCAAAGTCCCGAGTTAGATTTGCAGATGTTGAGCAAATGAAACGCACTGCATCGTAGGTGTTTCCGGCTTGCCCAAGTTCGGTGGCAAAGCAAGGAATCTCTGCTCGCTTCACAGGCTGGCCAACAGGCTCACCCTCGCTGTACATATAGCCCCATTCGCTGACTTCGCCTGCAACAGCAAAGTGAGAAAACCGGACAGGGCCAAGACCTTCAGCCACCGCAATGAATGCAGCGAGTTCGGATTTCGCGCGACCCTTAGGGCGACTGATTACAGCGCGCCGAACAGATCGCTTGCCATCAGATTCCAAACGATAGGCGCGAATAATAAAGTCATAAAACTCTTCATCAAGGTGAACAGCGTCGCCCTCAATGTCGCCGGGGCCGTGAACACAGTAGTGCTCAATCCACGATGCAACAGAAAAACCAAGGCTAAGCATCTACTGCTTTCAGATATCTTGCCTTGCGCGGATCAACTTGGGTCTGTGGTTGCTTGGATAAAGCAACGTCGCTGTCAACTTCCAACTTCAACCGCAAACGATCCTCAGGCGATGCACCAAACTTGGCAACCCTTAGACGCAGCTCGGCAGCAACGCCAGTGGTTCCCGTCCATAATTCATTATGAAGCACGGCGGTGTCTAGCAGAAAATCCCAATCGGTGCCGGTGAACAACACAGCCTGCGCGCACTCACGCCATGTTTGCCACCAAGCAACAGTGCGAGGATTCCAAGGAATACCGGCAGGCAACTCGGGGCCAGACACTTTGCCAGTTGTCGCCACATGAGTGAACTCAGCGGCGCGGCGGGCAGTGTCGTTGGGGCGACTGCGTTCCTTTTGAGGGGGCGAACCGCGACCGGGCATGAAGGATTCCTTTGGTCATTTAATTTGATGGCGTCAATAATTGGCCTATCGATGGTGTAACGTGGCTCTATGGCCTCGCAGCGCCGCATCAATCGGTGTGAATCACACGCGCAAAACTTAGGGAACTACACGGGTAAACCCGCCTCAGGGTTTTCGATTTTTTAACCCACCCTCAGATTTTCCCCCGTGGTGTCAATCTTTTTTTTATTTCTGTTTTCATTCGATCTTTTCACATTACAACTGCGATGGGCAGGAAGTAGGGGGCTGGCGGGGTCGGCGGGTAGGTAGTGGTCGGCTTGCCAAGGATCGTTTGGTTTCGCTGGTTCATTACAAAGCCAACAGATAGTGGCAGCATCCCGCACTGCCTTTGCCCTCTTGGCGTAGTCGCCGGCGTAATGTTCTCGGTTACGCGCCGGGCGTTGCCGCTCCTCTTGCTGATTGTTTTGCGCTGTGCATGTGACGCAACGCGACTGCAATGCCATCACGCCACAGTCCAGGCATGGGCGAGGAAGGGTCAGCGTTTTTCCGCGGCTTCAACAACGCGCTTTTCCTCAACAGGCTTTGGTGCTACTGGTGCGGAAGCCTTACGCTCACCTGCCATTGCATCTTCAACAGCTTTGATGATTGCAGGAAGGACAGCAGCCACCGATCCGGTACTGGGGTTTCCTGCTGCGTTCTTGATGATTTCGGAAATGTTCATTGTTTCTCCAAGTCTTTACGCTGCTCTAGTACTGCATCAATGAAGGCGCGCCAAGCGGCGCCCCGCTCGTCCGTAGGCACTAGTGACAGGTGTGTCAATGCCTCGTCAACGTCGGAGAGATCAACACTTTCAACTGTTGCTGTTGACATCGTGGACTCCATGAAATGCAAAAACCCCAACCGCTGTGGTTGAGGTATAGATATACGAATACTAACTTAGTCAAAGTAAACGCCATTTTTTCCCATTTGTCAAATCGCCTCACCTTGGTGCTGCCACATGTGTGTCACATAGTCGGTGGCGTCACCTTCAACAGTGACATTGATCCAAGGTTTCCACCATCCAGTTGTCGTTGTGGTTATCTCAGCAAACGGCACAAGGTCACCACATAGGGGGCAGGCGTAGTCAATGACTTTCACGGTGGTTTTCATCCGTTGACTGCTTGCTGTATCTGCCTGATGTCGTAACGGCCTCGCTCGCGTTGAATTGAACCGTCCTTGGCCCATCGCTGCAATGTTCGCAGGCTGATGTTGTACATGCGGCCAATGGCTTCAGGGTCAAGCCATATGGCGCTGGAGGCGCTGGAGGCCGCGACAAGTAGCAGCCGTTGGGTTTGCCAGGTTGTTGAACACTTGCGGCAGCTCACTGAGCCGTCGAAGTCTTCACCGTTGATGCGTAGTTTGTTGCCACATTCACCGTCGTTGACATCGGCGGGGCAAGCGACCGCCCAACTGGTGCGAGGTGATTGCCCCGATGCCGCTTGCGCTTGACGCCACAATGCAGCCACCTCGCGGGCATATTCATCCACGGCGGGGTGATCGGCGCACACTCTGGCATTCCAAGCGTGTAGGAATCGGATAACCCCTGTCAGGGTCACTTGTGCCATGTTGTGTTCGGTGGCCGCACGGTTGCGCTCCAACGATGCCTGACCATAGGGCGCAAGGCCGTA
>Ga0075466_1001102_pt1 | contig 10081 bp, 9 predicted proteins | sample DEB08_DNA_16_FD_71486 | JGI IMG/M metagenome (GOLD analysis project Ga0075466, IMG submission 71486) | Aqueous microbial communities from the Delaware River and Bay under freshwater to marine salinity gradient to study organic matter... | ecosystem: Environmental > Aquatic > Marine > Coastal ... | reverse complement strand
AGCGTGCGGCCAGCAACGTCATCAGCATAGGCTTTGTCGCCAAAGCGGGATTCTTCGGGGAACGTATACGTGTTCAGCCAGTCAATCAGCTGCTTGCCCCAACTCGCAATCATTCCGGTCTGTGGATAATGCATATGCGCGTCGACAAAGCCGGCGGTGATCAAGGCATCGCCATAGTCAGTAACTTTGGCCAACGGATGAGCCGCAATTAGGTCGACACCATCGCCGATTGCAACAATGCGCCCGTTAGCAATCAAAACGCCGCCCGCGCTGTTAAACTGTATGGTGTCTTGCCAGTCCCCCGTTAGCGGATTGCCAGAAAAACCCAAAGTTTGACCAAGAAGCAGTTGCTGTATCATTCCCTTTACATATGGCCCCAAGCGAAGTTGGTAAATCACTGAAATGCACGTTGTACGCCCGCAGTGATTGACTATGCTTTGCCGACAGCGGGGGTTTGCTATGGCAGAGATCGACAACGACACCAACGAAGAAGCATTTGGCATCACTGATCGCCTGGTTGCCGAGGTGATGGCGGCTGTCGCGGCTGGGCAAGGTGAAGTTCTAACCGCCTTGCTTGATCACTTGCACGCGGCCGACGTCGCCCACTTGCTGGAACAGGTTGATGCGCGCGATCGTCGCGAGTTGTTGACGGTATGGCCCGGCGACCTTGAAGGGGATGTGCTATCAGAGCTTGACGAGAACCTACGCGCAGAGGTCATTTCACAGCTTGCTCCGGCCGAATTGGCCGAAGCGGTGCGCGATCTAGAAAGCGACGACGTTGTCGATCTGGTCGAATACTTGGGCGATGAACAGCAAGAGGCTGTGCTTGATGCTCTGGACGCAGGCGACCGCGTTGTTGTCGAACAAGCACTTACCTATCCAGAGGAATCAGCCGGCCGTCACATGCAGTCCGAGCTGGTGCGCGTGCCAGAGTTCTGGACCGTGGGCGAAGCGATTGACTACCTACGCTCTGATGTCATTCTGCCGGACCAGTTCTATCATATTATCTTGGTTGATCCGCGCCTGAAGGCTTTGGGTTATGTAACTTTGGGCCGTATCCTCAGCCATGCCCGCGCCACACCGTTGCGCGACTTGACCGAAGACACATTCCGTACCTTCCACGTCACGCAAGATGTCGAAGAAGTCGCGCAAGCGATCAACCACTACCACATGATCACCGCACCTGTTGTCGATGATGATGGGCGCATTGTGGGTGTCATTACTATCGACGATGCCATGGCATTTCTGGAAGAAGAAGCCGAAGAGGACATTTTACGCCTTGCCGGTGTCGGCGAAGGCAGCTTGTCGGACCGGGTTATTGAAACAACCCGTCAACGCTTTCCCTGGTTGGCTGTGAACCTTGTTACCGCGATTTTCGCCTCCTTGGTGATCTCGCTATTTGAAGAAACAATCGCAACGCTTGTCGCCTTGGCTGTCTTGATGCCCATCGTGGCCTCGATGGGTGGTAATGCAGGCACGCAGTCACTGACCGTCGCCGTGCGCGCTTTGGCAACACGTGATTTGACGACGGCCAACATGTGGCGCGTTATCCGCCGTGAAGTTCTTGTAGGTCTTATAAACGGGGGCATTTTTGCAGTCGTCATGGGGATTGTCGGCGTCGTTTGGTTTGGCTCGCCGATGCTGGGGGCCGTGATTGCGGTGGCCATGGTGATCAACATGGTCGTCGCCGGTTTTGCAGGCACTGGTATCCCCGTTTTGTTAGAAAAAATGGGTGTGGACCCGGCCCTTGCGTCTGGTGCGTTTGTAACGACGGTCACTGATGTCGTGGGCTTCTTTGCGTTCTTGGGCCTTGCGGCGATGTGGTTGTTATGATGGATAAATCTGCGGCACGGCAAGCAGCCTTTGCGCGTCGCAAGCAGGCGCATCAGCTCGGTGCCGCAGCCGCGGGATACCTCAGCGAGGTTCTGGCGGGGTATCGCGGCGTTCCGATGGCAGGCTACATGGCAATGCGCACGGAAATCGACCCGACCGCCGCAATGGAAGAAGCCGCAGCACACGGACCGGTTGGTGTGCCTGTGATCATGGGCGCAGGCCAGCCTTTGCTGTTTCGTCTGTGGGAGCCTGACTGCGACCTGATTTCAGGCGAATTTGGTGCGCAGATCCCCGCATCAGGCGACTGGATGATCCCGCAGATCGTCGTTGTTCCGCTAGTCGCCTTTGACCGCTCTGGCGGGCGATTGGGATATGGTGGTGGGTTCTATGACCGTACACTTGAAAAGCTGCGTGCCACTCAACCAACGATGGCCATCGGATTTGCCTACTTCGCCCAAGAGGATCAAGACTTGCCACTTGAACCGACAGACCAAACGCTCGATCTGATCGTGACAGAGCAAGGCATTATCACACCTTAACTTCTTCTGTTCTTAAACACCTCGGGGGACTGCCCCGCAGGGGCAGTGGGGCAGCGCCCCTAGTCGCTCTCTGCGAATGCCGCCATGACCTCATCAGAGGCCTCAAAATTTGCTGTCACACGCTGGACATCGTCGTCATCTTCTAACGTATCCAGCAGTTTCATCAGTTTGGTCAAGCCTTCAACATCCAACTCGGTTGTCATGTTGGGTTTCCAGATCAACTTGGTGGATTGGCTTTCACCTAGCGCGGCTTCCAGCGCCGTGGACACGTCGTTCAAATCGACGTCTGCGCAATAGATCACATGTGCTTCATCATCGCTTTGTACGTCGTCAGCGCCTGCTTCGATTGCGGCCATCATGACTGTGTCTGCATCACCCACATTAGCTGGATAAATCACCTCGCCTGTGCGGTCGAACATGAAACCGACAGACCCTGTTTCGCCCAAGTTGCCGCCGCTTTTTGAAAATGTCGACCGTACGGTTGATGCGGTGCGGTTGCGGTTATCGGTCATCGCTTCGACGATGACGGCCACACCGCCGGGGCCGTAGCCTTCATAGCGGATTTCGTCGTAGTTTTCAGCGTCGCCACCTTGGGATTTCTTGATCGCGCGATCAATTACGTCCTTAGGCACAGAGCTGGATTTCGCTTCTTTGACAGCCATCCGCAAACGCGGGTTTTTATCGGGATCCGGGTCGCCCATTTTGGCGGCCACAGTGATTTCCTTGGCAAGCTTTGAAAACAGCTTAGAGCGCAGTTTGTCCTGACGCCCTTTGCGGTGCTGAATATTCGCCCATTTGGAGTGGCCAGCCATCGGATTCCTCATCTACCTTGGTGTAATTCCGCGCATCTATACGGCATGCACAGGTCGCCCTGCAACCCCGCGTGCAATAGGGCAAGCGTTTGCCTAAAGCGGCCAGATGAACGGAATGAAGAACGACACAATCGGGGCCAGCGACAGGTTTAACGGCACGCCGAACTTTAGGAAATCGGTGAATTTATATCCGCCAGGTCCATAGACCAGTGTGTTGGTTTGGTAGCCTATAGGGGTGGCAAAACTTGCACTTGCCGCGATCATAACAGCAACCACCAAGGGGCGGGGATCAACGCCCAAGGCGCTGGCTAAGCCGATAGCGATGGGCGTCATCACAACTGCGACTGCATTGTTTGACACCAGTTCGGTCAGAATGCTGGAAAGCAGATAGACTGACAGCACCACAAAAAACGGAGGCATGACCAGCATCACAGGCGATAATGTATCGGCAATGATGCCCACGGCACCGGAAGATTGCAGCGCTGACCCGACGCCCAGCATCGCAAAAATAAGCGCCAGCAGCCGCCCATCGACGTAGGAAAACGCCTCGTCTGCATCAATGCAGCGTGTCATCAGAACCAATGTCACGCCAATCATCGCCAGCATCAGGATCGGGGCCACACCAAGGGCGGCCAAGATCACAACCCCAAGCAAGACTGCGATTGCAACAGGTGCGCGTTCGCGACGGTAAGCGCGTTGCGATGGCTCTGATACATCGCCAAGATTCATATCTTCGCCAAGGCGCTGGATGTCTTCGGGTGCGCCTTCAAGCAGCAAAGTATCGCCAACACGCACAATGATATCGTCAATTTGTTGGCTGATATTGGCGTTGCGCCGATGTACCGCCAACGGATAAACCGCATAGCGCCGCCGCAGTCGCATGCTGCCCAAACGCCGTCCGACCATTTTACAGTTTGGCGTGATCAGCACTTCAACAGTTGCTGTTTCAACGGCTGAAAGCTGGTCGACGCGGCGCAGTTCCTTGTTCTGTTGCAAGGATAGCAGTTCTGCCATTTCGGTGCGCAAAACAACGCGGTCGCCGACCTGCAAGGTCACTGCCTTCATATTGCGGCGCAGTGATTTGTCACCGCGCACAACGTCGATCAAGCGCACGCCGTCGCGTTTGAACAGTTGCACACCCGAAACCTCGCGCCCGATCAAGTTGCTGTCGGGTGGGATCACGGCTTCGGAAAAGAACTTTTTCTTGGAGCGGTCAGACAACATCGTGGCCATGCTTTGCCGATCAGGCAGCAGGCGCGGCCCCATGAAATAAAGATAAGTAAAGGTCCATGTGACAACGACCAGACCAATCGGCAGAATTTCCAAAATACCAAAGGGCCGCAGTCCCGATGCCCGAGCCACCCCATCGACTAGCAAGTTCGTCGATGTTCCCAGTAGTGTCATTGTGCCACCGACAATGGCCGCATAGCTAAGCGGGATCAGTAGTTTTGATGCCGACGTTCCCAAGCTGCGAGCAAGCTGCACAAAGACGGGAATCATCACGACGACCAACGGGGTGTTGTTCATGATCGCACTGGCGAAGGCCACGAATACCAAGCTGCCACCGATGGCGCGCGCAGGGCTAATCTTGGCCTGACGTTCGGCTAATTGCGTCATGGCATTCAAAGCGCCAGTGCGCACCAAGGCGCCGACGATGATGAACATCGCGGCAATCGTCCACGGCGCGGGGTTGGCAAGCGCGGTTACAGCGGCCTCGTAGGGTAGAACACCTGTGGCCAACAGGATCGAGACACCAATCATGGCGACAACTTCTGTCGGATAAACTTCGCGTAGGAACATCAAGAACATGCCCGCGACGACGGCCATGGTCAGGATTACGCTTTGCATTTGTGTCAGTTGGAACAGATCACCCATGGACATTACTCTCGCTTAGCGCAGGCTTTGGAGCAAGCCGCGGTTGTACCAGCATCAATCCCAGCACCATGCAAACCAATGCCACCCAGATCCAAAGGCTATAGGTTTCGCCTAAAAGAAGCATTGCCCAAAAGACGCCCGATCCGGTGACGACATAGCTCACTTGGCCCGCGAAAACCGGACCAGCCCGTCCGATCAACCAGACATAGCCAGTGTAGACCAAAACGTGGATTACCGAACTTAGCGTCAGTGTGAAATCGGCCAAAACGAAAGGGGCTTGAGGCACAAAGAACTGCCCTGATCCGATAGCAAGCGGCAATGAGATCAGAGTGCCAATCACTGATGCGCCAAAAAGCACTGCAAAGGGATCAAGTCCTGCAGTCCCCCAACGCGCGACGATATTGCCTTCGCAAGCATAGCAAAATGGCGCGACCAGCGCCAAAGGCAAAAACGCAATCATCGCGCGTTCCGGCAGGCTCGCTTCGGGAAGTGCGATGAAGCCGACACCGATCAAGCCAAGCGTCAGACCCATCAGCCGTCGCCGCGAAAACGTGTCATTGCCAAGCATCAGCGCGATTGGAAAAGCCATCATCGGGATTGTCGCAATCACGATAGACATGATGCCCGATGGCAGATGAAATGCAGCACGGTAACTTGTAATGCCCGGGATCAGTGACCCAATCGTTGCAATCATCAACCAAACAGCCAAGGTTCTTAGGGTGAATGGCAAGCGCCGCAGTTGTCGCCAGCGCAATATTCCCAGCAAGATCGCCCCGATCAGCATTTGCCAAAAAATCATGCCCAAGGGCTGATAACCGGCCGTTACCGTGATCTTGATGAGTGGTTGGGTCAGGCCCCAGCCACACCCCAGAAGCAATAAAAAGCCGGTAAGCCGGACCCGGTCAGTAATCATTCAGGGCCGGTTTGCGATAAACGCCCGCCTTGGCGCACCATCTCAACCCGCGTCGCTTTGCCGGTCATGTTGTCGGTTTCGACGTACAGGCCCGATAGGGTTGCCTCGTCTGCTGCGGGTGTGAAACGGGCCTTTGGCATGCCCGTGATAAAGCGGCGCAATGGTTCGGCTTTGTCCATCCCGATCACAGAATTATAGTCGCCGCACATGCCCGCATCTGTTTGATAGGCGGTGCCGCCAGGCAAAATCATCGCGTCTGATGTCGGGACATGCGTGTGCGTGCCAACCACAATGCTGGCGCGCCCATCGCAGAAATGACCAGCGGCCATTTTCTCGGAGGTTGCCTCGCAGTGGACATCAATCAGGCTGGCACTGACTTGACCGCCCATCGGGTATTGGCGCAGGACGCTATCCAGCGCCGAAAATGGATCATTAAAGGGGCGCTTCATAAAGACTTGGCCGAGCACTTGGGCCACCAGCACTTTACGTCCGCCAGGTGCGTTAAATACGCGTGCACCTACACCGGGGGCGGCTTTGGAATAATTTATTGGCCGGATGATCCGGCTTTCCTTTTCAATAAAGCTCAGCATGTCTTTTTGGTCGAACGCATGATCGCCCAAGGTCACGACATCGGCCCCTGCATCCAGCAAGAGCTTTGCGTGATCCGCCGACAACCCCATGCCCGAGGTCGCATTTTCACCGTTGACCACAACAAAGTCGAGTTTCCACGCGGCCCGCAAACGGGGCAGATGGTTCGAAATTGCTGTGCGGCCAGCGCGGCCCATGACGTCGCCAAGAAAGAGTATTTTCATGGAACTGGTGTTATGGCCTACGCGCTGATTCATCCAGCAGTTTCTGCGCAGGCGGCTTGCTATCGGCTAATCTTGGTGCGACGCATGGATTATGGAACCCGCAAAGCAATCACGTCCCGTCGTTGGCATCTTTTGGATGGTGTTCACAGGTTTGATGTTTGTGGCCGTGACCGCCGTCGTCAAACATATTGGAAGCGATGTGCCCGCAGCCCAAGCCGCGTTCCTGCGGTATGTGCTGGGATTGGTGTTTTTGCTGCCGATGATCAAGCCGATTTTGGCCGCGCACCTGACAGGTCGGCAAAAGAAACTTTTTTGGGCGCGCGGTGCCGTGCACACATTGGCTGTGATTTTGTGGTTCTTTGCGATGTCGCGCATTCCGATCGCCGAAGTGACCGCGATGAATTATCTCTCGCCGGTCTATGTCTCGCTTGGCGCTGCTTTGTTTTTGGGTGAAAAACTACCGCCACGCCGCTTGGCTGCTGTGATCATGGCGTTGATTGGCGCGATGATTATTCTGCGTCCCGGCATGAAAGAGGTCGAAATCGGCCATATCGCTATGTTGGGAACGGCGGTTTTCTTTGCCGCTGGTTATTTGATCGCCAAGCAACTGTCCGGCGAAGTTTCTGCTGCTGTCGTTGTCGGTATGTTGTCGATCACTGTTACAGTCGGCTTGGCGCCCTTTGCGGCGGCGGTCTGGATTACACCTACTTTGGAACAGCTTGGTTGGCTGTTTCTGGTCGCCTGTTTTGCTACGGCAGGCCATTATTCAATGACACTGGCTTTTGCTGCTGCACCTTTGACTGTGACGCAGCCGGTCACGTTTTTGCAATTGGTCTGGGCGGTACTGTTGGGGGCTGTGGTCTTTGGCGAAGCAGTTGATGGCTGGGTCATCTTTGGCGGCGCTGTGATTATGGCATCGGTGACATTTATCACGTGGCGCGAGGCTGTCGCGCGGCGCAGAATTACACCTGCAGCAGTTGAAACCAAGGTTTGAACTTTGCCCCTTTGGGGCAAGCCTCCGGCGGGGATATTTTTACTCGGAAGAAGGCGGAGTGAGGCGTGCAAGTAGTGAGCTTTGCGTCACCACGCCGATTGGTTGGCCGTTTTCATGGACTTGTAGGGATGCGCCGTCGATCTGGTGCATGATGTCTTGGACGGGTGTTTCGACATCAATAGCCGGACCGTCACATGTTCCTGCGGTCATTACGTCACGGGCGGTTAAGACACCAAGTGGGTTCATGTGTGCCACAAATTCCGCCACATAGCCGTTTGCTGGATTGGTAAAGATATCGCGTGGAGTGCCGCATTGCACGATCCGGCCGCCCTCCATGATCGCAATGCGGTTGCCGAGCTTGAAAGCTTCGTCCAGATCGTGACTGACAAATACAATCGTGCGGCCGCGTTGCTTTTGCAGATCAAGAAGTTCGTCTTGCAAGCGTGTGCGGATCAGCGGGTCAAGCGCCGAAAAAGGTTCGTCCATTAGCAGGATCGGTGCATCTGTTGCGAAAGCGCGAGCAAGGCCTACCCGCTGCTGCATCCCGCCTGAAAGCTCACCCACTAGCGCGTCGGCGCGGTCCGCGAGGCCGACCATTTCAAGCTCTTGATCCACGCGTTTTAAGCGCGCGGCTTTTTCAAGGCCGGCCAGTTCCAATCCAAGCCCCACGTTGTCGCGCACTGTGCGCCATGGCAGCAGACCGAATTGTTGAAACACCATCGAAACGCATTCGCGGCGCACACGGCGCAGATCTGCAGCAGAGCTATTGCCGACGCTGCAGGTCCAGTCGCCATCGTTAATACGCACTTCGCCACGGATCACAGGGTTTAGGCCGTTCACCGCGCGCAACAACGTCGATTTGCCAGAACCAGAGAGCCCCATCAGCACAAGGATTTCACCAACTTCCACGTTGAGCGAGCAGTTATGCACGCCAAGGATTTGATTGGTTTTCTCGCGGATTTCAGGGCGCTCTAGCCCGTCGTCCATAAAGGGTAGGGCCGTATGTGGTTTGTCACCAAAAACGATCGAGACATTGTCAAATTCAACGGCATTCATTTTGATTTCACCCGCAACATTCGGTCCAGCATGATAGCAACGGCCACGATCACAAGGCCGGATTCAAATCCAAGCCCGGGATCATTGCGCCCCAAGGCTTGCACGACAGGTTTTCCAAGGCCGTTTGCGCCGACATAGGCCGAGATTACGACCATCGACAGCGACAACATGATCACTTGGTTTAGGCCCGCCATGATTTGCGGGAAAGCATAAGGCAACTCGACCTTCCACAGGCGTTGCGCGCCAGTTGCCCCAAAGGCTTCGGCGGCTTCAAGCAACGATTTCGGGGTGTTTGAAACGCCTAAATACGTCAACCGGATTGGGGCGGGCAGCACAAAGATCACGGTCGCAAACAGGCCCGGCACCATGCCAAGGCCAAAAAATACAATCGCTGGAATGAGGTAAACAAAGGCAGGCAGGGTCTGCATCAGGTCCAGCACAGGGCTGAGTGCTTGATATGCACGCGGGCGGTGTGCCAAAAAAATCCCTATCGGGACCCCAAGGCCCATGCAGACAACGCAGGACGACAGCACCAGCGCTAAGCTGTCGGTCGTTTCGTCCCAATAGCCTTGGTTGAGAACGAACAAGAGGCAGGCCAGAACCAATGCGCAAGTTTTCCAAGAGCGTTGCAAGACCCACGTCAGCGCAATGAACAATGCGATCACTACGAATTCTGGTGGTGTTTGCAGGCACCACACAATCCCGTCAATCATCGCATCAAGCCCATCGCTGAGCGCGTCAAAGATTGGTCGCCCATTTTCCTTGAGCCAGTCAACGCCGGTTTCGGACCAGTCACCTACGGGAATTTTGTTCTCTGTCAGCCAGTTCATATTGAATTCCAAACTGCAAAAGGGGGCGATAAGAACCGCCCCCTTTCTTGTGGATTAGTTTGCGAGAGCCGCAGTAACGGCTGCGACTGCATCGCCACCATCGGCGGTTGTCACACCGTCAAGCCACGCGGTCCACGTGGCAGGGTTTGCAGCCAGCCATGCTTGGGCCGCATCGTTTGGATCAACGTCATCATTCAGGATCGCGCCCATGATTTCGTTTTCCATCGCCAGTGTGAATTCAAGGTTCTGCAGCAGCTTACCTGTATTCGCACATTCAGCGACATAGCCCGCACGGGTGTTTGTGGCGACAACAGCGCCACCCAGATCAGGTCCAAAGTAATCATCACCGCCCGGCAGATATGTAAGATCAAAGTTGGCATTCATTGGGTGCGGTTCCCAGCCAAGGAAAACAACAGC
>Ga0075466_1001101_pt1 | contig 10082 bp, 21 predicted proteins | sample DEB08_DNA_16_FD_71486 | JGI IMG/M metagenome (GOLD analysis project Ga0075466, IMG submission 71486) | Aqueous microbial communities from the Delaware River and Bay under freshwater to marine salinity gradient to study organic matter... | ecosystem: Environmental > Aquatic > Marine > Coastal ... | reverse complement strand
ATGTGATGTATTAGTGAATGATATCATACATGACATGGTAGAGAATGAAGTACTCACAATCAATCCTATGGACATACACAGAGTGATAGCATACGAGGACTCAATCATCCTAGAGGTATCCACACCTGAAGTAGATGACACCGTTAGGATAGAAGATCACTACGGTAGAGTACGGAAAAAGGGATAAAAAATAAACAGAAACAGGAGAAAACAAGGCAAGCTAATTTAGTTCCAAGTTTTCTCCCACCTCCACAAAAGAACAAGAAAAGTCAAATTATGCATAATTGGAGCTTAATTCAGAACTGATTATAAGAAAAGTCAAATTAAAGCAAGTGTTTGCTTGAGGCTTCAACGAAATTCAAAATAAATTCCCACCAAATCCCCGTCCGTGGGAGTTTTTTTGGAACCTCAAGCTCAGACCAAGTTCAGAAAAAAGCCCCGCGCCCCCTCAAAATAAATTTAAAATTGGTTTGGAGTTTACCTCAGACCGAACTATAATAAGGTCCAAAGCTACTCCTCTGAGCGGGAACTCTGAGGGACTTGTAAAAAAGTCAAATTAGCAAAAAACCCCCTTCTAAGCTCTGATGCCTAGAAGGGGGTTTTTTTTATATTGGTGGGCAATACTACCCTTACAAAAAAGTCAAATTAAGGTGGCGAGGATGATGGGACTTGAACCCACAACCTTCGGCGTGACAGGCCGATGCTCTAACCTATTGAGCCACATCCCCTTACTCCTTGGATTTCTTTTCAACATACCACGACTCCTCACCTGCCTCCACTTTTTTGACGAGCTTCGCCATGAAAGCGTCGAGGATGCCAAATGCATTCCCCGACAAACCCCTCATGCCGATGGCACTTCGGATGGATTTGAAGGTCTCGACCTCGATGTCGAGGGTGATTCTCTTGAACTCGGGTTCGTTGCTCATGGGTTCTATTATACCAAATTTTGATGAAATTTCAAGCGAAATCTCAAATTTATTTTGTTCGGTTTTCGTTAGGGTCGTTAGGGTGCTGTTAGGTTAGGTTTTCGTTAGGGTCGTTAGGACTTTGTTTGGCTCAAAATTTGTTTCAAAATTCCCTTGACAATCGCGTCCTCAATGGTATAATCTGGAAACATTTGTTCCAAATTAAATTGTTCGAGAATTTCAATTTCTTCTTGATCTAATTTTATCGGGTAGTCTTTCATTGTATTACCTTAGTGAGTAGTGAACCGAACGGTTTTCGGGGCCATCCAACATAGCCCACATGATGCACAATTCGCAACCTTTCCCGATTGTTCGGGGCAATCAAAATACTTTCCGTCGAAACCTTCCTCAGCGGCAAACCATTTTCCCAGCCCTTCAGAATCATTGTTTCGGGAATAACGAACAACGAAACGATCAGAAAAGCGAAGGTTTAAAAGGTGAATAGCCCCACCGATATCGGTAGACAATAGCCTTCCAGTATAGCCAAAGATGCAAAGCTCAGGGTATTCTATTAGCATTTCCTGCCAGAAGTTTACATACTCCATAGAATAGAAATCACCTAGAACATGCAAGCGGATAACAATTCCCTGCTTATGCTTTCGCATTAGATAATCAATCTCCACCCTCAATTGATCGGTTAGACCTTCAGTAGAAAAGCGGTGAGCAAATGGCATGTTATTACCATAACAATCGTCCCAGTGGTGGCAACTAGTTGGGCACGTTTCGCGCTCGGTTAAGGTTAGACTATAAAGCCTTTTCCCTTTCCACTTCTTAGCGGTTACTTTAAAACCTAATTTCTTATTGCTTGAACCTTTCTTTAAGGTATCAAATTCGTGCGGTAGCTTAATGCTCTTCTGGTAAATGGTGCTTGTTTTCATGGTAACATTATAACATAGTGCGGGGGGCTTGTCAAGAGGTTACACAAAAAACTTCCATCTAATTTCGGTCGTAAACCCTTGTCAACAAAGGACTTAGGGCGGTCGCCCCGGCCCCAAAAAATTTTTGCAAGCACAAAATGAAAAAAACCCGCGAGGACTTCACTGCCTGAAACTGTCCAAGTTAACTAGTTAACTTGCGCCATCAACTGGCAGAGATTACACTCCCTGCCCCGTAGTCTGTCCCCTCGCGGGTTTATATGTATTGGTGGAGGTGGAGGGAATCGAACCCTCGTCCTAATAGTTCCCGTGTAGGGTCTTACTAGTCGAACAACCTAAACACCCCCAAAAGGGCGGGAGGAGTCCCGTGCGCGAATACGTCACGCCTTATAGAAACTCCCCCCTGCCTTTTCCCGTAGGCTACACGCTTTCTTTATAGTGGGGACACTCCGTCGAGGCCCCACTGCGAGCGTTAGCTCTGCCCTTGAGTTGCCTTGTGAGCAGCTTGCGCTCCCACATGGCGACCCATGCCAAACTCCCGAGGGAGCAATCGGCGCAGAGACTTGTAAGCCTCCAGCGCGTTATCGACATCGGTTGCCGAAGCGGAACCGTCAGAGTAGAGCTTCGCGAAAAGCTCGCCAACTTGAACACTCAGACCTTGAACTTTGGCCTGAGTAGGGTTGAATGAAAAATCATTCTGCATAGTAGTATCCTTTTGCAAAGGGTTGTTGAGAGAATCAGAACCCGTCTCTCGTTCGGGTGTATCATTATACCATGAAGGGGTCAGATGGTCAAGCAATGCTTTCCAAAAATTCAAGATTCGTGCCTCCAATCAGCGTCGAAATCGTCCCAGTAGTTGAGGCTCTCATCGTCCTCGTCACCTTCGCGATCTTGGAAAACTTGCTCGTCTTCCCAGTTGTCGATGTCGGAGCCTTCGTCGTATTCGTATTCGTCCATGTGTTCTATTATACCAGAGTAGGGGGTGATTGTCAAGGGGTTTATTGGGAAACTTCTCGGATCATAGTAGATCGAGCTTTGTAGATGGTGTTCCGATACTCACCAACCCAATCGATCTTGTGCGCTTTGCACTCTTCAAGGGTGCCAGTGAAGTAGACCGTCTTGCCAGTTACAAGAGGGTTGAGAGAGAGAACGCGGTCATGGACCGACTGAACTTGAAAGGTAGGAGAGGTGTTTTTCATGCGTGTATTATACCAAAGGGGAGAGGTTTTGTCAAGGGGAAAACGAGTTTTTCTGACAGGGACTCGAAACCCTACGAGCGGTCTTGTGTTGGAGTCGCTCGTTTCCATGTGTGTATTATACCAAGTCTGGTGGGGTTTGTCAAGGGTAGGGCCTCGGTTTTTTAATTTTTTTCAGCGTGCGTAAGTGCTTGTCAACAAAGGACTTAGGGCCTCGGCCCCGGCCCCGCGAACCTAAGTGCTGCGTTGACAACAACTTAGGACCGCGAAACTTTTAAGAAAAGACCTTGACAGGAGCGGAGGCATCCACCTCAATCCCCATTGAAGAACACCACTTCTTGTATTCCTCCGACATCCTGCCAAGGTTGTATGTTGTGTTATGTGTTTCGACCGTATGACCAGCAGAGGCACGAACGGGCGAAGTGGTGACTACCTGCCCATCATTAAACCTTGGATGGCCGTATACCAACCCCGTGATCCGTAACTCCCTGAGTTCTGGGGCTTGGTAGGGGTTAGCGTCTCCAACAATCGCCCACTCCTCAATGCGCGGTGTAGGTTCGTAAGAGGCAAAGTAGTCTCCGTGATCCATCAGGCGTTCGCCTCCTTTTCTTTTTCTGCTGCTTCCTCAGCCTTACGCTTTGCAAGTCCCTCGGCGTGCTTTACACGCGCAACTTCCATAGCTCGTTGAAGGTTTTGAATCAGCGTAGCGTAGGCGTTTTCGATGTCCTCGCAAAACAAAGTGGTTTCATAATCCGCTTCCTTGGGTTCTTCTTCCCAATAATTCTTCTTATCAAACTTCAGTGAAAACCAACCGTTCTTGGTTCCTTCCCAATCGGACTTGTGAATATCGACCTTGATTTGGTCGATGCTGTGGATATCAACTCTCATAGTTTAGCCCTCCATTTCGTTGGCGTAATCGTTGTAGAAATCATCGAACGCATCACGCTCGGTGTATTCCTCTTCTTCCTGCTCTCGCTTCATAGCAAGGGCAGCTTCCTCTTGCCAAAGCTCTTGGAGCAGTGACTTGAGTTCATCATCATCGACAAGCTCAGGCTCATCGTTCATGTCAGAAAGAAGCTCGGCTTCTTGGTGAGCGGTATACTCATCGAGGTTATCGCCCGTGAGTTCGAAATCAGTAGTATCTTGGAGATTTTTCATGTGTGTATTATAACAGGTTAGAGGGTGGATGTCAAGGGGTTACTTGCCAAAAATATCATCTTGGCAGGTCTGGCACATGCCAGAGATGGTGTATTCCTTCTCGGAAACCTCATCACGGAAAGAGGAAGCCTCACCTTTGCAGGTGGCGCATGATGCCTCAGCAACGGCACCCTTACGGGATACGCCAGTGAGGTTGGAGAGCATCTGCTCGATGCCTTGGTGCTTGAAGGTGGCTTCAAGGGAGTATTGGGGATTTTTCATGTGTGTATTATACCAAGTGGTTGGGTGAATGTCAAGAAGAAAAAGAGGAAACTTCGAATCCTTATCTAGGGTCATCAAAGCAGCAGAGGCTTCCTCGTTTCTTCATGTGTGTATTATACCAAGTGGTTGGGCAAATGTCAAGGGGGTGGTCTAGTTTTTTTTGGATTTCTTGTGAACGTAAGTGCTTGTCAACAAAGGACTTAGGGCTTCGCCCCGGCGCGTCAAGCACAAAATGAGAAAAATAAGGTGGGGGTTGGTTGCTGGACTCGCCTAATGGCTCCGAAGGCAACCATGCCCCCCACCTAACCCTCAGGCGTTAGCCCTTGGGGATGTAGGCGTTCAAGCCTACCGTGACGGGCTTACCGTCAACCATCGCAGTCGTGGTGATGTTGCCACCGCTAGAAGCGACGAGCATAGTCTTACCAGACTTAGACGGGCGAAGTGAAACAGGGGTCTCGATGACGAGAGTTGAAACACCGTTGTTTTCCTTGATGGAAACATTCATAAATTAAACCTCAGAAGATAGAGTGTTGGGCGAGAAAAAGATATCCCTTTCGATGCCCATACCGAAAGGAAGAGAGACAGACTCCAGTTCGTTAAGTGAGACATAGCCCCACTCAGGCATTCCGAAGCCTAGGTCACAAAGGCCGAACAGTAGCCAATCACCGTTGGCTTGTTCTTGACCTTCGCAAATATACCAAGTGCCAGCCCCTACAGGGTTGAAGAACTTGCAGACGATTTTCTTGTCACCGTCTCCCTCAGTGGAGTAGAGAGCGGGAAGGGAAGATTTGATTTCATCAGTGAGGAGTTTCATGCGTGTATTATACCACAAAGGGGAGAAGATGTCAAGCCTTGAAGGCGCGAATTCCGTCAGGGACGGCAGAAAGATTTTCTTCGCAATCGTCGAAGAAATAGGTGGCGTGTGTTTCGGCAAGGCTGGAAAGAATCTCTGCCTTGTATTCTGGGATGTCGAAACCTCGATCCCCTACACAAAAAACATACTCTGCGTCGATGCCGTAACGCTCTAAGAGGGTGCGGATAGCTCGGTAGATGAGGGAGTTTCTAGCCGTGAGAACATACACACGATGACCTTCACTCTGCACAGTAAGAGCGAACGAGACAAGGGAGCGAGGCTTTGATTCCTTCAGGAGCTTCTCAGTGTCTGAAAATTCGATGTAGCGAGCGTGACCGTGGGCAGACTCGATTTCTTTTGCAGTAGTCTCGAACAGTGTTCCGTCGAGATCAAATACGAAGGCTTTCTTTTTCATGCGTGTATTATACCAAAGGGTGGGGGAAATGTCAAGAGGTTTTTGCGGTTTTTCCTCCGCTATTCTTCCACCAGTGATACCACTGGGCATTGGTCCAGTAGGCAGAGCAGACAGGGGGAACGGGGAAGAGAGCATTGGGAGGTAACGTGTTCATGCATACATTATACCACACAATCGGAGAATGTCAAGGGCTAGCATTAAAAAACTTTTGGTCGTAAGTGCTTGTCAACAAAGGACTTACGGGCTTCGCCCCGGCGATTTTTTCAAAATTGCAAGAAGAAAGTGAGAAAAAAGAGGAGCGTCCCGTGCCACAGACCATGCCGTGCATCGTCTTACCGATGATGTCCTTTCCGCGACGGCGGGTGTAGGCTAAGAAGGCACTTCATAATGTATCGGACTCCTCTTTTTTCTCTATCCCCCTGAGGGTGAGGTCTGAGCAATTGCTCGCCTTCTTCCCTCAGGGACGCTCTGGGCCTACAAGCTATTTATACTCGCCCAGTCGAGTCGGGAACTACTTACTCATGTAGCGGTGGTTTAGACCGTCACGGGTCACGAACTGCCGAGAGTTCATGTAATGGCGGTTCCACGCCTTTTTGCAAGAGTTGAGCGTGCCCGTGTAGGTGTTGCTCTGGCTCTTCAGGTCGAAGATGGTATAGACTGCACTAGAAGCGCAACCGTTACCAACTCGGATCATAACAGCGTTCTGGTTCGAACGCACGACATTTGTGATGCTTGAAAGCATAGTAAGAATCTCCTATAGATAAGAAAAGGGGTTAGTTGAGGGAACCATTATAGCATGATCCCCTCAGTTTGTCAAGCCTCTAACGTGATTTCGTCAGAGGAATCTACGATGCCGTTGATCGTCTCAGCGATCAGGGCCTCAATCTCCGACTTGCGCGTCTCCGCACTCGCCAAAGTATCCTGCGCGGCTTCCCGCTCGGCTTCGATCTTGTCAAGCCACACTAGGTGCTTGTCGGCGCGAGCGTTGAAAGACTGGGGACCGTCCCCAAGACCTTTCTTTGCTTCTCGAATGTCCTTCCGCAGACCGTCAAGCTCTGCCATCAGGGGTGCCACGGCGGGATTGCTCTTGGCTTCCTGCTTTGCTTGCTTTACCTTGAGGCGTTCAAGTTTCGCCTCGGTTTCTGCGATGATCTCGGCTGGGGTGCGTTGCTTTCTATCGGTCATAGTAATATCTCCTTGGATATGGGTCAGGTTGTGAGGACTACTTGCCTCGTTTGTTCCCCCCATTATAACAAATGGAGGAGTGAATGTCAAGGGGTTAGTCGCAGAAATACTTCAATTCTGCGATATCGAAATGGTAGCGACTCATACGGTCAACAATGATCTCGATCATGTCGATGGGTTGCCAACCAGCAACATCATCACAAGATGTGAGAGGGTAGAATTTACCGTCCTTGTCCAGAACCGCAAGCTCGAACGTAGTAGGGAAGTGCTGCGATCCCTCCTCGTCCCAACGACCACCAATCACCCAAGAGGCGTAGTGACCTTTGCCATACCCTATAGACAGAACGTAGTCGTGGTGCGGGAAAGAAACCTGCTTCAGACCTTTGCGATGGGTCGGAACGGTGATGATTGGGGTATTTTGAATCTCTGTCTTCATGGGTGTATTATACCAAGTTAAGGGGTGAATGTCAAGCCCTAGTCCACATAAATTGTGCGTTTTTCGCCGCAATCAATGCACTGGTGGGTTTCGATGTGGGAGCTTGCCGAGATGACGGTCCAAGCGTGAACGTGAAAGGTGTTTTTCATGCGTGTATTATACCACGAAATGCCCCCACTGTCAAGGGAGGGGCCTTGTTTTTTTTCTTTTTTTAATCGTCGTAAGTGCTTGTCAACAAAGGACTTAGGGCTGCGCCCCGGCCCTTTTTTAAAAAATCAACATAAAAATGCAGACAATCCAAAGACAGAGGAAATAGATCGCGGTGACGGATAGAACGCCACGAAAGAAATTTAGACCATCATCGGGAGTGTTTCGCATATAGCCTCCTCACATTTTTAATCCAGTGCTTGTTTAGACCGTTAGGGTCATTGTCTGCACCTACGGGACAGTAACGCTTTCCGAGGAATACCACGAACTCACCTTTAGAGCCAGCCTTGACCCATCGGTCATAGTTCTTCTGGACAGTAGCAGCACACCAACCAGCTTGAGAGCGATAGGTAGGCTTTACCCGTGGGTGGAGAATCCCATATTCACGACCCTTGCCACCATTCTCAGCGTAGCGAATAGCTGAGACATAGGGAGCTAGCTTAGAGTGTAGCTCAGGGCGAATGTTGTCACGGATTGCATTAACGTATTCCGTAGCCTTAGTGAGTCCATCCTTAGCTACGATGTGCTCGTAGTGCGTTTGGGCACTAACTGCGCCACTAAGAGCGTAGAAGGCGAGAGCAAGCCAGAGAGCATAGCCCAAGAGCGAGGAGAGGAGGATCTTCAGTGTTTCTTTCATGTCTTTCATTATACTATATTATCGACCAAATGTCAACTAACCTTGAGCGTTTTCTTTCATTTCTGCATCAGCAAGCTCATCAGCATAGAACACCTTGAGGTAGTCCAGAGCTATACGCTGAGGGCAGACATCGTAGCCTTCGACGTTGGTATGGGTAGAGACGGCCATCAGCACGCCTTTAATGTGCCACGGGAAGCAGCGGTCAAGGTCACAGGCAAGGTCGAAGTAATCAATGGGATTTTTCATGTGTGTATTATACCAAGTGAGGGAGTGAATGTCAAGCAGTTTCTAGAGAAACTTCTCTGATCGCAGTAGAGCGAGACTTGTAGGTAGTGCCTTCAAAAGCCTTTCGGACTTGATCAGCGAAGAGAGGGTTAGTCCTCCAACCTTCGCACTCTTCTTTGGTCCCTGTGAAGTAGACCATTTTTCCAGTCCGAAGAGGACGAGTAGAGAGAACGTGATTGTGAACTGATTGAACTTGATAGGTAGTAGTGTTATTTTTCATGTGTGTATTATAACAGGTGTTTGGGCAAATGTCAACCCCCTGTCCTAAAAAACTTTCTGTCCTAACCCCTTGTCAACAATGGACTTAGGGGCTTTCACCCGGCCCTTTTTTAAAAAATCAAGAGCTATTTTGATAAATCTCTGAGATAGGTAAAGGCATTGGGAAACAGTTTGGCCCAGTCCTCAGTAGCACCGTAGATGCTCCACTGGTTATAATCCGCTGACCCTTTCCAGTCCCATATAGACATGGGCTTATTATCAGGCATCATACGAAAGCCCCAAGACCATCGGACCTTGCCGAAATCATCGAAGACGTTGGGTTCACCTAGAACGTCCACGATATCATCGTAATCTATTCCGCAGAGTGCCCCAGTCTTATGGGACATGATCGTATCGTCTTTGACGAGATGAAGATGGAGAGAATTCATATTATTATCCGTGGAGACGGGACATCATTTCCTTAGACTTGGCTTCGAAAGCCTCTTGCCATTCTCCACCCATAGAGATAGCGAAGTTCTTAAGGGTTTGGATCTGGTCACGACCAGCATTGTAGGAGCGACTGTCATCACTCATCATGTAGAACCAATCGGCGTAACCGAGTTGAGTGGTGAATTCTTCAAATGTCATTTTTTCTTTCATGTGTATATTATACCAAGTGTTTGGGTGAATGTCAAGGGGTAAGGGGAGTTTTTTTCGGGTCCAGTGGGACTTCCAAGTGGTGGCTTGGGTAGGACAGCCCTTTAGTAATGCATGGGTGTATTATACCAAGTGTTTGTGAGAATGTCAAGCCTTCTTTGTCAGAAGATCTTGGAAATCGCCACAACCTTGGGCGAAGTCCTCTGCGTCTTGCAGACTGGAGAAGGAGACAGGGGAGGAGTGGTAACGAATCACGATGTATTTCATGGGTGTATTATAACAGGTGTTTGGGTGAATGTCAAGCCCTAGTCCCTAAAAAAGTTCAGGAATGAGGGTGATGCTGTGACCGATTCTGACCATCAGAGAGCCGATGAGGGCGATGAGAGAGCCGATGAAATCGTTGAAGGTGACAGCGAGAGCGAGGAGGATTAGTGTCTTCATGCGTATATTATACCAAGTGTTTCTGTGAATGTCAATAGAACAACAGTAATAAGCAACGCTTCCGTTTTCCTGTCCGAGAACAAAACTTCGTTTTGTTGGTAGTTGCTTATTACTCTTGTGCTACCATTATACCACAATTTCAGCCAATGTCAAGCGTGGTGCCTATGTTTTTTTATTTATTTCATTGATGTAAGTGCTTGTCAACAAAGGAGTTACACTCTCGCGCCGGAGGATTTCGCGCCCTAGGGACTCCGTTCCTCTCCCCCCTGCTCCATATACACAGTACCTAAGAAGTATATCCGGGACTCCAAAT
>Ga0075466_1001090_pt1 | contig 10126 bp, 3 predicted proteins | sample DEB08_DNA_16_FD_71486 | JGI IMG/M metagenome (GOLD analysis project Ga0075466, IMG submission 71486) | Aqueous microbial communities from the Delaware River and Bay under freshwater to marine salinity gradient to study organic matter... | ecosystem: Environmental > Aquatic > Marine > Coastal ... | reverse complement strand
GCCTTGGCATTGTCTGAGAATATCAAACTGTCTGCACTACTATCCCAAACAACATTCCTAGCAGCAGTATCGCCGTGCAAGGTAACGTCATAGCCTTGGTCGTTAGCACCTACAGTTAGTGTGCCGTTAAACTGAGAAGCACCGGCTACAGTTATAGCAGAGATACTAGGGCTATTGTCAGAGGCAAGGGTAGCTATGTTAGAAAGAACGGTACTGTTAGCAAGCTGCCCCATGTCCTCAATGACAGCGGCAGTAGCTAGTAATCCCATATCCTCAATAACAGCAGACGTAGCTAGTAAATTCATATCAGCTACAATTGCGTCAGTAGCTAATGTATTCATATCAGCAACAATGTCACTCGTTGCGAGTATAGCCATGTCAGCCACAATAGCATCAGTAGCTAAGATAGCCATGTCAGCTACAATAGTAGACGTACCAAGAATACTCATGTCCTCTATAACAGCAGCAGTAGCCAGCAAGCCCATGTCCTCAACTACCGCAGCAGTCCCAAGAAGATTAACGGCAGCAGCATTATCAGCCACACTTTGAACCGCAGACGTACTAGGCCCAGCCTCAACAGCACCAGTAGTAGCATGAAAAGCAAGCACCTTGCCTTTACGATCATCAACAGCAGGAAGAACCAGCGAAGCAGCAGCATCAAAATCAGTAAGCTGCAATGCTCGACCAGCAGTATCTTTAAGATCAGCAGCTATAGCAGTAAGAGTATCAAGCTGTGTATTTAAAGCAGCCCTGTTTATATCAGCACCAGCAGTGAAATCAGTAACACGCTCAATGGTAATGCTTCGCGTAATAACCACAGTTGCATTGGCAGTTACACCACTTACAAAAGTAACTGTACCAGTAGAGCCAGAACCCCCGCTTACGCCATAATTAGCAGAGCCAGTACCCTCAGATTTTAAAACACCAGCAACGTAAACCTTTAAATCACTGTTATCAAAAAACTCAAACGGAACTGCAAAAGCAGTTTGCGCTCCGTTGGCATTAGCTGTGTAACTAATCCGTGGGTCATTGTCTGATATATCAATGGTCATAAATCACCTCTTTTTTAGAGGTTTCTAACTAATCCTTAAAAAAAACAACGCACAAATTAATAATTCTTATACCCAAAAGCGTCACCAAGTTGATCTGTCATAGCTTTAATAGGCAAAGTACCAGTAAGCGGCAAAATATTATACAAGCCTAAGAAACCTTTTTTGTATTCAGTATCATCACCAAGAAGTGGAACCCCAAAATGAGTCATAGCCTCAGCAGCGTCTTGCAAAGTTGATGTGCCAGCACCCAATACTCCAGTGGCAGAATCTACCCATGCTGGAAGGTTTTGTTGCTCATAGTTAGGTCTAAACTTAGGCTCAATGCCAAGATGTTTGCTAAGAAACGGCTCTTGATTTAATGCAAGTTGTTGCTGCATAGAATCATAAATAACACCGCTATATAAAGACCCAAGGCCACTATAATCAAACGCTCTTAGCATCCTATCGCGCGCGGACAACTCATCCCAAATGTAATCAGGTATTTTTGCGTAAGCAGAAAGATAACCAAGCCCCATAGCAGCAGTTACACCGCTTACTCTGTTTAAAACAGCACCAGATGTATAAGCCGCAGTAACTTTATTCATTGAGGCAAACATAAATGAGTAAAATTGAAAGGGTAAAGTCATATAACCAGATTCAATCTTAACGTAACCCTTCATAGTACCATCTTCTGGCAGCTTAGAAGCCCAAGGTATCATCTTTGCAGTGCTTGTACGCAGATAAACAATACCATCAGCTATCATTGGACGGTCATTTGGCGTTGCAGACACAATAGTATTCAATACACCTTGATTAACAGCAGCACGAAATGCCTCAGTTGTTTCTTGAGACACCCTGTTTTGACTGTAAGTAGTCCACTCAGTTATATTAGGAAGTAATTGACCATTCTTTGTTTCTTGTATCGGTGCTTTAGCAACAATTTCTTTCATCATAGCTATAGTAAGGCCATGACGAGCAGCATATTCTATTTCAAATTGCGTTGCGCTACCATCAGCCATAGCTTTTGATACCTTTAACAGTTTATGAGCGCGTAATCCCCCTTCAAACTGTTTAAAAAACTGAGTTATTGGGCCAAGTCCGTTCATAATATGACCAGCTTGTTGGATATTGTTCCAAAGACCACCAGCTTGAACATTATTTGTAAGACTGTCACTTACTCTGTTTTGCACAGAGCCATTATACATTTCCAATGACTCACCAAAATTATCGCCAAACTCTCGCATAGCTGCGCGTGTTTCTCTGTTGGTAAACACATTAAGAGTCATGGCTAAAACGTCCATTTTCTCATGATCCATAATAATCCGAGCAAAATCAGCAAAAGAAGCAAGTCCAGAAGTTGTCAAATAATTCAAGTTAGTAACTTGTTTAAGTAAAGTTGCTCTTTTTATACTCATAGAAGAAGGGTCGTCGTAGACAGTACCCATTACTCTGCGCTGTAGAGTAATCCAATTTAAACGTGCTTTATTAATCCAATCTTCGCTATATCCATCAACTCGCAACTGATCTTCTATTTCAGACCAAACTTTTGCAGGAGCCTTGCCATCAAACATCTTGGCAAAATGATAATCAGGCGCAACTCTGTTGGTATAATTTTGCATAATCATTATGGGATCAGTGTGAATAAAATCAAATACTTTTGCATTTGGTATATCAATCATTCTATGAGCTAACCGCAAACTATCTTGCAAACCAGAAATCATATCTGGATTTAAAGGATCAGGGTCATCAACAATAGCATTGTATATATTATCTACGTTTTCATCTATGTTTTTTGCACTAACTTTTTTGCGTACAAATAGCTTTTTCTTTCTATCGTAATGAGGAATGGAACCTTCTTGAGCAAAATACTCTTTAAGTATGCGTTTAATTTCAGCAGGATTGGCTCTCATCTTTTCAATGTCCCAAATCCTATTAAAAAATGGCTCTCTTGTTTGCCCCCTAGAAGTGCCAGAGTTAATAATCTCAAGAGCAGACTTATATAATGCGGCTTCTTCTAAGTTATCTTCAAGTCGCTTTTCAAAATAGCCGCGTGTGCGAGGCGGCAATGGGTCTTGACCAGTAATAGGATCAATAGGCAATTCTAATCGCTCATTAATTCTATCACGATCAATTTCTAAAAACCTAATCTCTTGCTCAACTCTTGCTCTATTGCCAGTAAGGTCAGTTTGATCTAAACGCTCACCCCACATACTATAAAAATTATCAATCTCAGTTATAAAGCGCGCTTCAGCAGCACTTTCTCCAGCCTCTCCATTGGCTCTTTTGCGTAATGCTTCCCTGCCAAATTGCTCAAGAGTTGGGCCACTGCCAGAAACTCTACGCATCATGCTAGTATGGTTAAGGCCCATAATTTCAACTTTAGTAGCGTTAGTATGTTCTGCATATGTCTCACGGCGAACAGTCATAACCTGTTTCCAATGACGTTTTTCCATATTAGACATAGTGTAAACAGATTGCGGATTGGTAAAACCTAAAACATTGCCCTCTGTAAGTCTGCCGCCATCACCAGATATACGCATCATTGAATCTTTAAGCATATTAAGGCCATGCCAAATAGGTTTGCCGTCTTTAACATCTTTAATTGGATTAAGCAGCATAAGCGTTTTAAACGGAGAAGGCAAAGGATTCCAAGCACTAGCCTTTAATCTGTGTAAATCAACGTAACCATCAACAGTTGATCTATCTATTAAACGCAAAGCCGATTCATCAAGAAACTTTTGTTTTTCTACAGAGGCTTCAATAGTACCTTTTTCCATATTTGCAATGTCTCTATTTGCATATTCTATAGCTTTATCAGATAGCGGGAGGCCGTCTTTACTAACACCTTTTTCTAAAAGTAAAGTGTTTTGCTTAATGCCTTTTTGCAAACCATCAATGCGCTTTGTAAGGCTAATAATGTAATCATTAATTTCTATATCTTCTAAGTCAGATATTTTAACACCTTCTAGCGTTTTAACATCACGATTAGCGGCTTTAATTGCAGGGCCATTTGCAGCTAACTCTTGCAAATTAGCCAACACCTCTATCTGCACTTGGTTGTGACGATTGTTTCTTTTTGCATCGACCCAATAATTGCGATGTAATGATTTACCTAAGTCAACAGACCCACCTATTAATCCACCAAACGCAGTTGCGGCAGTTATATTAAGGGCCGATGCCTCAATGCTTGCATTAACACCCCCATAGTGACGTATTGCTTCTTCGCCACCAGATACCAAAAAGTTGCTTAGAGCAGCGTTACCTATTGAAGCTACCATTCCCGTTGATTTTAAAGCAGCAACGCCCGGAATTGCGTTATACATATCAAACGGCATAGCTAACAATGCGGTTGACCAAGAAGAATGTTGATAACGATTGTAGCGTTCTTCCTCTGCTACTTTGTATTGCTGCATAAACCGCATATGCTCAAGACTAACAGCCGTTTGCACTTCGGGCCAATGATTAGGGTCTATTTCTTCTTTGTAATCATAAACATTAAAACCCTCGTCAGCAGTAGTGTCGCCAAATATATCAGCAGTAAACGGAATACGATACGAAGCGTTTAACAACATATCAATTTGCGAATTGAAATTATCGCTAACCAAAGAAGAAAAAGAAGTCTCAGGCACAAACGGTTTTGTTTTAGGCTGCGCTAAATATAACTGTTGGTTAAACTCAGGCTGTTTAACATCTGGCAATTCTTCAGTAGTAAAAAGACTTTCAGACAGTTGAGCGAAAGTACTCATATCATCGTTCCTGTGACAGTGCGTATAACTCCTGCAAGTCATAATTTTCTAAATTATTTTCACTTGCGTATTTTTCCATAACAGGAATCCTTGCGGGTGGCATCCGTTTATACATACCAAGTTTCCACTTGAGATACATTTCGCCTCTTTTATGTTGAACTACAGCTTTTAGTGCGCTTCTTACCATTGTATCAAGAGACTTAAATGGCATGTTAGTTTCGTCAAATGGCAATTCAACTGAATCTTCTGTGACCGCTAATTTTGTGACGCGCTCTAATTCTTCTGCTTGAGCGGTTACTTGTTTATTTAAAATTTCTGATTGTTCAACAGGGGTTAATTTTAAACCATGCGCTTTTGCTGTAGTTTTTAAAATTTGCTCTCTGTCATTATTTGAAAGTTGTGTATCAACTATTCTTTGAATTGCTGCTTTAGTTTCAGCCCTTGCATCAATGCGGTCTTGAACCCTTGCAACAAATTCTTTTTTGTCAGTAATGTAATAAGCGTTAGCAAGATCAACTTGAAACTCACTAGAGCCTAAATTTAAAGTACCGTTTATAACCGCAGTCGTTATTTTATCCTCAAAAGTAGTAGCCATACCTCTCATGCGATCTCTAACAACTCCTTCTGCCGCGCTTAACCAGCTATCTCTAGCTGTATTAGTATGATCGCTTGATGGCAAAATTGCTAAAACTTCTTCGCTAGATGAATTTAAATAACCATTGCCTTGACGCAAAGATTTAATTGTTAAATTAACAAGCTGATCTGTTTTAGGTGCATTTTGCCAATCAGTAGGCACTACTTGCCTAACTGTTGTTTCTTGCTGTTGTTCTAAGAAAGTTGCTGTTTCAATGGCAGTATCTAATTCACCAAAGCCATCAATGTACTCTTGGTTTAAATCTTCTTTCATTTGAATTTTCTTGCGATTGTCATTGTAAGTTTGGATGTATTTCATCATCTCTGGATTGCCCATATCAATGCTTAAAGGCTTTCCATTAATCATAACTAATTCAGGCTCTCCATTCTTAGCGGTTTGATACACCCAAAAAACAGGGTTTTCTTTGCTAGACTTGGGAGCCGCAGCTAAATCCAATCTTACACCATCACGTTTTCCACTGTGAAAATCTCTATGATCTACTGTTTGAACGTAATCTTCATCATAAGAAATATCACTCAACCTATTATATGTAGCATCTGAGCCACCTAAAAGTGACGTTGCATCTGCTACAAAAGTATCCTGACTTGCCTTTACTGGCATTAATGGAATAATATTTTTGGGATCAACTATGTTGGAATTTTGACGATTAGAACCAAGTATTTTTTCAGCAACAAAAACATTAACAGCTTGAAGATCAGAGCCTAATGCACCCTCAGGACTATTTAACGTAGCAGTGTTGTTTGGAAAACTAGGGTCAATGCCAACATAACTTCTTGAGTAAGAGTTATCGTAAAAAGTTTTCATACTTTCTTCAAATTTATCTTCATCGTAACCCGCACCCATCCTGCGTTGACCAACTAAAACGCCATAAGCGTAATCCCTTAAATCATCAGCAAAAACCTGATTGTCACCAGTTTGTTGAAACAAAGAAATGCTATTTTCTTTTAATCGCTGAGAAAGCCATGCTTCAAAATTGCCATCTTCTATACCAGCAAATTGATGCAACTCATTTGCAATGCCAGTACCAGCAGTTCTTAATTGATCATTTTCAGCAATCCTTGCAGCAAGAACCGCAGATGTGCCGTACTGATCCCTAAACTTAACTAAAGTATCCAGCATGGCTATTTCAGACGGATCAAGCCCTAATTCTGGCGCTCTTTTTTCTCCGCGCACCGAAGAAAAACTACTTACATTTCTCCAAAGAACAACGGCAGCATCTATATTTGTTTCATTACTTGGCAAAGTTGCAGCAAGTTTCTTTAAATGCTCAGTTAATGCTTTCGGTACAATCTTATGCTTGTTTGCAATAATGCTTCCAATGATTTGACCAACTCTAGCTTCTTCTGAATCTGGCTCTGCAAGCAAGTATTTATTTATATCAGTAAAAGCATCAACAGGTAGTTGATACCCGCCGTTCATTTTAACTAATTCTGATTCATATGCAGATTGAATTTTGTCAGGATCGCCAAAAAGTTTATTAACATTAGGGTCAAACAAAGATTGTTTTAACTTTAAATTTTTCTGTTCTTCTCGTTCATTATCTTTTAAAGCAATTTCAGCAGTTGCAAATTCTCTCCATTTTTCTTCTAAACTGTTTCTGCCTTCTTGAGTGCTGCCGTTCTTAGATAAATTAAAAATAGCTTGCAGTTCAGCAGCAACAGCTAAAGCATTAGGGCCAACTAAATCAGATAGCTCACCGCTGAAAATAGCAGAGGATATAGACTCCATGCTGTCTGTACTATCAACGCTCTGTGACAAAACAATCATTCGGCGCATTGCAACTTCGTGATTAATTGTTTTAATAAACTCTTTAGCTTCCTTTTCGGGTAAATTATAAACGCTCTTGCCAAGTATCCTTTCAATTACTTTTTTGCGCTGTTCATATTCTGCAAAATCCGAACCAGTCATAACTATTGATTTTGGTAACGTAGAATCACTTTTAAACGAAGCGTACTCAGGGCTACGAACTAAATTAATTAGTTCATTTCTGATTCTTTCTAAGTCATCAGAATTAGCATTAGTAATTAAACGATGACCTAGAATCTCAACCTGTTTAAAAACTTCAGAAGCATCTTCCTCTAATTTTATCCTTCTGTCTTGTTGGTCTTTAGCAAATTCAGTAGCTTGAAATTCAAAAGCAGTTATTGCTGTACTGACTTTATCTTTAGGCAATTCTCTAGCGCGGGTAATTAAATCTATTAAGATTTCTGGCCCACCTTCTCTAGCAAATCTTCCTGATAACTCACCTGTAACTTTGCCAGTTTGTAAAGCTGATTTAACATCAACCATTTCTTGTTCGGTAAATTCTCGATTGCCCTGCGTTAAGACTCCCATTTGAGTTATTAAACTAGCAATTCCTTGCGCTGTGTTTAGCTTGGCAAAATAATCAGGATGTGTTTCAGAAGTAATTCCTTGCTTTGCCAACGAATTAACAATATTCGTTTTTAACAACCTACTATTTTCAATAACTTGAACTGTACCAGCTTCGTGTTCGCCATCAAGCAAGCGAGTCCCAACAGCGTTTATTAATTGGTTTTCTAAACTATCACCATTTAACTTAATAAAGGAATCTTGCGCTGTTTTAATAGCAACTTTTTGGGCATCAACTACGCTTTGACGATCTTTTAATATAGCACTTATATTTAAGCCACTGCCAAGACTGAAAATTTCTTTTGCTTTAAGTAAGCTATGACCTTCTAAACCTAACTGTTTGTAAGTTTCATCATTAGGAGCAATTAATAATGACCGCATATTTTCTATAGCTGCATCATCAATTTTGGGAGTGCCTGTTAAAGTGAGGGTAGAAAGTAATTTCTGTTCTAAAGCAACTCGCGCTTGATTTAATTGGTCTTGGTATAGCTTTCTAAATTGGTTGGCTTGATCAAAACCAATTCCACTTTCAGGATCTTCTACAGCGCCAGCTAATGTATCTAACCTTCGTTTGCTATTAATTAAATTTGCTATTGCATCATTAATACCGCCTCCAGCAATTTCAGAACCAATAGCATTATTTTGCACTTGATTAGTTAGTTCTTGCAAAGTTCCTAAAGTAGCACGCTTTCGACTTTTAATATAATCATCAGTTGCTTGTTGATTTTCGCGGATAACAGATTCAATGACTCCTGCTCTAGCGCGAAGTTCTGGCGTTATCTCACGCAAAACCTTTTGACGCTCAGCGGGTGAAATCTCCCCTACGTGGCTCATAATAGCCATTAGGTCAGCACTATTATCTTCATTTAATCTTGGAATGTTATTTGAATTAGGGTTAATTAATATTTCTTTTATTAATGCTAGTTGCAATGTACCTTCAGCACTTTCGTCCTGCCTTCCAATCAAGCCTTCTAGTTGACCAGAGAAATAAGCAATTTGCGCGCCCCTTGTAGCAAAAGCAGACGCAGCTATAGCCTTTGATGCCGTTCCAGCCACATCATCGCTTTCAGAAGCAGCAGCAACAGATAACGAGGCTTCAACTGATACATCGTTTATAAGACCTTCGCCATTTTCTGCTTGTATAGGAGTGCCAGAAGTTGAAAGACGCCCTAAAGTTTGAGCATGTTGATTAGCTTCCGCTATTCTTTTTGCTGCCTCAGCTTTTATAGCTGCCCGTCTGCGTGTTTCTTGTGCGGCAAATAATTGCGTCTTAGTGTTTGCTAAAATAAAAGAACCAGTATCAGTAGCTAAACCTAAATACCTATTGGGAACCTGACCAGCAACTTCTTTAACATAATTAGAAAATAACTGTTCATACTGCTCAGTAGAATTAGGCGCACCGTCAACCATTGCGGCAATACGACCTGATTGCTCACGCAAATCTGAATCTATAGAGTCACCAAATCGTTTTTCAATTATTTTGCTGTAAGCCTCTCTTTGCAATCTGCCGCCCAAAGAAAACACACTTGTTCCGTCAAGGTGCGCTTTAGGATCACGCTTACCATCTGGCCCAACTTTATATAAATCTTCTTGGCTAACTTGTTGCGCCGACTCAACTCCGCGTTTTTCAGCAAGCGATGCAGCACGATCAAACATAATGCCACTAAATTGATTTGCGCCATTAACAATAGCTTCGGCAGTAATGTCAGCCGCTCTACTTTGCCTAGCTACGCCTATTGGCCCAACGCTAAAACGTCTTTGACTGCGAACAAACTTAGTTGCCATTTACCCTGTTCCTTTTCCTGCCTTAGAGTACGTGTCGGCAAAATTCATTATGCCCGTAGCCATAGTAGTAAACGCTCCAATATTTGCAGCGGTTTTTCTTGCATAACCTTCTTCAAGTGCAACTCTGCGTTCTGATTTGGTTCTGTAAATATCAATCTCACCTTGCGTTGCTATTGCATACAAGTCATCAGAAAGCACTTGTTTTTCACGATCAACCGCAGCTTTCCAAGACGCGCTGTTTACATTGCCAAACGCACTAAACAAAGCCATGTTTGACGCCATTGATAGTTTGTATTCGTCGTGGCGCACATTTGCTTTAGCCAAGGCTTGAGCCGCTTGGACTTCCATTTCAGTTTCAAGATCATATGCCTGACGCTTAGATGCAGCTAATGCAGCCTCACCTTGTGCTTTCTGTGCATTAGCGGCTATTGCGCTAAAGCCAAGCCCTAAAAAAGAAAACAAACTCATTAGATAATTAACTCCGCAGTTAGGCCATTAACTTGAAAAGGCAGGGGTTCGTTTTGAGTAATAACAACTTG
>Ga0075466_1001083_pt1 | contig 10145 bp, 10 predicted proteins | sample DEB08_DNA_16_FD_71486 | JGI IMG/M metagenome (GOLD analysis project Ga0075466, IMG submission 71486) | Aqueous microbial communities from the Delaware River and Bay under freshwater to marine salinity gradient to study organic matter... | ecosystem: Environmental > Aquatic > Marine > Coastal ... | reverse complement strand
ACCCGGAGCGGAGCTTGAATCACCAGCTAATGTAGGAATTACCTCTGTACCTGCCGGGTTAGCTCCGAATGTACCTGACTGCTCTTGTAGATCACTGTTTCGACTCAATGTAACAAAACCATCCGGGCTTCTGACATCGTTATTACCTGTCCTCTTTATCTCGAAAAGCTGCTTAAACTCCTGAATAGGACCAACAATATCTTTCCATTCCTGAAATGAGGCTCTGTCTAAGTTACCAACTTTCTTATATTTGTCTCTTAAGACTATTTCGTCAAAATCTTTCTGAGTAAACTCGTTTCTAAACCCGTTGACGGTTTCGTAGTAATCATTAGCTACAAGAGTATTTTTATTTGCTGTTGCTAACTCGATTGTAGCTTGGTTATTCATCTCATAATGCGAGCCTGAGTATTGACCTAACACTACCTTTTCACCTAAGTCAGTATTTACAAATTCTAGATTACCACCTTTTTGGTTAATTACATATTTATTTCTATATGTATTTGCATCTGCATTATCATCCGTCGTACCAGCAGATCTATTTTCATAAGTGCCTGGGTAATCATTAACTCCCTTATCGCCGAAAATACCAGCCCAGTCCTCTTGACCATAACTGCTGGCGAAATATACAGGAAATTGTATATTACCTTCTCTAAAAAATACCCATACATGTGCACCTACACTAGGTATAGAAAAAGAGCCTCTAGCAGCATTATTATAAGCATTGGGGGTATAATTATATGCTAACGGGTTAGGTCTATTTGCGTAGAACTCCGCTGTATTGAAAGCATCGCTAAAGGTAATCTCTTCGTCGTATAGAGAGTGTGGTGCATTCCCATCAGCGCCAGAAGTGCCCTGTGTTATAGTGTCGAGGAAATTAGAATATGACTTAGTACCTGTCTCATTATAGTTATTAAACCTACCGGTAGCACTCTCACCTACTAGTGGACCAGCATATTCAGCCCACGGTAAGATTTGCTTTAATTCGTTTAATATAGGAGAAGTATCACCATTTACATTATCACCTAAAATACTATCGATGCTCCTATCTGCCTGACCATCAAGCCATGAGGGGTCTGAAAGAGGTGTAAGGTGCGGTATAAAGACCTTAACTCTACCATACTGATCTGGATCGTTATTCTGTATAACGATACCAAGGTAGTTACCGAACTTCTTTTTCTCATCCTTTTCCTCCATATTAATATTTAAAAGAAAGTAGTTACATTGCTATAGTTTACGGTTTAGCTGAGAGCACTAGCGCTGCTTCAGCATCTCTTCTCCTCTGCAAACCAGTCGTCGAAGGCCATATTCTCTTCATATCTGAAAGCTGGGTAGATATATAATCGTATATATCTGTTACAGGTATATTACCTAAGAGGGCGTCATGAATATTTCTCATCTCTTGTCTAGAGCCAGACTTGTTTTTCTTAAGTGATCCTCCACGATTAAACACCAGTGATACCAGTGCACCGAACGCATCAGCATTTAATTTACCTGGCCCCATTGTGGTTTCAATCGCGCGAGGGAACGCACGCTTTGTTTTATTAACCTGTACGGGTACAGTATTGTTAATATACACTTGCTCGGCCGCGGCCCATGGTATGACTATATCTTTTACTGAAGAAATCGCAGCTTGCGCAGCTCCTTTTTTAAGACCTACGGTACGTTCTAGACGCGCGAAATCACCTGGATCCAGCTTGTCGCGCCAGTCTAGTGCAAAAGCACTCTTACTATAATAACCTAAGTCGTAACCAACGCCAATTGTAACGCCAGACTGTACACCTGGCCAAGTAGGTCGGCTAAGCCTAGCGTTATAATAACTAGCCCCACCACCCACTTCAAAGTCTAGTATTAATTTATATGCAGCAGCTGTTAAAAGCGGTGTAGGCGAGGTACTTTGACTACCGGTAGGAGATATACTTGACGCGCCTGTGGTAGTGACTCCGGGTATACTTGTTGGTAAGCTTGGTACTCCTGTAGTGGTCACCCCAGGTATTGATGAGCCACCGACCCCAATGCCCTTACTAGGTACCCTGGCTAATACATTCTGTAAAACGGCAGATGTAGCTTCTTTTCTCTCAGCGACTGTTACACCAGCCTTTAATGCTGCAGCGGCTTTTGCCAATACGTCTCCTGATATTAAACTTTTAGCCGAATCTAGTGATGATACATCTACACTAAAGTCGCGTAGATCTGTATTTGCAAGCTGACTAACATTAGTAGTAACGTCGCCGAGCATGTCTCCGAATGATGAAGCAGTTTCCGCGCCCTTGGTTATATCAGCAGTTACACATTCTTTTTGCTGTTTTAGAAAATCAGTAGCTGCAATTCGTAGGTCTAACTTCTGGTCTTTTAGAGCATTTACAGCACCTAACGCGTCTTTTGCTACATCAGGTAACTTATCAAAAATAGCTGCTGAGGCTAGCGCTTTTATTTGGCCTAAATCTGGAATCTCACCGTTAAGTACATTTGTTGCGGCACTTTGAATCTCGCTGAAGTCAGGTACTTCAGGTAACAGTCCAGTTAGCTTATCTCTGTAATTATTAACAGTATCGCCTACGAGAGCTTCCATATCTGGTGCTATAGAAGCTATAGCTGAATCGACCTTAAAATCTTTAATATCGGGAGACAATCCAGCTAACTGTGAAGGTAACGCATCAGTAAGTTTTGCAGCTATATCGTCAATTGGTAAAGCGTTACAAAGACTTGGAATTTCTGGAACTGGAATATCAGGTATACTAAAAGCCATATAATTATTTACTTGATATACGCGGTTTAGCCGTTATAATAGGTATATGACGAAAATGATATCCCACGAAACTCCTCTATCTATGCTCGAGGAGTCAATTACTTATAACGATTACGATTACGCTCTTGTACATTTATTTGAAACCTACCCGGATTACCTGAAGTTCTTTAAGCGCTCTATAGCCTGCGGTAGAGAAGTTCTACTAGATAACAGTATCTTTGAATTAGGTGAAGCGTTCGATAGTGTTAAATTTGCTGAGTATGTTAAAGAGTTACGACCTACATACTATATTGTACCTGATGTACTTGAAGACGGTTATCAGACAATGGTAGACTTCTCTAAGTTTACGAAAGAGTATAGTGATTTACCTGGTCTAAAAATAGGCGTCGTGCAGGGTCGTACATACGATGAGTTAGTTGAGTGTTATCAGTATATGTCAAGGCACGCTGACTATATTGCGATTAGTTTTGATTATAGCTACTATATTGCGACTGGTAGGGGCGGTACAGAGTTAGAGCGTTGGTGTACAGGTAGACAGAAGTTTATTCGTGATCTTATCAATGATGGTGTATGGAATTGGCAGAAGCCTCATCACCTACTCGGTTGCTCATTGGCTTCAGAGTTTGGGCATTACGGTGATATTAAGAACATCAGAACGATCGATACCTCTAATCCGGTTGTAGCTGGTATTAAGGAACTACGTTATAATGGTAATCTAGGGTTAGTAGATAAGCCTTCTATTAAGTTAGCTGATCTTATCGATCATGAAGTAACTGATACTCAGAAAGAGGCTATCTACTATAACGTTATGCAATTTAAATCCATTATACAGTAATATGATAGTTAGTTTTACAGGAGCTCAAAGTACAGGTAAGTCTACTCTACTTAAAAGATGTAGAGATGATGAAAAGTTTAAATCGTATGAATTTGAGCCTGAGGTAACTAGATGGGTTAAGAAGACATATGACCTCTCTATTAATGAGGATGGTGATGAGTTTACGCAGTTAGCTATTCTAAATCGACATATGCATAATTATCTTACATATAAAGATAAAGATGTTATTTTAGATAGATGTATATTGGATGGCTTGGTGTATACGAGGTACCTGCATTGCAGTGGTAAGGTAGGTGCGGATGTAATGGAGTATGCGTCGTATCTATATCGTAAGCTTGTTGATAAGGTGGATGTTATATTCTACACTGAACCTGACATCCCATTGGTTGACGACGGGGAGAGAAGCATCGACGTAGAGTTTAGAAACAATATTGTAGATATATTTGAGAGGGTTTTAGCTTCAACAGAGACCTCAACTAAGGTAGTTAGATTGAAAGGATCAGTTGAAAATCGTATGAAAGTAGTATATAATGAGATAGAAAATTATGGCAAATAAAGAACTAGATAATAGCAGAATTAGTAAGCACTTAGGACAGACATCGCAGTATAAGAGTCAATATGACCCTGAATTGCTTGTTAAGGAGCCTAGATCAAATAATAGAGGATACCTAGGTATTGTAGAGGGTGATTTACCCTTCGTCGGTTATGATACGTGGAATGCGTATGAGTGTTCCTTTCTTCTGAGTAACGGACGACCTGTAACCGGTGTTGTAAAGATTGTATATGATTGCAATAGCACATATATCGTCGAGAGTAAGAGTATTAAACTATACCTTAACTCCTTTAATATGACGCAGTTTGAAGGTAGTCAAGATGGAGCAGTAGCGCAGTTCGAATCTAAAGTTAGTGAAGATCTTAGTCAGCTACTCGAGACTGATGTAGCTGTTAACTTCTTCGACCCGGCAGCCGTCGATCAGTACGATGTATCTGCTCATCAACAATGGTCGTTGGATAAGTATGACACGCTCGAAGATCAGGTATGTGATAAGGATATTGAATATACTGTATATAACGAGACGCCTGAGCTCCTAGAAGAGGGTAAGACGTCAGGTGATACAGACGTTGAAGTTAAGTATCACTCAGCGTTGCTTAAGAGTAACTGCCGAGTAACGTCTCAACCTGACTGGGGTGATGTAATGATTCATATGAAGTCCAGGCATGCAGTTGATAAGGCAGCTCTATTGAAGTATATTATCTCCTTTAGAGACGAGTGTCACTTCCATGAAGAGATCTGCGAATGTATCTACCAGCGGCTGATGAAGGCATTTGAACCTACTGAGTTAGGTGTTATGTGTCTCTATGCACGCAGAGGTGGTATTGATATTAACCCTGTTAGAGCGTCAGATAAAAACGTATTAGTTCACGTAGCTGATACCTTGATTGATCCGCAGAGAGTACATATTAAAACGTCTAAGCAGTAAGCTTAATAATACATATTAACATAAAAAAAGGGTATCGGCGAAAGCCGATACCCTTAAGTTTGTTTATCTTATACTGTCTAAGTCTTAGAAGTACACGCTGTTTGAAGCAGGTGTAAATGAGACCCCAAGTCCAGTAACGAGAATAGTGTGGTAGTAGAGGTTAGCTCCAAAGATATTATCAACTACGCCGTAACGTGTAAGCAAGCCTACACGTGGTGCGAAGTCATTAGGACCAATGGTGCGCTGAACCATAACCGGGATGTACGGACAATAGATAATACCAGTGTCATAGAACTCAGGTCCCTTGTAACCCAATAGGGCGTACTCAGGCTTCTCTGCATTAACTGCATCGATGTTGTTACCATCTGTTCTAGTATCACGGTATACATTGAAACGTCCACCAAGATTACCGATCTTAGCTACTCCGACAGGCTGTGTGTTTACGTTACCTTGTACAGGTGCCCACTGGAATTCAGGGAGCATCTCAAGGATGGCGCATACGCGTGGTGTTGCAACAATAAAGTTTGCAGCGCCACGACGGTTACGTACAGCAATGCGGTTCGCTTCGATGATTAATCTTTGATAGAAATCACGATTACGTTCTACTAACCAACGACCGTCGGCGGAAGCAGGACTCCAGATGGAGTAACCAGCACCCTCGCCCGCGTCCAGTGAAACCTGAATCATACGGACCAACATTTCACGGTCGATCTCGGCCTGAATTTCGTACGACATAGCGTTCGTTAATTCAGTATCGATATCGATACCATTCATGTTTTTAAGGTCCTGTTCAAGTTCAACTGACCAGCGCGCGCCTAGGCGTCTAGTTCCAGCTTCTACTGCTGTCTTCTCGAAGGATACTTCAAAGGATGGAATGTTTCCAGTTACTTCGAAGTTCTTGAGAATAGCAGCTACACCCTTGTCTCTCTCTGAGATAAGGTTATCTACGTTGTACGCAGAGTCACCTGTACCAGAAAGATACGCAGCGGATGTACCAGTGTATGCAGTTTGCAAGTAGTTGTAACCTGCCTCTTGACCAGCGGCATCCGCAAGGATTCCAGCCTGACCAGTAGGAGTGTTACCACCTGCGACTGGGCTGTCGGCTTTGCCGTCGATACCAGTACCAAGGGTTTCCCCTGAATAGCGATAGCGAAGAGCAAATGCAAGTCCGACTGGACCAGCCATTGGCTGCACACCAACAATCTCGTTAGTGATTAACTCGGGGAAAGTTCGTCTAATCATTGGAATCAAGATCTTCGGGAGACGGAAGTCACCTTGGGCGTACTCGTCGGTACCAGGGGTACCAAACGCAGAACGACCAGTGGTCTGTCCGGTTCCGACGGAACCACCGGCGCCAGCAACGTTACCGTTGGTTGGTGCGTAGTTAGGTCCATTCTCTTGAATACACCATGCTTCTTGGTTTTCCAATAGCATTGCTGTGTTCAGTCGAGTGTGACTGTCTTCGATGGGTGCAACTGACTTAGAAGAATAGTCCAATACTGGAGCCCATTTTTCTAAGAGGGAAGCTGCTCTAGATTCGTCAATATAAGCCTGTGATGGGCGGATTGAATTCATAATAGTTTTAATTTCCTTTCGTTAAATTATATACATAATGTATATAAAGTTTTTTGTTTCGACCCCAAGGCATGCATTTATAAAACATACATGCCAGGTAACTCATGAGATAACATCTACAGGAGAAAGAATTAGTACTTACTAAGCTCAGACATGTACGGGCTAGCAGCAGCAGCTGATTCAACAACTACCTGCTCCTGCAGTACATCTGACTTGGAAGTATCCTTCAAAGCTTCTGTTTTCAGGCTCTCAAGCCTGCTCTCTTCTTTTTTACCGAATAGCTTCAGTGTGTAGTCAAAGTTCTCAGCGATATAGTCATAAGACTTACCATTGAGCATCTTCTTAACAAACTTACTTGTTCTTTCGTCGAGCCTAGATGTTTTCTGTTCAATAAGAAGATTAGACTTAATATCATTAAGTTCTTCTATTACAGCATCTTTCTCTTGAAGTGCAGACTCAAGCCTTGAATTGGCTTCATTAATTTGACTCTTACCATCTGAAACAGCATCTTTAATGCTTTGCTTCTCTAGAGCGCTATCTACTGCTAAGTGCTTACGTAAGCCCTCTAGTACAGTAATTGCTTTCTTGTTTTTAACTGCTTCTTTAATTTCAGCAGTTGGTACAGATTCTTCTAAGAATGCATCGAGGTATTCGGAAATGGACTCAACCAATTGAGCCTTGAATACTTCGGCATCCTCATTTAAGGTATTTTCATACTTGGTAACAACAGCCTTAAGCTTTGATACTCTATCATTATCGATAGCTTTAACAACCTTTTCTAATTTAGCAGAATGATCTGCGTCAATAGCTTCTAAGAGTTGCTCAAGTTTAGTTGAGTAAAGCTCGTCCTGCTCAAGCAGGGCTTTATCAACGTGTAGCTTAGCTTTTTCTTCTAAGCGGGAATTGAATGCATTTTCAATATCAGTTAAGACGACTTCGTCGACTTGACCGTTTGTTGCTTCTCTTAAGATGTCGGAAATTTTTTGCATAGGTTAAAAGATTGTTGTATTATTATTTATCATTTTAGTCTTAATTTTCCCGCTTATTGCCTTATTTAAATGAGAATCAGCGTTCTTATAGTCCTTATTAATGACCTTATCGATAAATTTGACGATTTCCTTCTTAATATTCTGTTGACTCATAATATTTTATAGACCTTTGATAAATTTTAGCATATTCTCTCTCAAAAACGCATCTGTGTTCTTGAGGGGCATAGTTGAGATAGTCTTTTCGAAATCATCGTATGCTTCCTCAAACTGTCCGTACTGATTGAGTACATATTGCTTGCTTTCTAGAATACCATTAACAAAAGCTTTTGGGAAGGAAGGATCAGCAACACAGTCGATTGCTACTAATTTAAAATCTTTTACACGGTTAACACCGTCGCGATTACTTTCAGGTATTAGTTGACCTAATGCTCTAGAGCTCATACCAACCCTTACACCATCATTAATAAGGCTTCTTACAATTAGGCCTGTTGGTGTTGATAGTACTTTACTCTTACCATAGAATACATTACCATCCTGAGACATCTCAGTTACAATATGACAAGCTCTTTCTAAATCTACATCAGCAGTTGAAGGGTGATTAAGCTCTCCCATTGCCCTACCAGGCTTGACCATTTCTTCTTCGTAGCGTGAAACTTCGTCTCTCATCTCATTAAGAGAGTATATACGCTTGTTACGATTTACGTCTTCGGCCATCATATACGGGCCTTTAATAAAGAGACTCTGCTTGCCTTTAGTAGAGCCTTCTTCAACGACATATTCGAAGGACTCGCGAGGAGCTGGTGTTTCGACTATTAGATTCAATCCCATATACCAATTATTTATAGTACGCGTACTCTTTTTCTACATTAAAAGTAAGAATTCTAGTAAACTTAACGTATACCTAATTCTTTCTCAGTTAAAATAAGAAACTCATACCCCTTTTGATCAGCCCACCTTTTAGCCGCCTCCCATTTCGCCTGATTTACTACCCAAGTTCGTTGCTCGTATATCAGCGTAGTTTTCTTTTTTGCCTTTGTTGTTGTTGGTCTAGCTACAGAGCCACTAGGTTTTATTTCAATAAGATACTTCTTAGGTTTATTATCTCTATTAAGAAACACTATATAGTTATCAACAAAATACCTATGCACTCTTTTATCTAATGGGCTCACATACGGTACAATGATACTCTCACTACCCCATTTAAGTACCCTGCTATTAGAATCAGCCCACTTAAAAAATTTTAACTCCCAACTAGATCTATAAACAGGGTCCTTACCCCCGTCATACTTCTTTCTATTAATAGGCTTATATACACCCTGCCTATATTTTTTCTTCTTCATTCCTTAAAAAAACGGACCTGGTTCACCTGCTGTAGTAGACTTAGCGACACCTCTATCACTATCTCCAATAATTCTAAAGACGTTAAAAGGATCACTATCACCTATACCAGATAGATAGGCTGCACTAGTACCTGTATATGAGGTGTCCAGGTGGTTATAACCAGCTTCGTCACTCATTAACCTACAAAGAACATAGGCGGATCACTGTCACCTAAACCAGGTGCACCTTCATATAACATAGTCTCTAAACTAGCTTTCTCTGCTAATCCCTGTGTCATAAGATCAGAAGAGTTTAAACTACCACCTCCGAATAAGGTTACTGCTCCATACTTACCTCGAATATTTGCAACCGTAATTTTAGTTAACGCCAATGAGTATTGGTATACCCAGTGCTCTTTAATTATATCTCTTACCGGTCTCTCGACAGAGCACATGACAACACCGTAGAATCTACTAGCCGAACCACCACCGGATCTCGGCTGAGGGTACATCCGCAACATCTGAGTACGATCATCGAATGTATAGCTACGTTTTGTAGCTAGTAGCTTCTCTCGCATCTCCATCCAATCCTTAAGAACATACCAGCTAATCAAATCAAACCCGTAGCTGCCCATAGCGTAACTGAAGTATGTTTGCTGAGCCATTGTCTGCTCAATAGTAAACAGCTGATTGACACCTGATGATGTACCTTCCTCAAAGTCCTGGACAGCTATAACTTTTCTGTAATCCATCACATCGTAATCGTAGCTATTAAAATACGATGTATCGACATTAGGGGAATCAGCTCCTGATGCAGAGCCTAATATACTAAAGGACTTAACCGGTTGTACTATAAATGAGCTACTGAGCGCTGGTAAGTCCTCAAGAATCTTATCATATATTGTACCATCGACAATATCATTTGCGGATAAGTTGTTACCACTCGTAAAGACGGTTGAAAGCGCACTACTAGTAGTAAATTCTGATGATGGTATAGCTGATGCAGCTATATATGTAGCGTTAGTCGATTTATTTTCAATTCTATTAGTAAAGTCCGGTGATTTTACACCATCTAAATACTCCTGACCAAACGTATCCATCGTATTAATTGTAAAGAGGTGATCTAATTTGATGCCTTGGTTGAGTACATACAAATCACTATCAAATAGAAGATACTCTTGAGTGTAGCCGGCGAACTTA
>Ga0075466_1001077_pt1 | contig 10172 bp, 9 predicted proteins | sample DEB08_DNA_16_FD_71486 | JGI IMG/M metagenome (GOLD analysis project Ga0075466, IMG submission 71486) | Aqueous microbial communities from the Delaware River and Bay under freshwater to marine salinity gradient to study organic matter... | ecosystem: Environmental > Aquatic > Marine > Coastal ... | reverse complement strand
AGCTGTATCAATATTATGAATGTAAAAAGCTTCTAAATAGGCCAAACCTTCAAGTACTGGAGCTTTGCCATCTAATCCAGTAATTTCATTTAGCGTATTTAGATATCTTGCTTTAAGCTCTCTAAGGTCTTCATCTGTATAATTTGCATTTGAAAATATTTTATTTTGTAATGCAGTTAAAATTAATTGCTTTGATGAAATAGCAAAAAAGCTAATTTTATTTTGATTATTTATTACATGATCAAAAGCTTTGACAGCCATGTCATATTTTTTATTAGACATACAAAGCTGAGCAAATTTGTATGTTTTTTCTCCTTTAGATTTCGTCCTTTTATCAAAAGCTTTTACTTGAATAAATGCAGATTCGAAGTCACCTTGTTGCTGAAACACCCAGATCAATAAATCATAGTAAGATTCATTTTCAGGATTTTTTTGCACTTTTTTCAAAAGACTTTTTCTTAAATAATCTACTTGTTTTTCATCTTCTTCAAAATTTATTGACCTTGGTAAATAAATTTTAATTCGTTTTATATCTTTTGGGTTTTTATCAATTTGAATAAGATAAGAATCAATCATTTTTTCATGATCCCCTTTTTGTCCATATATACTTGCTATAGAAATATTATTATTAGACTTCACATGTGTATTATCACACTTTTCAAGTGTTTTTATAGCTAAATCATATTTCAATAACTTAACAAATTCATTAGCTAATATTTTGAATTCACCAGAGTTATTTTTCTTACTAAATTTATCAATAATACTGTTGTAGTATTCATCTGCTTTGTTTTTAAGCCCCTGTTTCTCATACAACACACCAAGTTTTACCTTGTAGTAAGCGCCAAATTTTTCTTTTTTAATTTGATTCTTAGTGATTTTCTCAGCAGTTTTAAATTCATTTAATTCTACTAAAGTATTAAGGTATTCTGTGAATATGGCTGAGGAAGGTTTGTTCTTGTATATCTTGTCGTAGTATAGTTTAGCTTTTTCAAAATCACCATTGCTATAATAGTATTTTGCCATTTCAATATTAGAACCTTGAGCAAAATTATTACTGGGTACAATAAATAAAAATGAAATACAGATTATTTGTATAACTTTTAAAATGAGATTATTTTTCTTCATGAAATTCAATTATCGAATCCATTTTTGAAAATATGTTTTCGTATGAGGAAAAAGTAAGTTTAGCAATTTCTGTTAATTCTTTCATTTCTCCATTAAGCAATATCATTGCATTTTTTTCTTCATTAGTATAATTATGAGCATCACTTTCGTCCATTTTTTCATGAATAAGTCTTTCTCTTAATATGTTGTATTGTTTTGTTGTGTAATCATATTCCTTTTCCACAGTACCATAATCTTTTAAGTACTTTTTTATTTTTTTATAAATAGCACCTCTAGCAGTAAGCATAATTACTTCATAATTAGAGTCAACAGTATCTATTCTATATACACTTTTTACTTTACTATGTTTCTTATTTGCTTCATTACTAATGTTTTTTAATGAATCATTATCAATTTTTGAAAAAACAGTGTAAGAAGAATCTACAGAGCTATATAGTTCTGATAATTCAGAAATATAATTGCTGTATTTTGAAGTTTCAGCAGTTTTAGGTCCACATGAAAATAAAATCAAAGCAAAAGAAAAATAAAATATATGTTTCATGTTTAATTTATTGATTCGAACCTTGTATAAGGAACTAATGCCTTAGGAATATTAATTCCATTTTCTGTTTGATTATTTTCCAACAAAGCAGCAACTATTCTTGGTAACGCAAGAGCGCTCCCATTTAGTGTGTGTGCTAGTTCTGTTTTACCTTCTTTGTTTTTAAACCTAAGTTTTAATCTGTTAGCTTGGTATGTTTCAAAGTTAGACACAGAACTTACTTCTAGCCATTTGTCTTGAGCAATAGAATAGACTTCAAAGTCATAAGTTATTGCTGCTGTAAAACCTAAATCCCCACCACATAATTTTAGAATTCTGTAAGGAAGTTCAAGTTTTTCAAGTAATGATTTAACATGATCAATCATACCGTCCAAAGCTTCGTAAGAATCATTTGGATGTTGAACTTGAACAATTTCAACTTTATCAAACTGGTGTAGTCTATTTAATCCTCTTACATCTTTACCATAACTTCCTGCTTCTCTTCTAAAACAAGGAGTATAAGCAGTTAGTTTTTGAGGAAAATCTTCTTTTCTTAATATTACATCTCTAAAGATATTTGTAACAGGGACTTCAGCAGTTGGGATTAAATAAAAATTATCAACTGTAGAATGATACATTTGACCTTCTTTATCTGGTAACTGTCCAGTTCCAAATCCAGAAGCTTCATTTACTAATAGAGGTGGAATGACTTCATTATAGCCACTATTTTCAGCTTCATCCAAAAAGAAATTAATTAATGCTCTTTGTAATTTTGCTCCTTTTCCTTTATAAACAGGGAATCCTGCTCCAGTAATTTTAACTCCTAAATCAAAATCTATTAAATCATATTTATTAGCTAAATCCCAGTGAGGAACTGCATTTTCATGTAATTTAATAATATCTCCATGTTCAAAAATAGTTTCATTATCCTCTGGAGTTTTTCCAGCTGGAACAGTTGTATTTGGTGCATTTGGGATTAAATAAAGTAATTCTAGAATACGTTTATCTAGCGTATTAAACTCTTCTTTTATTTCAGTTATAGAATCATTTAAAGTTACGGTCTCAGCTTTTAGTTCATTTGCTTTTTCTGCTTGCCCAGTTTTATATAAATTTCCTATTTCTTTTGATAAATTATTCTTCTTACTAAGTAAATCATCACTCTTCACCTGAGTTTCTCTTTTTTTCTTATCAAGGTCAAGAATTTCAGTAATTATTTTTTCTCCTTCAAAATTTTTAATTCTCAGTCTTTCAATAAGTTCTTGGTGATTATTTCTAATCTTAGCAATTTCAATCATCTTTCTAAATCGTTATTTTATCTATTTTTTGTTAAAGATAAAAAAACCTTTTATAAATATTTTTTTTTGTTCTCAAAAACAGTAAAAACAATACTTAGTTCATCTAATAAATTTTATATTTATAAAAAATTATAATTTTTAATGAAAATACTAAAACACAAATGGTTTTTATTGTCTTTCGCAATAATTGTGTTATGTGTATTTTTCACTTCCAATTCTTGGAAAATGTATAAGGATTATCCTTATCAATTTAAGTACGGAAATGACGTAAATCAATATTATAGTTATTTGCCTTCTGCAGTAATTCATAAAGATTTAAGCATGAGTTATTATAACGAGAGAGGCTATTGGTTAGTTTCTGATTCAAATGGGATTCCTTTACAAAAAATGACAATGGGTATGTCTATAATGTATTCTCCTTTTTTTATGATTGGTCATACAATTGCTTTAAATACTGAATTCGAAGCAGACGGTTATTCTAAGCCTTACAGTACATCTATTAAAATAGGGACTTATTTATATGTCACAATAGGATTGTATTTACTTTATTTATGTCTGTTGTACTTTTTCACCCCCTTTATTTCTTCACTTTCAATATTATTAATATTCCTTAGTACCAATTTGTTTTATTATACCCTTTGTGAAGGAGAAATGACTCATTCGTATTTATTTTTTCTTTTTACTATAATAATTTTCAATACTATTAAATGGTTTGAAAGCTATAAACCTAAAAACTTAATATTTTTAGCTTTAGCTTTTGGGATGTCAGTTTTAATAAGACCTACGAGTGCTTTAATATTTATATTTATCTTCTTTTATACTATAAGTAAAGTCAACATTTTAACACTTTTAAAAGAAAGATATTTAATAATAACGATTGCTATTCTATTGTTTTTCATCCCTGTGTTTTTGCAAATGCTATATTGGAAAGTATATGGTGGTTCCTGGATGAGATGGAGTTACGGAGATGAGAGTTTTTATTTTTCTTCCCCACATATTATTGAGTTTTTAATAGGTTATAGAAAAGGATGGTTGATTTATACACCCATTATGATTTTTTCTATTATTGGAATGTTATTTCTTAAAAAGAAAGTTCCAGCTATGAAATGGAGTATACCCATAATTTCTATTTTAGCTATTTACATATTGTCTAGTTGGTGGTGTTGGTGGTTTGGTGGTAGTTTTGGGTCAAGGTCAATGGTAGAGCATTATGCTTTATTAATATTTCCTTTGGCTGCATTTATTGATAGAATTGCTAAAATAAAATTGTTAAACTATAGCTTCATACTAATTTTTGGATTCACAATATTTTACAATATTTTAGGAACACACAAAAAGAATTGGTGGGAAGTACATTGGGATTCAATGAGTAAAGATTCTTTTTGGTATACATTTTCAAGATACAGCTTAGATGAAGAAGAAAAAAAGGTATTAGAGTCCTTACATATTTATCCTGACTATGAGAATGCAAAAAAAGGCTTACCAGAGAAAGATAATAATCTTTAATAATCATGTATATTTGTAGAGTATGAAACCATTAAAACAAAAAATTCATCAAATAATGTTTGAAGCTGACTCTAGAGCAGGTAAAGCTTTTGATGTATGGTTATTGATTTTTATTTTTCTCAGTCTTTTAGTTGTAATGCTTGATAGTGTTGAATCTATAAGTTCTATTTATACTCAGGAGTTATTTATTGCAGAGTGGTTTTTCACCATCATCTTTACAATAGAATATATTTTACGAATTTTTTCAGTTAAGAGACCACTTAAATATATCTTCAGTTTTTATGGTATTATAGATTTCATTTCAACTCTACCATCTTATTTAACTATATTTTTCCCAGCCGCAGGATTTTTCAAAGTATTAAGAGTTTTAAGATTCTTGAGGTTATTCAAAATTTTTAAATTAGGAAGATTTACTACAGAATCAAAAATGCTTGGAAAAGCTTTGAAAGATAGCCAAGCAAAAATTATTGTATTTCTGGTTGCTGTGTTTTGTATGGCAATGATTATGGGATCTATCATGTATGTAGTAGAAGGACAAGACAAAGATTTTGATAGTATTCCAAGAAGCATTTATTGGGCTATTGTTACTCTAACAACTGTAGGTTATGGTGATATCTCTCCAGAAACTCCTTTAGGCCAATTCATAGCATCTATCATTATGATTTTGGGGTACGGTATAATTGCTGTACCTACAGGAATTGTTACAGCTGGTGTGATTAGAGGAGAGGTTGAAGCTACAAATACAAGATCTTGTCATAGTTGTTCTGCTGAAGGGCATTCAGATGATGCTAAGCATTGCAAGTATTGTGGGGAACAGCTTTTGAAAATAGAAAAATAAGTCAAAAGGTTTAAAATCAAATTATAGATTAGAAATGGTAAGAAGAATTTTTGTTTTTTTAGCAGTTATTATAACTATTGCAATAGTTGTAATCTCATTAAAAGTAACACCAATTTGGTGGTTGTTTTTCATTTTTGTTCCAATAATTATTATTGGATTTTATGATATGTTTCAAACAAAACATGCTATTCGTAGAAACTTTCCAGTAATAGGAAATTTCAGATATATGCTGGAAGGAATAAGACCAGAGATTATGCAGTATTTTGTGGAAAAAGATACTGAAGGTAGACCATTTGATAGAATTGATAGATCCTTAGTTTATAGAAGAGCTAAAAATATAACGGATACTACACCATTTGGAACTCAGGAAGATACTTACAAAGCAGGTTATGAGTGGATTAATCATTCTTTATATGCAAAATCTCACCATGATTTTGATGTTAATACAAGAGTTATAGTAGGAGGTGAGGATTGTAAACAACCTTATTCTGCTAGTATTTTAAACATTTCTGCAATGAGCTTTGGATCATTAAGTAATAGAGCGGTAGAATCTTTAAATGGTGGAGCAAAGCTTCAAAATTTCGCTCACAATACTGGTGAAGGAGGAGTAAGTCCTTATCACTTGAAAAATGGAGGGGATTTAATTTGGCAAGTAGGAACAGGATATTTTGGTTGTAGAGCTGATGACGGAACTTTTTCTACAGAAAAATTCAAGGTTACTGCAAATGCAGAATCTGTAAAAATGATTGAAATTAAATTGTCTCAAGGTGCAAAACCTGGACATGGTGGAATTTTACCTGCAAAGAAAAATACCCAAGAAATTGCTGATATAAGAGGAGTAGAAGCAGGAAAAGATGTATTGTCACCACCTGCTCATTCTGCTTTTATTAATCCTCTAGAGTTCATGAGTTTTATTAAAGAAGTAAGAGATTTATCTGATGGTAAACCTGTAGGATTTAAATTTTGTGTAGGAGTTAAAAGAGAATTTGAAGAATTATGTGAAGCAATGATAACTAAAGGTATTACACCTGATTTTATTGCAGTAGATGGAGGAGAAGGAGGAACTGGAGCTGCTCCAGTTGAGTTTTCAGACTCAGTAGGGACACCATTTCTTGACGGATTAGCCTTTGTACAAGATACTTTGGTAAAGTATGGATTGAGAGATAAATTAAAAGTATCAGCTTCTGGAAAAGTACTAACAGGATTTCATATTGTGAGAGCCTTGGCAATGGGAGCAGATTTTTGTCAAAGTGCTAGAGCAATGATGATGTCATTAGGATGTATTCAGGCCTTGCTTTGTAATACGAACACTTGTCCAGTTGGAATTGCAACACAAGACCAGAAATTAATAAAAGGATTGGATGTGGAAGATAAGACAGTTCGTGTGGCTAGTTATCACAAAAAAACAGTAGATAGTTTTAAAGAAATATTGCTTGCAGCTGGATTAACAGATAAAGATAATTTAACGAGAAGCCACATCAATCATAGAATTGAGAGTAACATTATAAAGACATATGAAGATATGTATCCTTCTGTAAGACATCAAAAGGTAGAAGCAATGAATTAATTGGTATTCTTTTTGTATAACATATATCATAATTTTTATTTTTTCGTTATAACCTTTATATGAAGTATTTTTTATCCATATTTTTTAGTTTAATTTTCGGTTTCAATTCATTTTCAAATGATGTTGACACCTCTAGCTTAATTTATAAAAGTGAAATTAAATTAGATAAAATTTTCAAAAGTTTAAGAAAGAAAGGAAATTCAAATCAGGATTATTTAACTATAAACAAGAAGTTTAAGATTGAACTTAAGGAAGCATTGAAACTTGATGCTGCTTTTAATTATGAATTTAAGACACTAAAGTCAATGTCTAAAATAACTTCACCAGATGGAGAATTTAGACTTTTTAACTGGAATGTAGAAATGGAAAGTGGAGTTAATTCATTTCATTGTTTCATTTTAAAGAAGAATGGAAATATCATTGAATTGAGAGATAATTATAGATTTATCCAAAACCCAGAATTAAAAACCTTGAATCATAAAAATTGGTATGGGGCTTTGTATTACAAAATTATCCCAATGAAAAAGGGGAAATATACATTGTTGGGATGGAATGGAAAGGATGATATTACGACACAAAAAGTAATAGAAACTATGTCATTGAGTAGAAAATCAGCAAAATTTGGATTTGATATTTTTGAATACCCAGAAGAACGATTCAATAAAAAAAGAATTATTTTGGAATACTCTAACAGTGCATATGTAAGTTTAAAACATTATGAAACAAAGGGTGAGCAACAAATTGTATTCTCACATCTATCTCCATCTTCACCTCAGATGGAAGGTTTTTATCAATATTATTATCCAGATATGAGTAACGATAGATTTATTTTGACAAATAAAGGAATCTGGTTATTTGAGTCTGATTCTGAAATGAATAACCCTGAATCTAAAGGGGACAAAGATTACAACAAACCCGAGTAGTTTTTATCATCTCCTAATTAATAAATTTTGTATTTTTGATTCAAATAAAATTGAATGAAATTTATATTATCTCCAGCTAAATCTTTAAACTTTGACAAACAAAGTGTAATCACAGATTATACGTCTATTTCTTTTCCTGAAAAAACTGAAAAGATAATGAAGAAGTTGAAAAAACTTTCTTCAAAAAAGATAGGGCAACTAATGAAAGTGAGTGCTAATATTAGTGATTTAAACTATGAAAGATTTCAAAAATTTTCAACTGATTTTACAGATGATAATTCAAAACAAGCCATTTTAGCATTTACAGGGGATGCTTATAGAGGTATGGACGCTTTAACTTTTGATGCAACAGACTTTTCTTTTGCTCAAGAAAATTTAAGGATTCTTTCGGGATTGTATGGAGTTTTAAGACCTCTAGATTTAATCCAGCCCTATAGATTAGAAATGAGTACAAGGATTGCGATTTCTGCTAAGGAAAAGAACTTATATGAGGTTTGGAAAGAAACTAGTACTGCTAAAATTAATGAAGCACTAGATGGTTCTGTTTTAGTAAACTTGGCAAGTAACGAATATTTCAAATCAATTGATACTAAGAAACTAAATGGTGATTTACTAACTATTGGTTTCAAGGATTTTAAAAATGGAGAATACAAAACCATTATGACTTACGCTAAATTTGCAAGAGGATTAATGAGCAGATATTTGATTAAAAACAAGATTACAAACCCAGATAATATAAGAGGATTTGATGTCGAAAATAATGTTATTAATAACGACTTATCTTCTGATAATGAGTTTATTTTTACTAGAGGTTAATTAGTTAATTGTTCAAGAGTTTTCTTGACCTTGTCTTGATAATTACTAGTGTTTTTATCCAATTGAGATTCTAGACAAACTTTCAATTCTTGTTTAAGTTCAGGATATTTAAAACTTAGAATATATAGAACCTGCATGGATCTGGATTTTCCAGTCACGTTTACTTTTGATGAGTTTATCCATTCAAATAATAGATTTATCGCTTCCGATTCATTAATTATTGGCACACCAGCTATAAGCCAAAAATTTGCAAAAGTACCTTCTGTATTTTTGTGAGCTTTTTTTCTTCTTAACTCTAATAAAGCAGGTAAATAGTTCAATAATAATTTGGAATTAATATCTCCAATACTACTCAATAACCATAAATACCTAGAAGCAATTTTATAATCGCAATTATATAAATCAGTGAGAGAAGCTAGATCTAAATCTTGAGAAATAATCTCATTAGCCCATTTAATTCTGTCTGTTTCAGAACTAGAAGGTAAATTAGATTTAAGAAAGTTTAAAAAGTCCAAAATTATTAATTTACTGCAACCCCAGAAATTTCAACTCTTACACCTTTAGGAAGCTTACTTACCTCCACAGTTTCTCTTGCTGGGAATTCAGATTTAAAATAAGAAGAGTAAATAGAATCAACTATTGAGAAATTATCTATATCATCTAAAAATATAGAGCATTTCACTAAGTTTTCAATTCCCATTTCACCTGCATCAAGTAATGCAAGAATGTTTTTCATTACTTGGTGAGTTTCAGTTTCAATACTTTCTGTCTTAAATTCTCCATCAAATGGATTTATAGCAATTTGTCCACTTAAGTATAAAGTGTTGTCTACAAGTACAGCTTGACTGTATGAACCAACTGGTGCCGGAGCATTTTTTATTGAAATAGATTTTCTCATCTTGTAAGTTAAAAAAGGTTAAATCAGGATATATATTACCCAAAGATATAAGATTTTATTATCTCTAGGTGTATCTTTATTTACAAACAGTTCCTATAGCTTTTATTCAAATTATATAAATACTATATTTGTTCTGCTACAAAATAAAACCGCACATGACTATCACACTTTGGACTCTTTGGATTAGTATCATTATCCTTTACATAGCAATGGCTACTTGGAAACTGTTCGAAAAAGCAGGAAGAAAGCAATGGGAAGGATTTGTGCCAGTTTACAATATTTTCATTTGGCTTAAAGTAATAAAAAGACCTTGGTGGTGGGCAATTATATTATTGATACCGGGATTCAGTCAAATATTGATGTTTTGTGCCATGAATGTTTCTATGGGAAGGATTTTTGGGAAATTTAGCGTGAAAGATACCTTAATGCAAATATTTGTTCCTTTCATCTATTTTCCAATGATAGCTTTTGGTAAAGAGGAATTGGTTTACGAAGGAGAAACAGATTGGAAAGTAGAAGCTCAAGTAATTAAAAGAAAAGTATCGGATCAAATAGCCTTATTATTATCTTCATTTGGGATAATAACTGTTCTTGTGATTTTTCAAAAGTTAACAGGAACAAGAGATAAGCCAGGACAAAAATCTATCGTTAAAGAGTGGGGAGATTCTATCGTATTTGCTTTAA
>Ga0075466_1001075_pt1 | contig 10185 bp, 8 predicted proteins | sample DEB08_DNA_16_FD_71486 | JGI IMG/M metagenome (GOLD analysis project Ga0075466, IMG submission 71486) | Aqueous microbial communities from the Delaware River and Bay under freshwater to marine salinity gradient to study organic matter... | ecosystem: Environmental > Aquatic > Marine > Coastal ... | reverse complement strand
CGCAGCGGAGGGATCTCGTCCAGCCGGCAGAAGATCCTTCGACTTCGCTCAGGATGACAGCGTGGGGTGCTATGTCGACTCCCGTTTCATTCTCTCATCCCGGCTCCGCTTTATTTTGTCATCCCAATTCCGCTTTATTTTGTCAACCCGACTCCGCTATATTTTGTCATCCCGACCGCAGTGGAGGGATCTCTTGACCTATCTGCCCCTACTCACTATCTCATTAGCAAACCCTCAGCTTCTTGACTATGGTTAGCCTTAATAAGTCGCAAGTAAGCCGGTGACATTAGTCATGGACGACTCTATTAGTGTGGCCAGTATCGCGTTAATAGCGCAAGGATCTGAAGGAGCAGATTATGGACCCAGTATCACTATTATTTACTGCGTACCTAGATAGTATTCAAAATACCGTACACGCCCGTTTTACCGATCTTCATGGCACTGAAATCAAAGCGGTGGCAATTGATTATCAGAGTGTCGAAGTCCCTTACCAATATCAGCTATGGCGCGTTAAAGATAAAAGCGTATGCCTGCCTTACAAGTCCCAGATAACCCAATTTTCAAAGTGCACCTTAGCGGCGAAAGCGCTGTTTGGGGATCTCTGCACGCAGCTTAACGATAAGCCCAATAATCATTGGCGTCATTCCAAACTTAAAAATATGTACTGCAATGCGGCGGTGTCGTTTGAGCCGACTGTGGCGCGAATTGGTGTGGCTGATAAGCGCAGTGAAGAGGAGACTGCTCGGGCGGAGTGTAATTTGGCGATTGCGGCGGCGCTGGGGAGTCGCGATCCGGTTGTGATTGGGGAGAGGGAGAGAATTTGTGGAGGTTAAATTATGGTCACTAAATTAAAGTTCGTAGGCAAAGGTTTCTCTTTGGTCTGTATTTACGGTTTGTTATTGACCTCTTTAGTTGTCGATAGTGCTCCTACGTCTAAATTGCAAAAAGGGCCAATTGTTTTGGCGAATACGCATCTCGAAATTTGGGGAAAATATGATTTACAGCCCATGATGTTTTCTAATGAGGCTTGGACGTTTTATGTTCTCGTGGTTCCTGAAAGTGTAATGCAGGGGGCACTGATTGAGATTGCAAAAGAGTTTTATTCAAAACACCCAAATGTCAGAGTCAGATTCTTTAGTAGTACGAGGCATATCCAGCAGTATGTTGATCGCGATATTTATGTAAATGATAAGACCGGCCAAGCCAAAGAGGTGGAATTTCCAGATTCTACTTGGGTGAGAAATCACTTGAGAGGCAACATTAATAACCGTTCATCTATCTACCCTAGACATTGGATGCTAGAGGATAGGTACGGCTCTATGATTGCTCTGTTGCCATAATTGATTGTATTGCTATAGCCCATATGAACAAGACACTTTGAGATATGGATTATCATTGGCATTCGTAACCTTAAAGTAATTGGTAGGTTCTGTAGCTTCGATACAGTTTGCTCGCATTGACAAGGATGATAAATGCAGAGAAGTGCTACTCCAGTAACAACACCGTCTGAGCTGAAGACCATTCTTCACTCAAAGCGGGCGAATTTGTATTATCTGCAGCATTGCCGAGTACTAGTTAATGATGGTCGTGTGGAGTACATCACCGATGAGGGGAGTAAGTCCCGCTATTGGAATATCCCTATCGCCAATACTACTTCGATCATGCTGGGCACCGGGACGTCTATCACTCAAGCGGCTGTCCGTGAATTGGCCAAAGCCGGAGTATTGCTGGGCTTTTCAGGGGGTAGCGGAACACCGCTATTTGCGGCCACCGATGTTGAGGTGGATGTTGCTTGGCTGACATCGCAGAGTGAATATCGCCCCACTGCCTATCTTCAGCACTGGGTTAGTTATTGGTTCGACGACCGGCTGCGGTTGGAGGCGGCAAAACGGTTGCAAGTTGCTCGCTTGCAAATGGTTGAGTCCCATTGGCAAAAGCTAATTGATGATAGACGCATTGAGTTTTCCTGTGATAGCCAGCAATTGGCAAATGTATTGGCTAAGTTTAGGCAAGGGATTAATCAAGCGCCTGATAATGGTCACCTGCTCGCACAAGAGGCCGTACTGACCAAGGCTCTATATAAATTGGCTGTTGAAGCAGTAGATTATGGTGAGTTTACCCGCGCCAAAAGAGGCGTTGGTATCGATCTGGCCAATCGCTTTTTAGATCATGGCAATTACTTAGCCTATGGCCTGGGCGCCACTGCTACCTGGGTTATTGGCTTGCCACACGGTTTGGCCGTAATGCACGGTAAAACTCGGCGCGGTGGGTTAGTTTTTGACGCCGCTGATGTTATTAAGGATGCTTTAGTTTTGCCGCAGGCATTTATTTCTGCAATGGCGGGTGAAACAGAGCAGGAGTTTCGTCAGCGCTGTGTGCAAAGATTCCACAAAGCTAATGCTCTAGACGTCATTATCGAGCAGCTGCAAACAATTGCGATCGATCTTTCAACGGTTTCCACGTCAACTCATGTTAGCTCCGAGGAAACGTGGTTATGAATATTCTATTGGTCTCTCAATGCAGTAAGCGTGCTCTTCAAGAGACACGTAGGGTGCTAGATCAATTCGCCGAGCGCAAAGGCGACCGCACCTGGCAGACACCCGTGACGGCAGAGGGGCTGAAAACGATACGCCAAATGTTGCGTAAGCGGGCGCGGCGCAATACAGCAGTGGCCTGTCACTGGTTGAAAAATAATCATCAAACAGAGCTTCTATGGACAGTAGGGAATATACGCCGATTTAATGAGCAGGGAACCGTGCCCACCAATACAACCGCACGCAATATCCTGCGCTCTGAGGACGAAAGCTATTGGCAGACGGGTGAAGCAATAGCGTTAATGGCCGGTTTAGCTGGCTTGTTTCATGATGTGGGCAAAGCCAATGAGATGTTTCAGGCGAAGCTAAAATCAAAATCTACTGGACCAAAGTCAGAGCCAGTTAGGCACGAGTGGGTCAGTTTGCGACTGTTTCAGGCGTTTGTGGGAAACTTAGACGACCGGCAGTGGCTTGAGAAATTGGCGACAGTTTCCCCTAATTATGATCAAGAGGTTTTGGCTGCCCTAAAAGACAATCAATTACGCGATGGCTTGGATAGAGAGCAGGGCTCAAACCCATTCTTTTATTTCGCCGAGCCAAAAAAGGGGCAGGAAAAACTCTATCGCCCCCTTGCGCAAGCTATCGGTTGGCTAATTGTGAGTCACCACCGCCTGCCGCAGTTTTACAAAAACTGCGACCGCAATATCTCTCCGCAAGACTACGACTATCTGCTAACCAGCAATCAATTAGGCCCTCTCTGTAACTCGCCTCAATTTAAGTACCGCGACAGCCAAGAGCTTGATGGGGTTTGGAATATTGCCCACACACCCTTAGCTAGTAAAACCTGGTGCGCCAAAGCCCAAAGGATGGCGCAGAGAGCCGGTCGGTTGTCGCAGTTATGGCAGACTGATTGGATGAGCCAGCGCTTTAGTATGCACTTGGCGCGACTGTCTTTAATGCTGGCCGACCACTATTATTCAGCTCTCCCTCCAGCCGAATCCCCTCAAATTTGGCGCGATAATAAATTTAAATTGCTGGCTAACACCGACAGGAAAACTAAAAAACCTAAACAGCGTTTGGATGAGCATAATATTGGTGTTGGCCATCATGGTTTTTTGTTCGCTAAAAGCCTGTCTCGGCTTCAATCAAACCTGCCCACTATTGGCCGTTTAAAAGGTTTGCGTGAACGAGTAAAGCGCTCGGACGCGACGCGCTACTTCCTCTGGCAGAATGCCGCTTACGACATGGCCAGCAATCTTTCCGATCAGAGCCGCCAACAGGGTTTTTTTGGCGTAAATATGGCGTCAACAGGTCGCGGCAAGACCTTAGCCAATGCCAAAATTATGTATGGCTTGGCAGGCGAACAGGGCGCACGGTTCTCAGTGGCGTTGGGCTTGCGCACTCTGACCTTACAGACCGGTGACGCCTTCCGAGAACGACTCAAGTTAAGTGATGAGGACTTGGCAGTGCTGGTTGGATCAGCTGCGGTACGCTCGTTATATGCCGATGCGCAGCAAGACTCACAAATAGGTTTTTTTAAAACCGGCAGTGAGTCAGAGCAGGATACCTTTGCTGAACATGAATATGTGCGCTACGAGGGCTCCCAAGTCGATGGCCGGCTCAAAGCCTGGCTTAATCAGGGCAAAGATAAAGCCGACAGCAAACTGAGTAAATTGCTAAGTGCCCCTGTTGTGGTCTGCACTATCGACCACCTAACACCCGCCACTGAGGGTTGTCGTGGCGGCAAACAAATCGCGCCGATGTTGCGATTATTAACCTCAGATTTAATATTGGATGAGCCTGACGATTTTGCTCATGAGGATCTGCCCGCTCTCTGTCGTTTAGTGCATTGGTCAGGAATGTTGGGTAGCCGGGTACTACTATCTTCGGCAACATTACCGCCAGATTTTATTCAGGCTCTTTTTCAGGCCTATGAAAAGGGAAGGCAAGCCTACCGCCAAGCCGTTTCGGGTCACGAGAACGAGAGCATTGCCTGTGCATGGGTGGATGAGTTCCGATCTCATAGTGAATTTGTTGTGGGTGGTGAGTCATTTGCAGCTAAGCATAGCTGGTTTGTCGATCATCGAGTTGAGCGGCTAGCCAAGCAAACTGATATTACCCAGCGAGCAGATTTGCTTGAGGTGGGACCCGAGAGTGAGCTTTGTGGCCAAGTGTTGTCTGCATCAATTGATTTGCACCATTGTCATGCCGAACGCTCGCCCTGTGGTCGAGAGGTATCATTTGGCTTGATTCGTCTGGCAAATATTAAACAAATTGGCAAGCTAGCCCAGGACTTAATAAAGCAAAAAGTCCCCGATGATATACAGCTCCATTTATGTGTTTATCACAGCCGCCATCCATTAATTGTGCGCGCTGAAATCGAACGTCAGCTGGATATTATTTTGTCTCGTGGCGATGATCAGGCGATTTGGCAACAGGCCGCTGTGCAAAATGCGTTGAAAACCTCTGACACAAAGCACCATCTATTTGTAGTGCTAGCAAGCCCTGTAGCTGAGGTGGGTCGAGATCATGACTATTCATGGGCTATCGTTGAACCCAGCTCCATGCGTGCGATTATTCAGTTGGCTGGTCGGGTTCAACGCCATCGTAGACAGTTGGTGAACCAAGCCAATATTTTAATTTGGCAGAAAAACATACGAGCCTTAAACGGTTTGAGGCCAGCCTATTGTCGTCCTGGTTTTGAGACAAAAGGCCTGATGCTGCACGAGCATGACCTAAATAAAATACTGCTGCCCCAGCAGTATAAAATCCCCTCCGCCATAAGCCGGATCAAGCTGCGAGAACCTTTAGAGCCAAATTTCAATCTGGTTGATTTAGAGCATGCACAAATAAAACACACACTGTTTAACAGCGACAAGAACAGTAAGGTGGCTGCTGATCTCTTTTGGGAAAGGAATATTCACTGGAGTGGGGAAGTTCAGGCTCATACGCGCTTTCGCCAATCATTACCCGATATCGATTACTGTCTTTTGGGTGATACCGACGATTGGGGATTCTACAATTTGTCGGATTATCAAGCCCCAAAGCTTGATAGCTTGGAACGGATTGAGATACCCAACAACCCTCAGGTTAGCGCTTGGTTAGTGGCCGATGTATTCAGTCTCTGTGAAGCAAAGGCAGAGCGCGAGGGGCGTGAGCTCAGTGAGATACAAAAGCAATTTGCCTGCTTTTCGGTGCCTGAGGGAAGTAAAAATAGCACCCAGAGGCCCCACTACCATCCGTGGCTGGGGGTGTTTTAAATGAGGAGTAAATATATGGAAGTAATGATTGAAAAAGCACGCAAGTATATTGCTTATAAGGTTGATGATAAGTTAAAAAAAATTGACGAAAGGCTTGCTAAAGAAACAGTGAAAAGAGATCTTGAGTTGCTCTCTGAGCTTAATCGAGAAAAACAAGATCGCATAACTAATGCGGATATCGCGGAATGGTTAGACAAAAATTGTCCAAAAGGAGGGAGTCTTTCCAAAGCTAGCCATGGGCCAAAGTACTCGCATGGATATTCCAAAGCAACAGCGGTTTTTGTCGATGAGCACAGTGATGAGAGCTTGGTTACGACGTCGTGCATTCCCGATTTAGATGTTGATTTTGTTGGTGATGGTGCAGTTTCTGCCGTAGCAGGTTTATTACGTTTGAGATCTGAGGGAAAGTGGTTTTTTGAGTATATTGTCGAGAGGGAAGAGGCTATTTTTTCGGCGTTTTCAAGCGACACCACTAAAATAGCTGATTGGATAGATGGCCTATCGAAAGCGTTGTTAGTGAAGGAGGTTAGGAGTCATTCGCTAGCTAAGCAAATCTATTTCCCCGTTGAAGAAAGCTATCATCTGCTTAGCCCACTTTATGCATCATGCCTATCCCAAGAAATAACAAATAAAATCCGTCATCAACTTTTTAGTGAAAACGCTAAAGACGCCCGTGATGCGCGAAAGAATAGCCAGCCTAGCGACTTGCCTATTGTGAACTTTCCTAAGTTGGGTATTGTTGAATATGGCGGTAGCCAACCCCAAAATATCTCTAGATTAAACCTCGAACGCGGCGGCCGGGGGTACCTGCTCAATTGCCAACCTCCAACTTGGCGATCAAAGAGCAAGTTGCCTGAGACATCGCATCAATTTTGGCGCCAGCTAGAGAGAAAAACATGGATGACCCTAAAGGAACTTCGTGTGTATCTAGAGAAGCATCAGTCCAGTCTGCCAGTGCGGCGTATCAAAGACCCGATTAATGAACAGGTCAATGCCATTGTAGAAAGCTTTTTTATGTTGACGGTCAATATACGTTTGTTGGGCCAAGAGCAGGGGGGCAGCTCTAGCTGGAGCGATCAAATGGAATTCACTCCCGCGCTGGCATTATTGCTCAACCCCGAGCGTGCAGAGCTAGATGCGGAGTTTAGAGAAGCTCGAGAGCTTAAGGAGTGGCCGGGGGAAATAGGCAAGGAATTTGGCACTTGGCTAAATCAACAGTTAAAAACTGACGACCTTAATTTCGGGGACACGGAGCGGGATCACTGGGCCAAGATTATTAAAAATACGGTATCCCGATTACGCGATGACCTTCACTACTTTCAGGAGAATGTGTAATGGAAACATTAATCTGGCTTAAACGTATTCGGGTTGAAAGCGCCAACTGCCTTCATGGAATGACCTGGGGATTTCCGGCGATGACCAATTTTCTGGGGTTTACCCACGCCCTGAGTCGCGAGTTGGAACAAGACTTTGATTTTAAATTGGACTCTTGTGCGGTAATTGCCCATGAGACTCAACCGCTTGCATACAGCGCTAAAGGATTCGAGTATGGCTTTTCACAAACACGTAACCCGATAACCAAAGAGGGGAAAACGGCCCCAATTAATCAAGAGGGCCGAATGCATATGACAATCAGTCTATTGCTGAGTAGTGAGCAACTAACCAGTCAATTAGGACTGAGCGACAGTATTGAGGACGACGAGGTCCAGCTTAAGCAGGCCGTTATAAGCTTTTTACATCGCGCCCGAATCGCTGGAGGTATTGTGCCTGTTCTAGATGATAAGCAGGTTGAAATACTCAGTTTGGGAGCCGGAGATGAGAGGGAGACGTTAGAGCGGCGTGTGCGTATGGCTCTGCTGCCCGGTTTTGCCTTGGTTGACCGCTCTGAATTATTGCCGGAGCGATTGGAAGCACTGCGCAACGAAGACTCTGCGGCAGACTTGCTGGATGCTTGGTTAAGCTTTGCAGAGCTAAGGTATGAATATCAACAAGAAGATAAAAAAGAGGGGAAAGGGGAATGGAAACCAGTTGCCAAGCAGGGTTATTTGGTTCCCATCTGCCGCGGCTTTAAAGGGATCAGTCCGTTGTATGCGGCAGGAGATGTCGCCGGAAGTCGCGATAGAGACAAACCTTTTCGTTTGGTGGAATCAGCCTATGGCGTTGGCCAGTGGCTAAGCCCCCATCGCTGCCAATCACTTGAGCAGTTGCTCTGGCGCTACCAATATAAAGACGACTGGTATCTCACTGAAAATAATTATCAACCTGAAATGGATAACACTTCATCAACTCACGTGTAAGGAAACCCTATTATGAGCAAACTAAAAACTGCCTCTGTATTAGCCTTTGACCGCAAGCTGGCCAATAGTGATGCCACTATGCATAGCTGTCTTTGGAGCAATAAAGAGGATAAGCAAACGATATTGGTTCGCGAAAAAGCAGTGCGCGGTACCATTTCCAATCGTCAAAAAAATGCTGTCTTAGCCGATCCCGCCAAGCTGGATCAAGAAGTAAGAAAGCCGAACCTGCAAATTGTGGATGCTGCGGCACTGCCTTTTGAGCATGACACGTTGGCTGCCCACTTTACTCTGCGGATACTGGGCAACTTGCAACCCTCCGCCTGTGATGACCAAGATTACCGCGCGGCATTAATGGAAAAACTGGAGTCCTATGCCGAAGCATCGCAGTACGAAACTCTGGCATATCTCTATGCAGAGAATATCGCCAATGGCCGCTTTTTATGGCGCAATCGTGTCGGTGCCGAAGCGGTGGAAGTCGAGGTTAGGACGGGTGATCAAAAGTGGATCTTTGATTCACAAAGCTTCTCTCTGCGGGAATTAGGACAAAAGAATACAGAGCTATCTGAACTCGCTCAATTAATTCAAAAAGGTTTGTCGAAAAATCAGACTACTTTTATGAATGTTACGGGCTATGTGAAGCTGGGAAGCGGGCAAGAAGTCTTTCCTTCCCAGGAGCTTACATTAGGTACTGATAAGACTAAAAGTAAAATTCTTTATAGCCTCGGCAACCTGGGGGACGATGACCGTAGAGCCGCCATGCATTCCCAGAAGATCGGTAATGCCCTTCGCACCATTGATATATGGCACCCAGAGTATGAGCAAGTTGGTCCGATAGCCGCGGAAGTATTTGGTTCTGTAACCGCCAGCGGGAAGGCCTATCGCCAGCCAAAGCAAAAAGCTGATTTCTACACATTACTTGATAATTGGGTGCTAAAAGATCTGGCACCTCCTATTGAGCAGCAGCATTATGTGATGGCAGTGCTTTTGCGCGGAGGTGTTTTTGGAGAGGGAAAGTCTAATTAAGGAGGACTTATGGATTACTACCAACAAATTACTCTGCTGCCCGATCCGGAATTTCCCGAGACTTTATTAATCAGTGCCCTGATCGCCAAACTTCACCGAGCGCTTCATGATGTAGGTGAAGGGGAGGTGGGTGTAAGCTTTCCAAATTTGAATAAGACTTTGGGCTCGATATTGCGATTGCATGGCACTCGGGATGCTTTAGAGCGCTTGGAGAGCAGCAACTGGTACAAGGGGATGCGGGATCACCTCGATATATCGCAAGTAGATGCAGTACCTGAGATTAAGGAATGGTGTCAGGTTAAACGGCGCCAGCCAATATTGAGTGCTGCGAAAGTGCGACGCAATATTAAACGCGAGACCTACAGTGAAATGGAAGCCGAAGTTATTTGGGCTAATTCAACAAACAAGGCTCTAGAGGGTCCCTACGCGCAATTAAGGAGCGGCTCTAGTGGGCAAACTTTTCGTCTTTACATTGAACAATTAAGAGGCAAGAACGAGGTGATTGGTCGTTTTAACAGCTATGGATTAAGTAGCGAAGCTACGGTTCCTTGGTTTTAAGCCTTTTATTAACAGCAGGCTACAGCCCCCTTTCTCTGGGGGGCTTGTCAGGATTATCAGAAAAGGGTTTTCTTCAATAAAGCTTAGATGTTCTTTAAAAATCAGTAAGTTAATGTGGTAATTTTACTCTTCACTGCCGGATAGGCAGCTTAGAAATCAAAGCCCCGCACCCGCACCATCAATTCACCCTTCACTGCCGGATAGGCAGCTTAGAAAAGGTCGAGGCCGCATGTGGAGCCTAATAGCTAATATCGCGGGTGGCACTCTTGGCGAGTGGGTCAAGTCTAAGGGTCAGGTCGCGCAGGAGCAGGCAAAGGCTCGGGCAAGTGCTGTAACAAATGGCATTCCCGGCTGGTCTGATAACTGGCTTGTCATTGTTTGGTCGTTCCCGTTTGTCGCGTGCTATATGCCCGGCGGTGGCGAGTACGCAGCGGCAGCACTTGCTCACATTGATGCATTGCCGGCATGGTACGTAAACGGATTCTTCATGGTGACCGGCGCAGTGTTTGGTTT
>Ga0075466_1001056_pt1 | contig 10279 bp, 6 predicted proteins | sample DEB08_DNA_16_FD_71486 | JGI IMG/M metagenome (GOLD analysis project Ga0075466, IMG submission 71486) | Aqueous microbial communities from the Delaware River and Bay under freshwater to marine salinity gradient to study organic matter... | ecosystem: Environmental > Aquatic > Marine > Coastal ... | reverse complement strand
TTTGCTAGAGAACTTGGTGTTAATATTAATGAAATAGTAGGTAGTGAGAGGCAAGGACGAGTTATAGAGAATGATGTTAAAAATTTTATAGCAACTAACATTAATAGTGATCAGCTAAAAATTGAAACCCAGTCTAAAAAAATTGTAAGCGAGTTTTCTCATACTGATTTTGGTGAAGTTGAAATTAAAGATATACCAAGAGTAAAAAAACTAGCTTCTACTTATTTAGTAAATTCTTGGACAACGATACCACATGTAACCAATCATGATGAAGTAGATATAACTGAGATGGAAGATTTTAGAGCTTCGCTTACAGATATGTATACTGGTGAAAGAAAAAAAATTACTCCATTAGCATTTATTGTAAAAGCTTTAGTGGCATCATTAAAGAAATTTCCTAGTTTTAACTCTTCAATTGATGATATTGAGAATGGAAAAATAACGATGAAAAAATACTTTCACGTTGGCATTGCAGTAGATACCACTCATGGCTTAATGGTTCCAAAGATTAGAAATGCAGATAATAAAAATATTTCTTTAATAAGTAACGAGTTAAAAACAGTTAGTGAACAATGTAAAAATTTAAGAATAGATAAAAAAGAATTCTTTGGTGGCTCTATGACCATTACCAGCTTAGGAGGTATTGGAGGTTCATTTTTTACTCCAATAATCAATTTTCCTGAAGTTGCAATATTAGGTGTAGGTAAAGCACAAAAAAAACAAATTTTTATTGATGGTAAGTTAAAAACAAGAACAATGCTTCCTATTTCTTTGTCGTATGATCATAGAATAATTGATGGAGCAGAAGCAGCCAGGTTTAATAATGACCTTAAAGAAAATCTGGGTAAAAATTTTGCTTATAAGTTAGCCGTATAAACCTTTATGTCAAAAACAGCCTCATTATTTAGTGCATTACTTTGCACATTGATATGGGGAACAACTTTTATTGCCCAAGATACAGGAATGGACGATATTGGTCCTTTTACATTTAATGCAGTAAGATTTTTTGTCGGATTTTTAGCAGTAACACCTTTAGCCTTTATTTTTGAAAGAAAAAATATTTCAATATCTCTAAAAAAAGATAAAAAACAATTTATCAATTTAGCAGTATTAATAGGATTTTCATTATTTTTAGGTTCAGCTCTTCAACAAGTGGCATTGATGTATACTGATGTAGCAAATGCTGCTTTTTTTACGATTTTTTATGTACCATTGGTCCCAGTTATAGTTTTTTTGATATACAAAAAACCAATTCATTGGAGCATATGGCCCTCTGTCATTCTTTGTGTAATAGGAGGATATTTATTAACTAATTTTTATAGTGCGACAGTCAGAATTGGTGACACATTAGTAATATTGGGTGCTTTTTTCTGGAGTACTCACATTATATTTACTGGAAAGATTATAGAAAATTATAATTTACCTTTAACGATTGGGGCAATACAAACTTTAATTGTTGCGTTTTTATCTTTAATTATAGGATTATATTTTGAAGATTTTATTTGGTCAAATATTTTAAAAGAAAAATTTCAAATTTTATATGCAGGTATTTTATCAGGTGGACTTGCATTTGTTTTGCAGATTTATGCACAAAAAAATATTTCTCCTGCACCATCTGCTATAATCTTTTCTCTTGAAGGTGTTTTTGCAACAATAGCTGCATGGATCTTATTAGATCAAATTTTAGATATCAATAATCTTTTTGGATGTTTATTCATTTTATTTGGAGTTTTATTTTCACAACTAGCCCCAATAGTTAAAAAGAATTAATTATAAATTATTAAGAGTAAAATTATTCCAACTATAACTCTATAAATTATAAAAATATTTAAAGAAAATTTATTAATGTATTTTAAAAAAAACTTTACTGTAAAATAAGAAAATAAAAAAGACAATGTTATTGCTATAAAGACTAGATAATTAATTTCAAAGCTTTGTCCAATGATATCTTTTAAATTTAAAACGCTTGCTCCAGCCAATGCGGGTATAGCTAGTAAAAAAGAAATTTTACTAGAATCAAACCTATTAAATCTTAAGAACCTTGAAGCTGTCATCGTAATTCCTGCTCTGCTCACTCCTGGAATTAATGCTAAAATTTGAAAACAACCAATATATAAAACTATTTTTAAATTAAGATTAGAAGAAATCTTTTTATCAAATTTACATTTATCAGCAAAATATAAAATAATTCCAAATATTAAAGTAGTCCAGGCAATTATTTTAATATCCCTTAAAAAATAAATTAGACCTGTTTTATACAAAACATAACCAACTATTATTAGTGGCATAGACCCAAAAACTATTAATAATAATAATTTTTGATTATGTTTAATGTTAAATAATTCTTCTCTAAAAAAAAAGATAATTGCCATTAGGGAACCAAGATGTAAACTTACATCTATTAGCAAAGAGCTCGATTTAAAATCATATAAAGTAGAAACAACAATTAAGTGTGCAGAAGAACTAATTGGCAAAAACTCTGATACACCTTGAATTAAAGATAAAATTATAATTTCAATTAAATTTGTGAGCATTAAAAGCTTCGTAGCTTAAATAATCTTTAAATAAAACAATTCGATTTAAACATATTAGATATGCAAAAAGTATAATAAGCCTAGTAATCAACGTATAATAAAAATTATAAGTCAGTATATATGACCTTATTTGTCTTTTTTAAAAGAAAATCCTAATATAATATACATTTTGGAATAAAAAATATGTCAGATAAAATGCTAAAATTTGTAGATATAGGTCAACAAACACCACCTAAAAGAGAAGTTGATAATAGAAAAAAAGATTTTAATGAAATTTATAAAGAATTTATAAATGAAAGAGCTAGTGAACAATCAAGCAGGTGCTCTCAATGTGGAGTTCCATTTTGCCAAGTACATTGTCCATTAAGCAATAATATTCCAGATTGGTTAAAACTAACAGCAGAAGGAAGATTAAAAGAAGCATATGAACTATCACAAAGTACAAATAATATGCCAGAAGTTTGTGGAAGAATTTGTCCACAAGACAGACTATGTGAAGGAAACTGTGTAATTGAGCAATCAGGTCATGGCACTGTAACTATTGGATCAATTGAAAAATATATAACAGATAATGCATGGGAGCAAGGATGGGTACATCCGATAAAGGTTAATAATGAAAAAAATCAAAGTGTCGGAATTATAGGAGCAGGACCAGCTGGTTTAGCAGCGGCAGAACAACTTCGTAAACTAGGCTATCAGATTACTGTATATGACAGATACGATAGGGCAGGCGGATTATTGATTTATGGTATACCAAATTTTAAATTAGAAAAATTCGTAGTGGAAAGACGAACTAAATTATTAGAAGAAGGTGGAATTAATTTTATCCAAAATTTTGAAGCTGGTAAAGATGCAAGTTTAGATCAACTAAGAAAAAAACATGATGCATTATTAATTGCTACTGGTGTTTATAAAGCTCGTGAGATTGAATTACCAGGAAATGATTTAGGAAATATTTTTCCTGCAATGGAATTTTTAACAGCTTCAAATAAAAAAGGATTAGGTGATAAGGTAGAATTATTTGATAATGGAACTTTAAATGCTGAAGGAAAAGATGTTGTTGTAATTGGAGGAGGCGATACAGCAATGGATTGTGTAAGAACTTCAGTTAGACAAAAAGCTAAATCAGTAAAATGTTTGTATAGAAGAGACAAAGAAAACATGCCTGGATCAGCTAGAGAAGTAGCTAATGCAGAGGAGGAAGGTGTTGAATTTGTTTGGCTATCAAGTCCAAAAGAATTTTTAGGTACAAATAAAGTTGAAGAATTAGTTGTAAATAAAATTAAACTTGGCGAAGCAGATGAAAGTGGAAGAAGAAAGCCAGAAATACAAAAAGATTCAAATTTTAATATTAAAGCAGATATTGTTATTAAGGCTTTGGGGTTTGATCCAGAGGACTTACCCAAACTTTTTGGTTCAGATGATTTGCAAGTTACTAAATGGGGAACATTAAAAACTGATTTTGATACAATGGAAACTAGTTTACCAGGTGTTTTTGCTGCTGGAGATATAGTAAGAGGAGCTTCTCTTGTTGTATGGGCAATCAAGGATGGAAGAGATGCTGCAGCATCCATAAAAAAATTTCTTGAAAGCAAAGAAATCAAAAAAGAAATGGTTGCTTAGTGAAAAATTATAAAAAAAATCTCAAAATACTTGAAGAAGGACATGTTTATTCAAAAGAGATGGAGCATGATGCTTGTGGAGTAGGTTTAATTGCTTCCACAGAAGGAAAAAAATCAAGAAAAGTAGTTGAATATGGAATTAATGCTTTAAAAGCTGTTTGGCATAGAGGTGCAGTCGATGCCGATGGCAAGACAGGAGATGGAGCTGGGATACATATAGAAATTCCATCTGATTTTTTTGCTGAAAAAATTGAAATTACAGGCCACGATCATGATGGATCTGAAATTTGTGTTGGAATGATATTTTTACCAAGAAATAATTATGAAGCTCAAGAAAATGCAAGAACAGTCGTTGAAAGCGAATTAACAAAAAGTAACTTTAGTATCTACGGATGGAGACAAGTACCTGTAAATCCAAAAGTTCTAGGAGAAAAAGCAAATCTTACTAGGCCAGAAATTACGCAGGTTTTATTTAAACATAATGATAAAAATTTAACTGAAAAAGAATTAGAGAGAAAAATTTACGAAACTAGAAGAAAAATTGAAAAGGAAGCAATTAAAAATGCAATTAAAGATTTTTACATTTGCTCGTTAAGCTCAAAATCAATTATCTATAAAGGAATGTTTTTAGCAGAATCAATTGCAGACTTTTATGAAGATTTAAAAGATGAAAGATTTATTTCTAGATTTGCAATATTTCATCAAAGATTTTCTACAAACACAGCACCAAGTTGGGATCTGGCTCAACCTTTTAGAGCAATAGCTCATAATGGTGAGATTAATACACTTAAAGGAAACTTCAATTGGATGAAAGTCCATGAGCAAGAAATGGATAGCCCATTATTTGATGATATGGAAAACTTAAAGCCTGTTATTCCACCAGGGTCATCAGACTCAGCTTCTCTTGATAGTGTATTTGAATTATTAAATATTTCAGGTCAATCAGCACCACTTGCGAAATTAATGTTAATTCCTGATGCTTGGTCTAAAAAAAGCAAAACACTTCCAAAGGATCATTTACAATTATTTAACTTCTTAAATAGTACAATGGAGCCATGGGATGGTCCTGCAGCAATTGCAGCAACAGATAATGAATGGGCCATAGTAGCTACCGATAGAAATGGTTTACGGCCAATGAGATATACAATTACTAAAGATAGAATATTGTGTGCCGGGTCTGAAACAGGAATGGTTGAGATCGATGAGAAAAAAATAGTTAAAAAGGGTAGATTAGGACCTGGTGAAATAATTGGTGTTAGAATTGCTAAAGGTAAAGTATTTACCAATGTAGAAATTAAAGATTATTTAGCTAAAGAATTTAAACATTTTAATAATCAAATTATTGATTTAGATAAAAAATTTCCAATTAAGAATGAAAAATCTATCTTTTCAGGAGACGAACTTAGAAAAAGACAGCATGCTTTTGGATATAGTTTAGAGGATTTAGAGCTTATTCTTCATCCCATGGCCGAAGATGGCAAAGAGGCCATTGGTTCAATGGGTGATGATACGCCTTTAGCGGTATTGTCTGATAGGTATAGACCTCTTTATCATTTTTTTAGACAAAATTTTAGTCAAGTAACAAATCCACCAATTGACTCTCTTAGAGAAAATAAAGTTATGAGTTTAAAAACTCGTTTTGGTAATCTTGGAAATATATTGGATTTTACTAACTTAATTAAAGAAAATATATATGTTTTAGACAGTCCTATTTTATCTAATTCACAATTAGATAAGTTTATAAATTTTTTTGGTCAAAATTCTAAAACCATCGACTGTACTTTTTCAAAAGATGAAAATCTAGATAGTGCCATTGAAAGAATTCAAAGGGAGTCTGAAATATCTGCTAGGCAGGGCCTAACTCAACTTGTGCTAAGTGATAAAAATATTTCAAATGAAAGGTTGCCAATTCCAATGCTTTTAAGCGTTGGAGCAGTTAATACACATCTTATTAAAAAAAAATTAAGAGGTTATGTGTCTATTAATGCTCAAACAGGAGAGGCCCTAGATACACATTCATTTGCAACTCTTATAGGAGTAGGAGCTACCACAGTTAACCCATATCTAGCATTAGATAGTCTATACCAAAGATTTGAAAAAAAATTATTTGGTAAATATGGATATGATGAATGCATAGAAAGATATGTGCAATCAGTAAATTATGGACTCTTGAAGATTATGTCGAAGATGGGAATTTCAGTTATCAGTTCTTATCGAGGGGGATGTAATTTTGAGACAGTTGGTTTAAGTAGGACAGTGGCATCAGCATATTTTCCTGGTGTTCTATCAAAAATTTCAGGCATAGGTTTAATTGGAATAGAAAAAAAATTAAGAACAATTCATAAAGAGGCTTTTGAAAGCACAGATTCTGTATTACCTATTGGCGGCATATACAGGTATAGAAAAAATGGTGAAGTGCATCAATATCAAGGAAAGCTAATACATTTATTACAAAGTGCTGTCTCATCTAATTCATATGAGGCATATAAAAAATATGCAGAAGGAATTTATAACCTACCACCTATTCATCTTAGAGATTTAATTGGTTTTAAAACTAAAAATTTAAAATCACCTATTCAAGTCTCAGAAGTTGAGCCAATTGAAAATATATTAACTAGATTTGGAAGTGGGAGTATGTCTCATGGAGCGTTATCAAAAGAGGCTCATGAAACTTTAGCTATAGGAATGAATAGAATTAAAGGTGCATCTTGTAGTGGAGAAGGCGGAGAAGATGAAAAAAGATTTATAAAAATGCAAAATGGAGATAGTGCAAATTCAAGAGTAAAACAAATTGCATCAGCCAGATTTGGAGTAACTTTAAAATATTTAAACAACTGTAATGAAATAGAAATTAAAATTGCACAAGGAGCAAAGCCTGGAGAGGGAGGACAATTACCTGGATTTAAAGTTACAAAAGAGATAGCTAAATTAAGACATTCAACACCTGGAGTAACATTAATATCACCTCCCCCTCATCATGATATTTATTCGATAGAGGATTTAGCACAGCTAATTTATGATTTAAAGCAAGCAAATCCCAAAGCAAGAGTTGGAGTAAAATTAGTAGCATCTTCAGGAATTGGAACAATAGCAGCCGGTGTTGCAAAAGCTAAAGCTGATATAATTTTAATCTCAGGACACAATGGTGGCACAGGTGCAACGCCTCAAACAAGTGTTAAATATGTAGGCATACCTTGGGAAATGGGATTGACAGAAGCTAATCAGGTTTTAACTTTAAATAATTTAAGACATAAAGTTACATTAAGAACAGATGGGGGAATTAAAACTGGAAGAGATGTGGTTATTGCAGCCATGATGGGTGCAGAAGAGTATGGAGTAGCAACTACAGCACTTGTGGCAATGGGATGCATAATGGTTAGACAATGTCATTCAAATACATGCCCAGTCGGAGTTTGTACTCAGGATGAAAAACTAAGAGAAAAATTTACAGGCACTCCTGATAAAGTAGTGAATTTATTTAAATTTATTGGTGAAGAGGTAAGAGAAATTTTAGCTGAATTAGGGTTTAAATCTTTAAATGAGGTAATTGGCAGAACTGACTTATTGCGTCAGATCAGTAAAGCATCATCCAATCTTGATGATTTAGATTTAAATCCACTTTTTGTTCAAACAGATGCTGGAGATAATACAAGATATTGTACAACACCAGAAATAAATGAAGTTCCAGATACTTTGGATCAAGAGATTTTACCTGAAATAAAAGATAAGATAGGAAAAGTAAAAGTTTTAGAAAAAGAATTTATTATTAAAAATATACACAGAACTGTTGGAACTAGAATTTCCAATCACTTATACGAAAAATATGGATCAGAAGCTTTAGAGGAAAATTTTATAACTTTAAATTTTAAGGGAACAGCAGGACAATCTTTTGGAGCCTTCGGTATAAAAGGATTGAAACTCATTTTAAAAGGAGATGCAAATGATTATGTTGGTAAAGGACTTTCAGGAGCAACAATAGTTGTTAAACTTCCAGATGAAAGTAATCTTGTTTCATATGAAAATACAATAATTGGAAATACGGTTTTATATGGAGCAACTTCAGGTAAGCTTTTTGCAGCTGGTCAAGCAGGAGAGAGGTATGCTGTTAGAAATTCAGGCTCAGTATCAGTTATTGAGGGTTGCGATTCTAATGCATGTGAATATATGACAGGGGGAACAGTAGTTGTTTTAGGTGATGTTGGAGATAACTTTGGGGCAGGTATGACGGGAGGTATGGCTTTCGTTTATAATATTAATAATGAATTTGATAAAAAAGCTAATCCAGAAAGTATAATTTGGCAAACGCCAGAAACAGAATACTGGATTAATTATTTAAAAGGATTAGTCAAAGAGCATCATATTGAGACAAATTCAAATTTATCTAAAAAGATAATTGAAAATTTTGATCAAGAAATTTCTAATTTTGTTCAAATTTGTCCAAAAGAAATGATTGATAAACTTGAAAACCCTTTAAGCATAAAACCCATTATAAAAGAAGTAAGTTAAAGTGAAGGAAATAAATATTTTTTGTTTTGGTTTTGGCCAAGTAGCAAAAAATTTTATTAAAAAATTAAGTACAGAGAACTACAAACTTAATTTATCAGTAACTTCAAGGTCAGAATCATCAAAAAAAACCTCTAATGGTATTGAATATAATAATTATCTTTTTGATGATAAAAAATTTGATAGAGATTTATTAATTAAATTAAATCAAGCAACTCATATCTTAATTTCTATACCTCCAATTAATAAAGAAGATATTGTTTTAAAAAATTTTTCCGAATTCATTAAAAGTTCAAAAGTAAAATGGATAACTTATTTATCTTCAACTAGTGTTTATGGTGATCATAAAGGAGAATGGGTAAATGAAAGTAGTGAAACAAACCCATTTACAGATAAGGGTTTGGCAAGACTTAAATCAGAAAATTCTTGGATCTCATTTGCTAAAAATAATGAATTGCCGATTCAAATCTTTAGGTTGTCAGGAATTTATTCTAATGAAAAAAATACTCTTTCACGCTTAAAATCAAGTGAAGTAAATATAATTAATAAAACAGATCACTACTTTTCAAGAATTCATGTAGTGGATATTGCAAACTTTTTATTTGCTTCAATTTTTAAATTTAAATCAGGAGAAATATATAATCTAGCAGATGATAAACCCTCATCCTCTGAGGAAATTATATTATATGCAGCAAAATTATTAGGAATTAAAAATGTTAAAAAAATTGAAGTAGATGAAATAAAAAGTGAAATGTTAAAAAATTTTTACAAAGAGTCAAAAAAAGTGAGTAATGAAAAAATTAAAGATTATTTTAATTACAAATTAAAGTTTCCAAGTTACGTAGAGGGCTTAAGCTATATTAGAGACAATTTTATTAAGTTCTAAAATTATTTTTTTCAGCCCCTTTTTTGTTGAAAGGCTGTGATCACCATCTTTAATTATTACTAATTTCTTTTTTGCATTAGTAAATATCTTTAAAACTTTTTTTGAATATATTTTTGGAACAACCTCATCTTTACTTCCGTGGATCATCACAACGTCTATAAAAGATTTTATTTTTTTGTTTAAAATTCTATTTTTTCTTCCATCTTTTATTAACTGATAAGTAATTGGATATTCATAAGTGCCATGTTTTAAATGATAAATTCCATTTTTAATTGTTTCTTTTTTCATTGGTTTGGAGAACTTTTTCCACATTAGGTTTTGTAAAAATTCTGGAGCTGAACCAATGCCTAAAAAACCTTTAATTTGATTTCCAAAAAATTTAAATTGGTTAAGTGAAAGCCATGCACCCATACTTGAACCTACTAAGATAAATGGATTTTTACCTACTATTTTTTTTATAGTTATTTTTACTTCTCTAGTCCACTTGCTGATATTGCCATCTGTAAATTTACCAGTTGATTTTCCATGACCTGAGTATTCAAGTGCAAGAAAACCCAGTTTGTTATTTTTGGTATATTTAAAAATAGCATGTGGTTTTTCACCCTCAATATTTGACATAAAACCGTGTAGAAAAACAACGTATAAGTTTTTCCTATAATTATTGGTAAGATATCTTATTTGTTTGTTATTTGAAATTTTGAGATATTTAAATTTATTCATATCAGTTTATTAGA
>Ga0075466_1001054_pt1 | contig 10292 bp, 6 predicted proteins | sample DEB08_DNA_16_FD_71486 | JGI IMG/M metagenome (GOLD analysis project Ga0075466, IMG submission 71486) | Aqueous microbial communities from the Delaware River and Bay under freshwater to marine salinity gradient to study organic matter... | ecosystem: Environmental > Aquatic > Marine > Coastal ... | reverse complement strand
TAAAAGCAATAAGATCATCAGTAGAAAAGATGGCGAACAAAAATGACTAATAAGGTTTGCCATAATGATAGAAGTATTAGCTTTAGCAGGTGCAGTTACTAAGATAGCTGGTGCAGTTAGTTCTGCAGTTAAAGCTGGTAGTGATGTAGCAGACTTACTGCCTCACTTTGGTAAGTTAGCTAAGTTAGAAGCTGACATAGGTATAGCTGAACAGGGTAAACACAAAGGCCCACTAGGTAGACTTACCTCATCTGAAGAAGAAGGCTTTGCAATTGCACAAGCCAAGATGAAACACAAAGAAGCACAGAACGAATTACGTGAAGTGTGTAGGTTATATGGACCACCGGGAATGTGGGACTTGGTAGTTAAAGAACAAGCTGCTGCTAGGGTTAGACAAAAAGAAGCACTAGAGGCACAAGCTAAAGCAAGAGACAAACTGTTTTGGGGTATATCTTTAACAATAGGTGTGTTATTATTTTTAGGTGGTACAGGTGCAATGATCTGGGGTCTTAACGAAGTAGTGAATGGATAAATAAAAATGAGTAGATGGCAATCCTATATAGATGAACAAAAAGAAAAAGATCCTGATTCGTTTGAACGTATTGTGAGTTCTGGTAGTGGAGGTAACTTTGATCGTAGTGAACCAAGTAGTAGAGGTTCCACAAACAAAAAAAATAGGTCCACAATGTCTGGTGGTCAATTAAAAGACTATACTAATTTAAATAGTGATCGTTTTCAAGCTTACAATTTAAATCAAGATGGTAATACGGTAGGTTATTCTAAATACGGCAATGCTGCAGGTTCTTCTATTATTGTTACTCCTGAAGGTAAGTTTAGGTTAAATCCTAGTCAAGCTATTTCTGAACAATTAGGTGTAGCTGCAACAGACTTTGATACACTAGATGATGCTTTTGTTATGTTAGATAGGTTTAATGATGATCCAGCTAATACTTTTGCTAGATACAATGCAGCTACACAACAAGGTTTGAGTGATGAAAATGCTACTGTGTATGCAAATGATACCAGCCTTAATAATCCTGCAATGGTAACTACTACACAATCAGATTCCCCGTACACAACACTTAACAAAGACACTCGTGGTTATTTAGACATCACAACAAATGCTGAACGTTCTGCTATAGGTGACTATTTACTTAGACAGGATCAAGCTGCTGGAATAGGTTTATCTGAAACAATTAAAAAACTAGAGATTATGAGTGGTATGGCTGCTCCTGATCTTACAGAAGATTACTATGGTAGTGTTGCAGAAGCAACGGCTGCTCTTTATCCTGAAAAATTTCAGTTTGAAGGACAGTTAGCATCTGGTAGATATAATGCAATAGACCCTGATACAGGGAAAGCAGTAACATTTAAAGATAAAGAAACATACGATAACTTACAACCATTTATTACACCAGAAGAGCCTCAACCTACCGATCCTACTGATTTAGATCAAAATACTATGCTTGATCCAGATCCCATTGTAGATGGTCCTACTGATGTAGTAAGAGATTTTGATTACTCAGACCTTAATAGGTCTATGACTTTTGATGAGTTTACTAGATCTGATCTAGGCAGAAATTTAATTTTTACTCAAGAAAAGAGAGACCCTGTAGACTATACTAGTCCTTATGGTACAGGTGGGGAGACAATACGTGTAGACCCTGCAATGTTAAATCAGTATGAAAACTACGTTCGTGGTTATTACTCTCCGTATCAACACAGATCTGGTGAAGATACCTTTGCTTTAGTTGAAGGTGAGATAGAAGACATTAACCAGTATAAAGCACTAGGTTATAATGACGAAGATATTAAAAAACTACTGTCAGGTAAGTATGATTATAGAGCCACACCTACTGTAGAAGAAGTAGATCAAGGGTCTATGATGGATAATATGGTAGATGATGATTTAGAAGCTACACAACCAATAGATGACACACCTGAACCTGTAGCTGAGCCTATAGTAGAACCTGAACCTGTAGCTGAGCCTGTAGCTGAACCTCAAACAACTATAGCTCCTGCAGCACCTGCAACTACTACACCTCAAGGTACAACCTACACTCCAAGTCAGGCAGTTTATACACCTCTTCAACAGCAGAGTCCTACATACACCCCTGCTCCTTATAACCCTTCGGCACCTACTGTAACTCAGGCTGCACAAGTAGCACCAGCTACGACAGATTTTGGCAGTCAGTATGTTGCTGGTCCTGTACAACAAACTATACAACTACCATCTTCTACTGGATCTGTTGGAGGTACTCAGACAGTTATGTATAGGAATCAACGGGGACAACAAATACCAGTAACAGAACAAGATGGAAAACCTATGACATATGTACCCCCAGGATATACTAGAATGGCTCAAGGTGGCATGGTAGGTTATGCCCAAGGTGGTGACGTAAACCTTAACGCACAATACCAACTAGCCACTAAATTCTTAGGCTACCAAGGACCAAAGACTACAGCTGGACTTAATGATTTTGCTAAAGCAAATCCTGGTGCTGCTGCACGTATGGGTATGTACCAACAAGCTATGGCTCGTGGTGGTATGGTTCGTGGTCTACAAGAAGGTGGTGATAACTCTGGCACTACTACTGGTGGAGCTTCGACTTCTGGTGATGATGATAGCTTTGGTTACTACAAAGATGTAGTTCCTATGTTTGGTGATGCTGTTAGTCAAACTATGCAGCCAATGCAGTCTACCTATTCTACTATTACACAAACAGCTGATCAAGACATAGCAACAGGCACAGGTCAAGTAGGAACTTATGCACCAACAGTAGGTGCAGCTCAGGTATCTGGGGTAGAAACAGCTACTACACCTACCTATGTACCTTCAGCAACTTACGGTGCAACAACCACCTCTAAACAAGTAGCAGATCAAACTGCAGCTACCCCTACAATAACTGGTGAAGTTAGAGATGAAGCTAAGATTTCTGCAGAACAAGGTACTTCTAGTTTAAGCATTGATGCCGCCCAAGGTACTGCGACAATGATGACCAACCCTGTAACAAGGGAGATACAGGATGGAGAACTTATTAGTGGTGTAGCAGATGCACAGAAGGCTGCTAAGTTTACTGAACAAATTCAGGCTGCTCAGGCTACCCCAAGTAAACAAGCCACTGTACAGGGCCAATTAGAAGGCCTTATGCAACAGTTTGAAGGTGGTGATACACCTGCATGGGCTGCTGGTGCAATGCGTAATGCTCTAGGTGCTATGGCTGCTCGTGGTCTAGGTGCTAGTAGTCTTGCTGGTCAAGCTGCTGTACAAGCTGCAATGGAATCAGCTTTGCCTATTGCTCAAGCAGATGCACAAACAATTGCATCTTTTGAAGCTCAGAACTTGTCAAACCGTCAACAACGTGCTATGCTAGGCGCACAACAACGTGCTCAGTTTATGGGACAAGAGTTTGATCAAGCATTCCAAGCTCGTGTACAGAACTCTTCTCGTATTGCTGACATAGCTAATATGAACTTTACAGCAGAGCAGCAGGTAGCTCTAGAGAACTCTCGTGCTGCTAACACCATGAACCTAGCTAACCTGTCTAACCGTCAAGCTGGTGTAATGGCAGAAGCTGCTGCTATTGCTAACATGGACATGGCTAATCTGAATAACCGTCAACAAGCTGCAGTACAAAATGCTCAGAACTTCTTGGCAATGGATATGGCAAACCTTGATAGGGAACAACAGACTGCACTGTTTAGGTCACAACAGAACATCCAAGCTTTGTTTACTGATCAAGCTGCTGAGAATGCTGCAATGCAGTTTAATGCTTCAAGTGAGAATCAAACCAAACAATTCTTTGCCTCATTGTCCAGTCAGACTTCACAGTTTAATGCATCACAGACTAATGCAGTGAATCAGTTTAATGTAAACTCTGTCAATGCTATTCGTGAATTTAATGCTAACTTGCAACAACAACGAGATACCTTCAACGCTACTAATGGCCTAGTCGTAGCACAGGCTAATGCTCAGTGGAGACAAAACCTTGCTACACTAAACACTGCTGCTGCTAATGATAGTGCAGGTGCTTTTGCTGCAGCTATTAATGGTATGACTACAAAAAACATTGATGCTGTTTGGCAACGTGAACGAGACTTGATGAGTTACAACTACACTTCCACTGAGTCTGCTAAGGATCGTGCAATGCAAGTTCTTTTAGGTGAACAAACACTAGAAGCACTAAAAGAAAAAATTGGTTATGCAGAAGACTCCGCAAAAACAGAGTTTTTTACTAGGTTTTTGTTTGGTGACCTTAAAGGTATAATGGGATAATAGGAAAAATAAATGGGTATGTATTCTAAATCTTATGCGGATATGTCTAAACTTATGGACAATCCAGAACTTCTTTCTTCTGCATCTAGCGAAAAAATACAAAAAGCTGGCTTAGGCGTAAGAAAAAATATGGTTACTGAAGCTAGTTCTTTAAGTATAGATGATCCTGCTTCAGGTTTAAATCCTGCACCAGAGTTAGTATCTAGATTTAAAAAGTACAGAGACTATAGTAATAATGCTTCTACAGCTAGAGAAGAAATGATAGCTAAGATACGTAAAGAAGAAGGTAACTTAGAAAAAAGTCCACCAAGGCCTAGAGGTAAAGAAACAACTGGACTTATTCCAGTAGAAGATTTTGATGACGGTATGATTTCTTTTGCTGTAAATGCTGTTGCTGATGTAGAAAGTAAAGGTAGTGGTGATTACTCAGCTATAGGAAAAGAAGTTACTAAGGGTATGTACAAAGGTGAAAAAGCTTTAGGTAGGTATCAAGTTATGCCATCAAACGTAGCAGGTTGGACTAAAAAACATTATGGAGAAGAGCTAACACCTGAAGAATTTTTAGCTAACCCTGAAGCCCAAGATGCAGTTGTTGAAGGAGAGCTAATGGCAAACTTTGATAAGTATGGGAGTATAGAAGATGCTGTATCAGTTTGGTTTACTGGAGATCCGCTTGATCAAGCCACTAGACGTGGAGCTGCAGATCAAAATATAACTGTGGGAAGTTATCTAAAAAAGTGGCGGGCAGCTTATAACACTTACGCAGCTCAGGAGGATATTTAATGAGTATTATATTTGCAGCACCTATCCCAGGACAATCGCTAACTACAGAACCTAAAGGATTACCCTTTGAAAGACCTCCAGAAATAGTAGATCCTATTGAGGCTCTTGATTTACACATTGAAAATATTACTAAGACAGAAGCTTTAGAAGATGCTTTTTACTTTCTTGAGCAGGGCTTAGACCTTGTATCGTTAGTAGAGGGAGTGTTACGTAGTGCCGTTATGGAAGGTTTGCACAGTATAGATGTAAGCCTTATTATTGCACCAGTCTTGCATGAGTATATTAAAGGTCTAGCTCTTGAGGCTGGTGTAGAGTTTGATGAGGGTTTTGATGATCCTGATCGGGATAAAGTATTGGAGTATAATAGAGATCGTGGACGTGCTACAGAAATGCTTAGAAAGCTGCGTAAAGAAAATGGAGAGCTACCAAAAAAGATACCTGAGGTACCAGAAGAAATACAACAAGAACCTATGAAAGCTGCTGAAGAACCTATCCCAGAAGCTCCTCAAGGTTTGATGGCAAGGAGATAAAATATGGGTTGGAGTTGGGCAGGAGCTATAAGTGGCCTTGATAAGGTTCAAGAAAGACGTATGAAAGAAAAGGAACTGGAAGAAGCTCGTAAGACAAGTCTTCTTGGATACCACTTAAAAAATTTAGAAAAGCAAGCTAGTTATAGAACAAGCGATGCATATGTAACAGCCGCAAATAAAGCCTATGCCTTTGAAACAGAAGTTTCTAAAGCGGGACTTGCTGAGGAAGACTTATCTTGGTATAATAATGTATTTAAAGACCCTCAAGCAACAGCAGACTTAAAAGATTTTTTAGATAGTAGATCTGCTGCTGGTCAACCAATTGATTTAGCCGATGTGCGTGATACGGTTAATATTATTAATGGTCCTGGATCTGCAGAAGATAAAAAAGATTATCTTGAAACTGTTTTAAATGCAGATCTTGGTGGTGATAATTGGTTTGAAAACTACTCAAAATTAGCTGAAGAACTTACATCAATATCTACAAAACCAGGCCGAGAAGTTTTACTAAACATACCTTCTTCAGCTCTTGTAGATACTGGACAACTTGGAAAAGATCAAGATGCTGTCTACGAAAGATTTATTACGAATGACCTCATTAATCTAGCTCATGCAGCCGCTGCAGCAGCAGGTAGTTCTGGTAACTTATCATTGCAGACATCTATTGTAGCTAATATTAAAAGTGCAAAGAGTCCTGGAGAAGAAGGTAGCGTTGCTAGATATAATTTACTAAACAATTATGGCATTGTTAATCAAGATGTTATAGATTCTTACTCTTCAAGACCTGCGTATAAAGGTCTGGATAAAATACCTGCTATTGAAAATGTTTTAGCTGCTTCACAAGTTAATCAACCTCAAGTTCCCAGATCATTGCCTACTTCTGTACCAGAAGGGGCTATCGAAAAACTTTTAAAAAACAGAAGTAATCCAGAAGCCTTGAGGGTTTTTAATGATAGGTTTGGTCACTTGGGTATAACAGCAGAAGAATACATACGCCAACGGACAAGAGAAAGATAATAATTAAATGGTCAATACAATTGGTAGTGATTTCTACGATGAGTTTCTTGTAGAAGAACCTGAGAAATCCGAAGAAGAAATTGACGAAAGTTTTTACGATGAGTTTCTTGTAGAAGAACCTAAGGTAGAAACTACTGTTGATCTTCCAGAGGCAGGTAGTTATTCTCAAGACGACATAGCAGAAAACGATGCCCTATATTCTATTGTTGAGAGCTATATGCTAGATAGATATGGACCTCAAAAAGTAGAAGACGAAGATAGGGAGTCTGTCGTAGATATGTTTTTAAATAATCGCAGGGGTGTTTCTGCGGGTAATACTGTTCGTGGTCTAGATGAGATGGACTACATTAATGATATTAAAAAAGACAAAGATAAAAGTGCAAGGGCCGCTGCTGCTTATAAGCTATATGAAAATATGGCTGGACTATTTAGTAAAGAAACTACTGTAGGTGAAAAAACTGAAGGTATCATGGACTTTACTAGAACTGCATTACTAGATCCAGTAAACTTGCTTGGAGGTTTTCTAGGTAAGGCTGCTGTGGGGGGTTCAATACGTGTAGGCTCAGAGGCTGCAAGAAGAATAGCTTTAAATGAAATGAAAACTCAAGCTGCTAAAGGTGCTACCTCTAAAAAAATGTCTAATGTAGGTAGAGGTAAATTTATAACTGCAATGGATGATGTAGCAAAAGCTAATAAGACTAGAATTGCAGAGTACTCAGCAGAACTTCTTGGGACAAAAGGTTTAAAAAGATTAGCTACTAAAAAAGCTTTAACTGAAGCTGGTATAGCTGCAGGTGTAGACGCTGCAGTAACTACTGGGATGGAAGTGCTTTATCAAGAGGGCTTGATAGATGTAAATGTTCGTGAAAAGTATGATCCTTATGCAATAGGCATTGCTATGGTTGGTGGTATAGTTATGGGTGGGGTACAGTTAGGTTTAATAGCCAGGCGTGGTTCTACTGGTACTGTTGCCCCCACTACACAATTACCTGAGCCAGAGGCAGAGGGTTTTCTTTCTGAGTTGTCAGAGGCTATAGCAAACTATACTAATAATATCACTGTACCTAAAGGTAGAGATTGGAAAACTAAAGTTAAAGGTGGTGCAAACTTTAAGGATGACTTTGGGGTAGAATTTTTTCAGACACTTTTGCTGGGTCAAGCTACAGAAGAGGGTGAAAACGTCTTTAAAGGCATGACTCAGATTGCAGCTGAACGTGGTTTTGTTTGGGCTAAAAGGTTTGAAGATGATAACTTTACTAATTGGATGTCAGATATTATTGCAAAGGTTAGTAATAAAGAAGCTCAAGATTTTGTAAGGGCTATGGAAAAAAATCTTGGGCAAAAAATAAAAGTTTCTCGTACTGTCGAAGGTCCAGATGGTATAGCAAAAGATGTAGTACTAAAACGATCTGAAATTACGGGTAAAGATATTGGAGATGTTCTTGCTGCTAAGATGTCTGATGTAGGTAGAACACTTGGGGTTGCTGGTCAGTCAGCAAAACAACTTAAAGTTTCTGCAAGTGACCTACAGATCAAGCATCTAATTGATTCAGCTATGGATATGGGTTTGATTCAAAGACCTAAAAAACCTAAGGGTGAAGAGGTTATGGAAGGACTCACTACCGATGCAATTAGAAATACTCAAAACAGAATGATCAGGATGCTTGTAGCTAACCCTTCTACAAGTGCATTAAACGTAATTGGTTGGTACGGTAATACAGCATTAAATGCTACTACGGATTTATCTTTGGCTGCAGTCCACATGGGCTATGGTACTATGGCTAAACTAGTGGGTGCTACCAAGCAAGGTAAAAAATCTCATGATCTAGCTGCAATACTATTTCAATCTAATGTTATGAGGGCAAAACTTTTACTAGACCCTGACATGAGCTACCTTGCATTTCAATCAGCACTGACTAGAAACTCTGAAGCACTTCAGAGATTAAATAGTATGCTCCCTGGGGGTGTAGAAAATACGACTAAGCTTGTAACAGATGGTAAGTTTACACCAGAACAAAAACTTTTAGGTTTAGCTATAGATGATAAGATTGACTTAGTTCAAACTTTAACTCTAGTTAAAGCTCAGGATAACTATACAAAGTCTGTTGAATTTATTTTTCAAATGGATAAAAAACTTAGAGCTACTACGGGTAAAGGTTGGAATGATTTTTATGGATCAAAAACTATAGGTGATGAACCAATCAAAAAGTTTTTAGCTTCAGATGTCTATGCACAAATTGAAGCTGAAGCAGTAGACAATACTTTAGATGCTATTTTTTCAAAGTCCTATAAAGACAGCACTAACTTAGGACAAATTGCTGGTGTTATTGAAGATGCCAGAAATCTTCCTGGTATAGGTATGCTAGTTCCTTTTGGAAGATTTTTTAATGCAACAATGGCTTTTGCTGGTAAAAATACTATTGGTTTAAACTTGGTTATGAAATCAATGGGTAAGTTTAAAGAAGAAAGAACTGATGCTTTATTAACTAGAGGTTTTGTTTCTGCTGGCCTTATATTTTCAATGGCTGGCCAAGAAAAAGAAAACAGACTCAAGGGTCTTGATATGTATCAAAGCATAGATCCGCTTACAGGAAAGATTATTAATCAACAATATGACTTTCCTTTTTCTATGTTTAAAGCTGCAGCTAGAGTAGCTTCTTACTACATGGATGGTGAAGCTCCGCCACCAGAGTTGTACGAAAGAATTAGAAATGATTTTCTCTTGTCTGGATTACTAAGGAATTTAGATAAAAGTCAAAGGGATGTTACAGAGGCTGCTTATTATTTAACTGACCCTGATAATGCTGATTATTGGAAGGCATTTAATAAAGTTTTAGGGTCAACTATAGTACAACCAATTGCTGCTGTAACAAGGCCACTAGAACCTATTAATACGTTAGCTGGAATTGCTTTAGGTAGAGACGGGAGACCTGTAGATAAGTATCAAGGTGAAAAAATACTTAACGATGCAACTAGATACGTTGATAACATCGCAGACTTACTTCTTGGAAGAGAAGTTAAAGCACCGCTAGTACAAACAGCAACTGGACCTACTGATCCTTCCTCTACAAAGATACTAGGTATACGTGGAGTAAATTTAACTAACACTCAAAGGGTATTAAATCTTATTGGGGAAGATCAATACAAATTAAATGCTGCTGTAAAAACTAGAGAGATGGCACCTGAAGCTGTTAGTGAATATCACGATGTATTTTTTCAGATACTTGAACCTAAAGCTACAGAACTTATGGAGAGTAATGTGTTTAGGAATGCCACTCAAGAGCAACAAAAAACTCAATGGAAAAAATATGTAGTAGCTCCCACAAGAAAAATGGCCAAGACTCTTATAGCTTTACAGAGATCTGGCCCTAATGATACAACAGACCTAGAGTTTGAGATTGCAGATAAACATTCTAGGGGTAAGGTTACAGAAGCTTTAAAGGATTTAAATCTAGAAGATAAGTTATCTGAATTAACTAGGGAAGAGTTATATATACTAGAAGATTATTTAAATACAATGGATTTGATAAAACGGCTACAAACTCCAGCTGAATTAAGAGCTATACAATAAACTTAAGGGGGCCACTTGAAGCCCCCTTTTGTTATTCATCATCATCCTCTAACATGAAGTCAGCCCAATCATATGACTCACGCTTTATATCTCCTCTGTGTATGTGACCTGGAGA
>Ga0075466_1001049_pt1 | contig 10315 bp, 7 predicted proteins | sample DEB08_DNA_16_FD_71486 | JGI IMG/M metagenome (GOLD analysis project Ga0075466, IMG submission 71486) | Aqueous microbial communities from the Delaware River and Bay under freshwater to marine salinity gradient to study organic matter... | ecosystem: Environmental > Aquatic > Marine > Coastal ... | reverse complement strand
TACTGGCGCTCCCACTGCACCAACATATCTTTAACCACATTGCGTTGCAGACCATCCTGGGAACCGCAAAGATTGCAGGGAATAATCGGGAACTCTTTGAGTTCAGCCAGGGCCACCAGATCAGATTCGCGGCAGTAGGCCAGAGGACGAATCACAATATTCTTTTTATCATCTGAGAGTAGCTTCGGCGGCATGGCCTTGAGCTTAGACTGATAGAACATATTCAAAAACAGTGTTTCGACAATATCATCTCGGTGATGACCTAGGGCCACCTTGGTGCAACCAATTTGCTCGGCAAAACCATAGAGCGTGCCGCGGCGTAACCGTGAGCAGAGACTACAGTAGGTTTTTCCCTCTGGGACCTTGCTGGTAACAATGCTGTAGGTATCTTTCTCAAGAATATGGTATTCAATACCAAGTTTATCCAGATACTCAGGCAATACATGCTCAGGGAATCCGGGCTGTTTCTGATCAAGATTCACCGCCACCAGTTCAAACTTGATCGGCGCACTGGTCTGGAGGCTCATAAGAATATCCAGCATAGCGTAGGAATCTTTACCCCCGGAGAGGCACACCATAATCCGGTCACCCTCTTCGATCATATTGAACTCGGCGATCGCTTTGCCCACATTGCGGCGCAGACGTTTCTGCAGTTTGTTGGCTTCCAGCTGGTTTTTGCGGATCGACATTGAGGCGGCTCTGAGTGCGGTGGTTTAAAAGCCGGACATTGTAATTGCAGGATGGGGTTTCACCAAGTCGGATGTTGGTATTGGGAAATATTGCAGGAGATCCCTCCGCTCAGGTCGGGATGACGGTAGTGGCGGTCGGGATCACTAAAATTGTCATCCTGGGCGAAGCCGAAGGATCTCCATCAGACGACAGAGACCCCAGCAGGACTCCAAACCAAAAAGCTACAACGGCCAGCGCGTCTCCGGCGCATTAATCCGTTTATCGTAGGCATACTCAATATCCCCATTAAAGCCCAAAATATACAGCGCTTTACTGTCTTCAGCATAATGAGAAAACAACCGAATCAACTGCCGATCGCCGTCGCCAGCGCCAAACTCATCCCGATACCAAGAAAAAATCCGCGATACCCGCAACTCATTCTTAGACACAGTCAAACCTCGAGGATGATTAATAAACTCACCAGCGTACTGCTTGAGCAACTTATCCGTATTAGACCCAGTAAATGCCTGAGCATGAATAGCCGGACAACCAACAGCGGCGCAGCTAAGACCAAAGACCGTTTTATAATCCTGCCATATTGGCCGCAAAATACGCTGATCTATGTCTGCCACCGACAACTTCTTTTTAGCCACCGTAATACGACGCTTGCGACTAATCTTGTCGCGCTCTACAGAGGTCACCGGATACAGCTTAAGCAGCTCTTGTAAAGTGAGAGCATTGTAAAGATTCAACCAATAGGCCTTCTGCTCACGCTTGCGATAATCGCGGGGATCGATGGATGCCATCTTGGCAATGTACTTATTCAGCAGCTTATTATCGCCACGGCTCACATCAGCATAGCGAAAACGATTAATTCCCGAGGGATGATTGCTCACCACATAGGTTTTCAGAAAACTATCAAAGGGCGAATGATCTATAATGGCGTTATTGGTCTCGTCGCTACTATTCCACATAGCCCAGTCCTTTTTAGCGATGGCATTTGAGGCGCAAGAAAGACCAATCAGGACTATCATAAATAACTTTAACCGCGGCATAATCAACTCCGTTTGAATGTATTGTTAAGGTGAATTATTTTCTAGACTGTATTTCAATGCCCGAAAAAGCCTCGCAATGCAGCCCTAGTCGACAGTACAATTTCTGTAGACAAGCTTTAGTAACACTGCCCCTGCACGCAATCAATTTGGAGCTCATAGAACTTTGAACAGCATCACCAAAACCCCACAACAAAATGCAGAGTTGCTAAAAAAAGACCAACAATTCGTCTGGCACCCCTATTCGTCACTGAGTGCTCCCATACCTGCCTACGAGGTGATTTCTGCCAAAGGCGTCTACCTGAAATTGGCCGATGGTCGAGAGCTGATCGACGGCATGTCATCCTGGTGGTGCACCATTCACGGTTACAATCATCCAGTCTTAAATCAGGCGGCAAAAGACCAGATCGACAAAGTCAGCCATGTGATGTTTGGCGGTATTACCCATGCCCCAGCAGTGGAGCTCTGTGAAAAACTGGTGGCTATTACGCCCCCGGGACTCGACAAGGTATTCCTCTCAGACTCCGGTTCAGTGGCCGTTGAAGTGGCGATTAAGATGGCCTTTCAATATTGGATTTCTCAGGGCCACTCCGAAAAATCGCAACTGTTAACCCTGCGCAGCGGCTATCACGGCGACACCTTCGCCGCCATGTCGGTATGCGACCCCAAGACCGGCATGCATCATATGTTCGACCAGGTGGTGACCAAGCATCATTTTGCTCCAGCACCACAGACTGGCGTCGATGAAGAATGGAACGAAGAGGATATTGCCGAGTTTGCCGAGATCATTTCCAGCAAGAGTCATCAGCTAGCGGCAGTGATCCTTGAGCCTATTGTTCAGGGAGCAGGTGGTATGCGCTTTTATTCACCGCACTATTTAAAGCGCGTTCGGGAGCTCTGCGATCAACACAATGTGTTGTTAATTGCCGATGAAATTGCCACGGGTTTTGGCCGTAGCGGAAAATTATTTGCCTGCGAGTGGGCGGGTATTTCACCGGACATTCTCTGTCTGGGTAAAGCCATTACCGGCGGCTATATGACTCTAGCTGCAACCCTCTGTAGTGAAGAAGTCAGTCGCGGCATCTGTGAAGGTGAAGCTGGCTGCTTTATGCACGGCCCAACCTTTATGGGCAATCCACTGGCCTGTGCGGTGGCCAATGCCAGTATTGATCTATTGCTGAGCAGTGATTGGCAGGGCAATATTCAGCGTATCGAAAGCCTTTTGAATACTCAGCTGGCAGCCTTTACGGCACTGGATGGCGTGGACGAAATTCGAGTGCTCGGAGCCATTGGCGTGATTCAGATGAAAGAGCCGGTAAACCTGGCTGAAATACAGAAAAAGTTTGTCGCCGAGGGTATTTGGGTGCGGCCCTTTGGCAAGCTGGTCTATGTGATGCCACCCTACATCAGCACCGACGAAGAGCTGACAACCTTGGTAAGCGGAATTTACCGGGTGCTGGAACAGACTTAGGGCTACTTACTGGGTGGGTATGGGTGCCATACAGCAAGGAGACCCTTCGGTTTCGCTCAGGATGAACCGGTTTTGTAGTGGCGGAATGAACGATGGAGCGGCCCAGATTCTAGCGGCGTGGCTCTAGATGAACTTTGCTCTAGGCTCATTGACCTGATTGATATTAAGCAACCGTTCTCTTCGCCATTTCTCTCATATTCAGCCAGTCCCGGCACCACAGCTACGCCGCGGCCACGGCTAGTAAGAAGCACTGGACGGCCAGAGTCGGTAGTGTGGCGTACTATCTTGCCGGGATTGACCTTTAGGTCTGACAGGGAGACCATGTCTTGAGAAAATTTAGTCGGCATAGGATTTATACTCAGAAGCATAAAGACCTTTTCATAGCACCAGTTAACGGCACCGGTCAATATTGGCTTAAAAGAATAAAAGTGGCGCTAAAGTTGAAAACAAAATTTAGGACTGCTTTTTTTCCAAAATCTTTAACAGATTCCCAACCGCCATCTGCCCTATAGAGGTCAAGCCAATATCCGCACTCACTGGCTGCTCAGTAATCAAATCTTTCATCGGCGGCGCCCAAAACTTTTCGAGATGCTGAGCCACTTGATCGGCGACCATTTCCTCGCTGCCATTGGCACTCATATTGAGGGCAATTTGGTTGACCTGACTAACGAGACGCTGAAGTTTTGAGTCTGACATGGGATTTCTCTCAGTGAATTCTTTGACCATTGGCATAGATCACATGACGGCCGGTTCTGGTAAAGCCTACGAGAGTTAAGCCACTTTTCTCGGCCAGTTCTATGGCTAGAGATGTGGGGGCTGAGACTGCGGCTAATAGGGCTACATTGGCGCTGGTGGTTTTAGCGACCATTTCGTAGCTGGCTCTGCTGGTGACTAATACAAAGCCTTGTTCTTTGTTTTGCTCTTTCTTGGCCAGTGCACCTAAAAGCTTATCTAGCGCATTGTGGCGGCCAACATCTTCCCGCACTGACAACAAATCGCCCTGCTCATTGCAGTAAGCAGCTCCATGTACTGCCCCGGTCTGCTGCTGTAGCTTTTGTTCCGAGGCCAGGGCGCTGGAGGCTTTTTGAATGGCCTCGTGGCTTATGGATAATTCGGCAGTAACCATGGCGGGTTCGCTAATGGCCTGCTCTAAGGATTCAGCACCGCAGAGTCCACATCCTGTTCTGCCCACTAGGTTGCGGCGTTTTTCTTTTAACTTGGCAAAGGGTTCTGCGGCGATGGTTAGGGCTAGCTCTATGCCTTTGTCGGTTTCTGTGATTTCGCAATCGAGTAATTGTTTGGCGCTTTGCAGGATGCCTTCACTGAGACTAAAGCCCAGAGCAAAGTCTTCTAGATCAGCTGGCGTGGCCATCATCACTACATGGGAGATGCCGTTATAAACCAGCGCCACGGCAGTTTCTGTGGCGACCCAATCTATACCTTCGACAGCCTCTCCCGCTTTCCAGATAACACGATTGACCTTGTCTGAGCCTTGGATTGCCAAGGTTAGTGACGCGCGTCTTTTAATAAGCCTTGCTGCTGCTTATCGAAAGATTTTTGTCGCGCCTGCCAGTTGGAAGGCTGGGTAACTTTGCTGATCTGCACGGCGGTGACTTTGTACTCTGGGCAGTTGGTGGCCCAGTCACTGTTGTCGGTAGTGATAACGTTGGCACCGGATACTGGGTGGTGGAATGTGGTGTAGACGACGCCGGGCTTTACTTTTTCAGTAACGTCGGCGCGCAGCACTGTATCGCCAACTCGGCTGTTAATACCGACCCAGTCGCCATGGTTAATACCCCGTTCTTCTGCGTCATGGGGATGAATTTCTAATACATCTTCGCCGTGCCATTCACTGTTTTCCGTGCGCCGAGTTTGAGCGCCAACATTATATTGTGAGAGTATCCGACCAGTAGTCAGCAGCAGTGGGAACTTGCGGTTGGCGCGTTCGGTGGTGGCGACATATTCGGTCATGGCGAAGAAGCCTTTACCGCGAACAAACTGGTCCACGTGCATGATCGGCGTGCCCTCTGGGCTGTCGTCATTGCACGGCCACTGGATGCTGCCCAACTGCTCTATACGGTCATATGAGACGCCGTTAAAGGTTGGGGTTAGGCGGGCAATTTCGTCCATGATTTCCGAGGGATGGTTGTACTCCATCTTGCAGCCCAGAGCGTTGGCCAGTGCCATGGTGCCTTCCCAGTCGGCTTTACCACTGAGTGGCGGCATGACTTTGCGCACTCTGGAAATTCTGCGTTCGGCGTTGGTGAAAGTGCCATCTTTCTCAAGGAATGAAGCACCGGGTAAAAACACATGGGCAAATTTTGCCGTTTCATTGAGGAAGATATCCTGTACCACCAAGCATTCGATGGCGCGCAGTGCGGCTTCAACGTGCTGAGTGTTAGGGTCGGACTGGGCGATATCTTCGCCTTGGCAATAGAGGCCTTTAAAGTCGCCATCTAGGGCGGCGTCAAACATGTTGGGAATACGCAAGCCGGGTTCTGAGTCCAGAGTCACGCCCCACTCTCCTTCAAATAAGTCGCGAGTAGCTTTGTCGGAGATATGACGGTAGCCGGGCAGCTCATGGGGGAATGAACCCATGTCGCAGGAGCCCTGCACATTGTTCTGTCCACGGAGTGGGTTGACGCCCACGCCTTGGTGGCCAATATTTCCAGTGAGCATGGCGAGGTTGGCAATGGCCATGACCGCTGTTGAGCCCTGGCTGTGTTCGGTGACACCTAAACCATAGAAAATTGCGCCATTACCGCCAGTGGCATAAAGGCGCGCGGCGGCGCGCATATCAGCGGCGTCGACACCGGTAATGCTAGCGGTGTTTTCTGGGGAGTGACGGTCGTCACCAATAAAGGTGAGCCACTTTTCAAATTCGGCGACATCGCAGCGCTCGGCAATATAGTCCCGCGCTTGAAGACCTTCATTGACCACCACATGAGCCAGTGCATTGAGCAGAGTCACATTGGTGCCGGGACGCACAGGCAAATGATAGTCGGCGGTAATATGCGGCGAGCTGACCAGTTCAATTTTGCGTGGGTCTATAACAATTAATTTTGCACCTTCACGGAGGCGACGCTTTAAACGCGAACCAAACACTGGGTGCGCTTCGGTTGGGTTGGCACCCATGACAATAACCACATCGGCGTCGGCCACTGAGGCAAAAGTTTGAGTACCTGCTGATTCGCCCAATGTGGTTTTTAAGCCAAAACCGGTGGGTGAATGGCAGACTCGCGCACAGGTATCGATATTATTGTTACCAAAGCCAGCGCGAACCATTTTTTGCACTAGGTAGACTTCTTCGTTGGTGCAACGGCTTGAAGAAATAGCACCAATACTGGTGCGACCATACTGAGCCTGAATATCTTTGAAGCGTTGGGCGGTGTAAGTCACGGCCTCGTCCCAAGACACTTCTTTCCAGGGATCGTCGATGCTATCGCGGATCATGGGCACCGTGATGCGATCTTTGTGGGTGGCGTAACCAAAGGCGAAACGGCCTTTGACGCAGGCATGACCTTCGTTGGCCTTGCCGTCTTTGTAGGGGGTCATACGCACAACTTGGTTGCCTTTCATCTCGGCCTTAAAGGAACAGCCGACACCGCAGTAGGCGCAGGTGGTGATCACGGAATGCTCGGGTTTGCCGGCTTCAATAATGCTTTTTTCAGTTAATGTTGCGGTGGGGCAGGCATTGACACAGGCGCCACAGGAAACACATTCGGAATCCATAAAGTCTTCCGCCTGGCTGGCGCTAACTTTGGAGTCAAAACCGCGGCCATCAATAGTCAAGGCGAAAGTGCCCTGCACTTCTTCACAGGCGCGTACGCAGCGTGAGCAGACGATGCACTTGGAGGGGTCGAAGGTAAAATAGGGATTGGATTGGTCTTTCTCGGCGACTAAGTGGTTTTCGCCATCGAAGCCGTAACGCACAGAACGTAGACCCACTTCACCGGCGGTATCTTGCAGTTCGCAGTCGCCATTGGTCGGGCAGGTTAGGCAGTCCAGTGGGTGATCGGAGATATACAGTTCCATCACATTGCGGCGCAGCTTGCCGATGGCCTCGGACTGGGTTTTGACCTCCATACCGGCTTCGACGTTGGTGGTGCAGGACGCTGGGAATCCACGGCGGCCTTCAATTTCGACTAAACAAATACGACAGGAACCAAAGGATTTAAGTTGGTCGGTGGCGCAGAGACGCGGGATTTTGACACCGCTCTCGGCGGCAGCGCGCATTACAGAGGTACCTTCTGGCACTGTGACGCTAACGCCATCAATACTCAGAGTGACCATGGTGGTACTGGGACTTTTTGGGGTGCCGTAATCTGCTTGGGGTTCGTAGAATTCCAACATTTAATTTTCTCCCTGAGCAGCAGTTTCTTGTGAGGCAGCGCCCGCGGTGTCTTGTAATGAAGCGCCCGCGGCCTCTTGTAATAAAAAATCTTGGGGGAAATGGGCCAGTGCGCTACGCACCGGATAGGGCGTCATACCACCCATGGCACAGAGAGAGCCAAACTCCATGGTGTCGCAAAGCTCATGCAACAGAATTACATTATTGTCGCGATTTTCGTTGGCAACAATTCGATCGATAACCTCGACCCCACGCACCGAGCCAATTCTGCAAGGTGTGCATTTACCACAGGACTCCACCACACAGAATTCCATGGCAAATCTCGCCTGGGCAGCCATATCCGCAGTATCGTCAAACACCACAATACCGCCGTGACCAATCATCGCTTTAATGGCAGCGAAAGCTTCGTAGTCCATAGGCGTGTCCCATTGGGACTCCGGTAGAAATGCACCCAATGGCCCACCGACCTGAATGGCGCGGATCGGACGGCCGCTATAGGTGCCCTGCCCGTAGTCTTCTACCACCTCACGCAGTGTCACACCAAAGGCTAATTCAATCAGGCCGCCGCACTTAATGTTACCCGCCAGCTGAATGGCTAAGGTGCCTCTTGAGCGGCCCATACCAAAGTTCTGGTAAGAAGCCGCACCCTCAGCCAATATGGTCGAGATCGCCGCTAAGGTGAGTACATTATTGACCACGGTTGGCATGCCAAACAAACCTTCGATGGCCGGCAGCGGTGGTTTGGCGCGAACCATTCCACGCTTGCCCTCAAGGCTCTCGAGTAAGGAGGTCTCTTCGCCACAGATATAGGCACCGGCACCCAAACGCACTTCCAGATGGAAGGTTTTGCCGCAGCCCTGAATGTTTTCGCCGAGGAAATTGGCTTGGACAGCGCGATCGATGGCGATATTTAAGAGTTTGTGCGCCACCGGGTATTCCGAGCGCAGATAGATATAACCCTGATTAGCACCTACGGCAAGACCGGCAATGATCATGCCTTCAATCAGCTGGTAGGGATCGGCTTCCATCACCAGACGGTCGGCGAAGGTACCTGAGTCACCTTCATCAGCATTGCAGACTATGTATTTCTGACCACCATCCTTTCCTGCATCATGCACAGTCTGCCACTTAATACCGGCAGGAAATGCGGCACCCCCACGACCGCGAAGGCCAGAGTCTTTAACCTGATCAACAATCTGCTGAGCAGTCATCTGCAAGGCTTTCTTAAGTCCTTTAAAACCGTTCAATGACTTATAGTTATCCAAGCAAACTGGATCGCCCAAACCGGCCCGGGCATAGGTCAGTCGCTGCTGGGATTTTAAATAGGGAATCTCTGCCACTTCACCCTGGTAAAGGACATGGCTCGCGGGATCTGATGCCAGTGCATCAATAATGCTGGGAATATCCTTGGCAGCAACCGGGCCGAAAGCAATACGCCCTTGATCTGTTGTTACTTCTAATAAGGGCTCTAACCAAAACAGTCCACGGGAACCATTGCGCACCGGTTCAATTCCCGCGGTTTGCAGTGCACGGGCCACAGCTTCAGAACCTAGGGCTAATGCGGTGGTATCTTGGGGAATATAAAAGATCATTTGGCGACCCCCTCTTCTGCTGAGAGGCCAGACACTAGCTCATCAAAGCGCTGCGCATCCACCCGCGCAAAAACATCATCATTGATCCGCACTGAGGGTGAACAGGCGCAGTTGCCTAGGCAGTAGACTGGCTCTAGGGTAACCGAGCCGTCTGTGGTGGTTTCGCCGTAGTCGATACCTAGGGTTTGTTTAGCATGGGCTTCCAACGCGCGAGAACCCATAGACTGGCAGGCTTCAGCGCGACAAATTTGCACTGTATGACGGCCTACAGGAGTGGTTTTAAAGTCGTGGTAAAAGCTGATTACGCCGTGAACTTCGGCGCGGGACAGATTGAGGCCGTTGGCAATAATCGGCACGGCGGCATCAGGCACATGACCTATTTGCTCCTGAATGGCATGCAACAGGGGCAGTAACGCGCCAGGCAAGGCTTTGTATTGCCCGACTAAATCACTGATCGATTGCTGCTCATTTTGGCTGATACCCAACTCAACTACTCCTGTGGTTATGTTTGGCGTGTCGTCTATTGAACAGCCCGCCAACGGTCGCAGTCTAGCACTATCACTACAGAGTTCCGCCTTACCCAAGCGACTCTTATTTACCTAATAAGGACTGCTTATTACCTCTCCATTAGCGCTGTCTTTTAAGCCTTTTCATTACAATAAAGCACGTGCATGAAATGCCATGTGCTCAGCTATGAACGTAGCAATAAAAAAGTAGCTGTGATCATAGTCGGGCTGCATTCTGATTTGCATGGGGTAATCGGCCACTTGACCCGCCTCAACTAAAAGCTCGATCTTTAACTGCTCGGTTAAAAAATTGTCTGCAGTGCCCTGATCCACTAACAGGGGCAAATGCTGCTTGGCCTGTTTAATCAGCTCAACCGTGTCATATTGCGCCCATGCCTGTCGATCATCACCGAGATAATGACTCAGCACTTTGTCGCCCCAGGGGCATTGGAGTGGTGAACAGATGGGTGCGAAAGCCGACACAGATTTGAATCGTTGAGGATTTTTAAGGGCAATGGTCAAGGCTCCATGACCACCCATGGAGTGCCCTGAGATTGAAGTGCGCTTGCCATCCACTGGAAACTCACGATTAACCAGTGCCGGTAGCTCATCCAAGATATAGCTATACATCTGATAGTGCTCAGCCCAGGGCTGTTGTGTAGCGTCGACATAGA
>Ga0075466_1001048_pt1 | contig 10317 bp, 11 predicted proteins | sample DEB08_DNA_16_FD_71486 | JGI IMG/M metagenome (GOLD analysis project Ga0075466, IMG submission 71486) | Aqueous microbial communities from the Delaware River and Bay under freshwater to marine salinity gradient to study organic matter... | ecosystem: Environmental > Aquatic > Marine > Coastal ... | reverse complement strand
TCAAACGTTTAATGTCTAAAAATGGTGGAGTTGAAACAGCAAATGAAATTTACACTCATATTGCATTATCAAAATTTATTAAAAATTATGTTATTAGTAAACTATTTGATGAAGGGAATGACGGGAATATTATTGATAAAAAAATAGTAATACCAATTGAAATTAAATCTAGAATTCCGAAATTTTTTGAATTAATATTTACTTTTTTTAGTGAACTTTCAGAACTTTATCCTGTAGTTGACAAGCTTGACTTAAGTATAACCTATAATTTTCGCAAAATTTGCAAATCTATAAGTCAAAGTGAATTAAATGAAGAAATGCTAAAAATTAAAGCTTTTAATAATCGAGTTAATCTATTATCAATTCCTCCTATCCCAATATTATACACAAGCAAAAATGACAATATTGATTTTGATATAATAATATTAAATCAACCATCAACAAGTACTAATTATTTTGGGCTTAGTAAAGAAAATCTAGACAAATGTATTTATGAAACTATTTCATCAAAAATAAGGGAATCTGGTTTTGAAAGTAAGACTTATTTAAGCGTAACTTTAAGTGATGGCTTAAAAAATGAAATGTCAAAAACAATGATAAAAGAGTGTATTAAAAGAATAAAAAATATGCCAAAAGAGCCTTGTATAATTGCCATTTATTCAGAATACTTTAATGACTCATATCTAAAAAATTTCTTTAATGAAATATCAGAGAAATATATTCAAACTCATTTAGGAACATGTATTCTTGGTATTTCTGCGCAATTTCATGAGACTGGAAAATACTCAATGAGTGCTCCAGTAATTAGTATTGGTAAAAACCTAAAACCCACTTTAAGCCAATATATAAAATTCCCTAATTAAGCCTCCTCAAAATATAGTGCCATCTATTTTTTAATCCGGAAATTACTTTTGGCTATAAACTTTCAATCACAACTACTAAATCAACATCCCCACCCAAATTTACTCTGAGTCACAGTAAATTCAAATTCTTGTTTTACTGCCACTCCTAACTTATTCTTTGCTGGTATCCATAAAGGCATTTGAGTTATAGCTGACATTAAAATCTTATCTGTATTCTCAATCCCTGAAATATTATTCATCCTTACATTCTCAATCTTACCTTCTTCATTTACCACAAATAAAACTGATACTCTACCAGGATAATCTACACTGTCAGGACCTAATATTATGGTTTTTACTTTAGATAAATCCAATTTATCTTTTGTTTTACTTTTTAAGAAACCAATCATTTTCTCTTCTCCTTCAACAAACTTTGCAGAAGTTTTTGGAACAATAGTAAATGTTCTTCTCATTTGAGATGACTCCAACTTTCTTGTTGCAGAATTTTCTTCTTTAAAAAACACATTAATTTCAATTCTTGATGAATACTCTACCGATCTTAAATTTTTCTTTTGTGTTTTTGTAAGCACATTGTTTTTTCCAACTGCACTAAAAACTTCTTCTTTATTAAATACAGTTATTTGAACAGAATCATATTTTAATATCCAATTCTTAGGATAGTAATCAATCATATCATCAAGTTTTTTAGCTTCTAGAACCTTTTCTATAAAAATTCCATTCCTAAATCTATTTTGAACTCCATGCCAGATTTCTACCTCATCTGATATCTTTGTAATAGTCTCTTCAACTGAACACTCTACTGTGTTATCATTAGAAATATTTATAAAGCCTAATGCTATGAAAACAATAGTTAGTAAAGAAGCTCCTATTATTATAGATTTTAGTTTCATTGTAATTGGGTTTTGATTTAACCAAATGTAGATTATAAAGGTTCAGGAAATTAATATTAAGTGTAAAAGAGTGTTAATTGGATGTAAAACATCTAAAATGAATAGTTACTTTGAGGATGATTTGTTTTTTATTCTCCTCAAAATATGTTGTCCTCTGTTTTTTAATCCGGAACTAGCTTTTGGTAATAAATCTTCAATCACAGCTACTAATTCATTTTTAAGCTCAGGATAAATTTTTGCCATTTTCTCCAAAACTCCTAAAGAAAAAGCTTTTACAGCAATTGCTGTTTTTTTGTTTGTAACTAATGCAAAGCAAGAATCAATTATTGAAGCTTGAAATTGTTCTGGTATATCTATAAATTGAAAGACTCTTACAATATTTCTTTTTACAGAATCAGAGTATTTGTCATCTGCTAATACTTGAGCCATTTCTGAAAAATAATCTTCAAAAAAACCACCTCCATCTTCAAAACAATGATTCATTGCCCAAGCAGCCTTTTCAGTAATTGGACTTACATTTTCAATTATTAATCCAATCAGATCTTTGTAGTTTTCATAATTCTCTCCCACCAGTTCTACAACCTTAAAACTATTAGCTCTTGAAGCTTTTTTTGATAGTAATTCTCGCATTGGTTTGTTAAATCTCTTTAATATTATAAAAAAAGAAAGACAAATTTATTAAACCCTTGCGATATTTTATACATTTGTGTATGAGTAAATATAAAAAAAACCGATACAAAACCACTTCGCTTTATGTGACCATAAGCATGGCTTTTATCCTGTTTTTGTTACTCATATTTGGAATGGCTATCATGCAGTTAGATAAAATCTATGGCAATGAAAAAGAAAAAATTGAAATAGATATTTTCTTTAGGGACAATGCCAAAATTAGCCAGATGAAAAAGGTGGAGAAAGAAATAAGCATGGATTATCGTGTAAATAGTACCATTTTCATTCCAAAAGAAGAGGCTTGGGAGAATTTTAAAAAAAGTGCTGGTTTAGAGTTTGCCGAAGAAATGGTGGATGGGGTGCCCATAGAAAACAGCATTAATCTTACCCTTAAAAAGGAATATGCCCAACTAGATACTGTTGCAAAATTTGAGCAAAATATTAATGAAAATTACGAAGATTTAGTTTCGGATATTTCATACAGTAAAGCCCAATTTCAAACTATAAATGAAACATTATACAATGGCCTTTGGTATGGTCTTGGTCTTTGTAGTATTCTACTTGTTATTGCCATAATTTTAATAAACAACACAATTAGACTTGCAATTTTTTCAAAAAGGTTTTTAATTAGAACAATGCAGTTTGTTGGAGCAAAACATAGTTTTATTAAAAAACCATTTTTAATAAACTCAGTAATTCAAGGTGTTATGTCAGCACTTCTTGCTATTTTACTCTATATTGGAATTAGCTTATTATTAGAGAATAACGAGCATATTAGTGAACTGGTTTTTAAACCAGAGAATATGAAGAATAACCTTATTATATTTGGAATCATTACAGGAATTGGAGTAATAGTTAGTTTAGGCTCTACTTATTTTTCAATGAAAAAATACTTAAAACTTAGTCAAGACAAACTTTACAAACAATAATTACCTTAACTTAACACAAATCTTTGACAATGAAAAAGAACATTTATTTTACTAAGAAAAACTATATTCTAATAATAGTTGGATTGTTTATTTCTATTATAGGTTACGCATTAATGTCTGGAGGTAATCCAGAAAACCCTGCTGAATTCAGTGATGATATTTTTAATTTCAGAAGATTAACTCTTGCCCCATTTGTAGTAATGTCAGGATATGTGGTTGTATTATTTGGAATTATTTAGGTTTACAGAAAAGATGATGGAGAAGTTATAGAGACTTCATCAGAAAACACTAAGCCAGAAATAAAAAAGAAATAAATCATAAATGGGTTTATTAGAAGCAATAATCCTTGGTATTGTCCAAGGCCTTACTGAGTTTTTACCTGTAAGTAGTAGCGGGCATATAGAATTGGTAAAAGAATTATTTCCTGACAGTAATGTAAAACCAGGAAAAGAAATGACGATTCTACTTCATTTCGCAACAGCATTAAGTACTTGTGTTATTTTCAGAAAAGAAATTGTTCAAATAATCAAAGGTCTTTTCCAATTCAAAAATAACGAAGAACTTCAGTTTTCAATAAAAATTATCATCTCTATGATTCCTGCTGCCATTGTAGGACTAAAATATGATAAACTAATAGATTCATTTTTTAATGGACAAATATTTCTTGTAGGTTGCATGTTGTTACTTACTGGGGCTTTATTATTTGTAGCAGACAAAGCCAAGCAGACCAACAAAAGCTTAACATTTGGCAATGCATTTATCATTGGAATTTCACAAATGATTGCAATATTACCAGGTATTTCAAGATCTGGAGCTACAATTTCAACTTCTGTTCTTTTGGGAATAGATAGAGAAAAAGCTGCTCGTTTTTCATTTCTTATGGTTGTACCATTGATTTTTGGAAAAATAGCTAAGGATTTAATTGACATAATAAAAGAACCTACAGCCCAAGAAAGTATTAACTACTTACCCTACATTTTGGGGTTTGCATTTGCATTTGTAACAGGTTTATTAGCTTGTACTTGGATGATTAAATTAGTTAAAAGTAGTAAGCTTTATTATTTCTCAATCTATTGTTTTATTGTTGGTATTGCAGCTATCATTTATACTTTCATCTAATGGAAAAGCAAATCGATTTTTATGGAGGTGAGGTCTTATTAATTGACAAGCCTAAAAACATTTCTTCTTTTGGTGCTGTCAATAGAATAAAACATGCTTTTATAAAACAAACTGGCAAGAAAAGATATAAAATTGGACATGCTGGTACACTTGATCCATTAGCTACCGGATTACTTATTTTATGTAGTGGTAAGAAAACTAAAACAATTAGTGGTTTTCAGGGTTTACCTAAAGAATATACTGGTGAAATAGTCCTGGGAGCAACAACTCCTTGTTATGATTTAGAAATGGAAGTTGACCAAACATTTGACTATTCTAATATCACAGAACAACAAATTTTAGATTGCGCAAAGACCTTTTTAGGTGAAAACAATCAAATGCCTCCTATTTTTTCAGCAAAAAAAGTGAAAGGAAAAAGAGCTTATGATTTGGCAAGAAGTGGCGAAGAGGTCGTATTAAAACCTAATTTGATTACGATATATGAGTTCGAAGTCGTAAAAATTGAAATGCCTAAGGTTTCATTTAGAATAGCCTGTAGTAAAGGTACTTACATTCGTTCTATTGCTCATGATTTTGGTCAAAAATTAAATAACGGAGGTTATTTAGAAAACCTAAGAAGAACCAAAATTGGAGAATATTCTGTTAAAGATGCAAACTCTATTGAAGAAATACAAGATCAGATTTTCAATACCGAATTTGTAGAAAAACTCAACTAAGAAAAACTAAAATACATTTCTCTTACTATAGGTTAATATAGTTAGGAAAAAACCTAGTAAAATTGTATTTTCGCTTTCTTAATTAAAAAGCACACATGAAATTATCAAAATTTGGATTCGATTTACCTGAAGAATTATTAGCAGAATATCCTGCTGAAAACAGAGATGAATCAAGATTAATGGTTCTGAACAGAGAAAAGCAAACTATTGAACACAAGCAATTCAAAGATCTTATTGATTACTTTGAAGATCAAGATGTTTTGATGATGAATAACACCAAAGTTTTTCCAGCTCGTATGTTGGGTAATAAAGAAAAAACTGGTGCAGAAATCGAAGTATTCCTACTTAGAGAATTGAATAAAGAAAGTTTATTATGGGACGTATTAGTAGATCCAGCAAGAAAAATTAGAATTGGAAACAAACTATATTTTGGTGAAGATGAAGAATTAGTTGCTGAAGTAATTGACAATACAACTTCTAGAGGAAGAACATTAAGATTTTTATTTGAAGGAACTTACGAAGAGTTTCAACAAAAAATTAGAGATCTAGGAAAAACACCTCTTCCAAAATATATAAAAAGAGAGATTGAAGAGTCTGATGAAGAAAGGTATCAAACTATTTATGCTAAGCATGAAGGGTCTGTAGCTGCTCCAACAGCAGGATTACATTTTAGTAAGCAATTACTAAAAAGATTAGAAATAAAAGGAGTAAACTTTGCTGAAGTTACTTTACACGTAGGTCTTGGAACATTTCAACCGGTAGAAGTAGAGGATTTAACTAAACACAAAATGGGTTCTGAAAGAGCTTATATCAGTCAAAGAAACTGTGATATTATAAATAAAGGATTGGTAGAAAAAAGAAGTGTTTGTGCAGTAGGAACAACAACTGTAAGAACAACAGAATCTTCTGTATCTTCTGAAGGACTTCTTAAGCCTTATGATGGATGGACAAATAAATTTATTTTCCCTCCTTATGAGTTTAACATACCAAATAAATTAATTACTAATTTCCACACACCTTACTCTACATTATTGATGATGGTTTGTGCATTTGGAGGTTATGATTTTGTAATGGAAGCATATCAAGAAGCCGTTAAAGAAAAATACAATTTCTTCTCTTATGGTGACGCCATGTTAATTATCTAATTTTAAAAGGAGAGCTAAGGCTCTCCTTTTTTATTATCTTTAATTATGGATACAATCAATCATTATGTAATAATTGTTGCAGGAGGTGCAGGGAAAAGAATGAATTCTCCGTTACCCAAACAGTTTATTGAAATCCATAACAAGCCAATTATTTTTCATACAATTGAAAAATTCCTTGCTGCAGATTCTACTATAAATTTTGTGATTTCACTACATCTTGATTTTGTAGATTATTGGAAAGAGTTATTAGAAAAACATCAATTCAATTTTAAACATGAAATTGTAGTAGGTGGTGAAGAGCGTTTTTTCTCGGTTAACAATGCACTTGAATTAGTCCCTTCAAATTCTATAGTCGGTATTCATGATGCAGTTCGTCCTTTGGTATCTAAAGAAACAATATTAAATTGTTTTAAAACTGCTCAACAAGAAGGTTCTGCAATACCTGTTGTTGACTCTGTGAATAGCGTAAGATTTATACAGAAAGAAATAAACCAAAATCTGGAACGCCAATATGTAAAACAAGTTCAAACACCACAATACTTTAGCTCAAAGCTTATTAAAGATTGTTATTTGACTGATTACTCCCGTAAATTTACGGATGATGCATCTGTATTTGAAGCAAAAAATTCAGCAATAATAACGGTAGATGGAAATCCAGAAAACATCAAAATCACCTCTCCTATCGATTTGATAATTGCAAAGGAATTACTGAAGTAAATAGAATCCATTTTATGAAAACTACATTAAGAAAAGCTGAAAAACAAGATTTACAAGCCGTACTCGAACTGGTAAAAGAACTTGCTTTATATGAAAAAGCACCTCAAGAAGTAACAGTAACTTTAGCAGATTATGAAAATGACTTTGATGAAAAAATATTTGATATTATTGTAGCAGAACAAGAAGGTCAAATTGTAGGAATTGCATTTTACTATATGACATATTCTACTTGGAAAGGTAAAATGTTATTCTTAGAAGACTTTGTTGTTAAAGAAGAATTAAGAGGCCAAGGAATTGGCAAGTTATTGTTTAAAGCTTACCTAGAAGAAGCAAAAAATTTAAATGTAAGTCTTGCTAAATGGCAAGTTTTAGATTGGAATGAACCTGCAATAAATTTTTACAAAAAATACAATTCAACAATAGAAGATGAATGGTATAATGGTAAAATATTTAATCATGAATTTGAAGAAATTATTGGGATGATGAGTTAATTACTCCTCCTCCCCTTTTCCATCCATTTCTTTTTTCAAAAAAGCATCCCATCCTTGTGCAGTTAAAGGCTGTGAAGAATTATCTCTAGTTATTAGATTCACTCCAGCATTTTTATCTGTCATGTGACCAATTATTGTCATGTGAGGATTCCCTTTTACTTTTTCAAAATCTTCTTGCTTAATCGTGAACAACAATTCGTAATCTTCACCTCCATTTAAAGCAACAATTGTTGGTGACATACCAAAATCTTGTGCCGTTAATATTGTTTGATGATCAATTGGTAATTTATCTTCGTATACACTACAACCAACTTCACTTTGTGTACAAATATGGAATATTTCTGATGCTAACCCATCTGAAATATCAATCATACTAGTCGGTTTTACTTTCATTGAGGCTAATAACTCGATAATATCTCCTCTAGCTTCAGGCTTCAATATTCTTTCAAGAACGTAATCGTTTCCTTCTAAATCTGGTTGGATTTTGTCGTTTGCCTTGAAAACTTCTTTTTCTCTTTCTAATAATTGTAGCCCAACATAAGCACTTCCCAAATCTCCAGTTACAACTAATAAATCATTTTCTTTAGCTCCATCTCTGTAAACTATATCTTCTTCGTTTGCAACTCCCATTGCTGTAATATTAATAATCAATCCAGAAATTGAAGTAGTTGTATCTCCACCAATCACTTCTACTCCGTATAACTTACAAGCTAATAATATCCCGTCATACAATTCGTCAATAGCCTCTACTGGGTATTTACTAGAAAAACTTAAGGCAACTGTAATTGCTTTTGGTTGAGCATTCATAGCAAAAATGTCTGATAAATTTACTGCCACAGCTTTGTATCCCAGATGCTTAAGTGGTGTGTATGAAATATCAAAATGCACTCCTTCTGTCAAAGTATCAGTAGTTATAACTGTTTTTTTATTTCCAAAATCAACAACTGCAGCATCATCTCCAATTCCCTTAATAACGTCTTTATTCGTTAACTTTATTTTTTCTTGAAGCCTTTTGATAAAACCAAACTCTCCTAACTCCTCAATATTTGTATGATTGTTTTCCATATTGCAAAATTAGTGAATATATGTGTTACGAAATCTCTTTTATAGAAAAATAGTTACTCTTCTTTGCATCATCCATATTATTAGTATTTTTAATCAATAAAAAATCCTACATCATGAAAAAAATTGGAATCATCCTCGTCAGTTCATTGTTTTTGTTGAGCTGTGGAGAAGAAAAAACATCCTTAGAGCAAATTGTTGAATTAAGATGCAACTGTTTGGAGTTATTAAACAAAGAAAAAGACAATGTTTTGGAAGTAATAAATTGCTCTGATGAAGTTGCTAATAAATCAGAATCAGCAAAATTAGATCCGCAAAAAATAGCTGAAGCTATGGAAAAACACTGTCCAAATGCTGCAATTCCTTATGATGAAATGCAACAATAAACTGAGCTAAATCATAATATAAAGTCGATTATTTTTCTTATTTTTAGACAAATAAAATTTAAACCTTTATTTTATTCAAAACAAATGAAAACAAGCTGGAAAAACATATTTTCTTTAAAGCTATCTGTGATTATCAAAAATCCGGAGTAACAGGGTATTTTCCACCTATTTTCATTTAATTACCCTAATAATTTATTACATTTAAGAATGTCAAGATATCACACCTTGGGAAAAATCCCACCAAAAAGACACACCACTTTCAAGAAGGAAGATGGTAGTTTATACCAAGAAGAATTGTTTGGAACTGCAGGATTTGTAGGGAATAGTTCTCTTATTTATCATTTGTATCCTCCAACAGTAGTTTCGGAAATAAAAATGTTAAAAGATTTAACTCCAAAAATTGCTATAGAAAAAAACATGAAAGCAATGAGTTTTCAAGGTTTTTCAATTCCTAAAACTAAAGATTATATAGAAAGTAGAAAGACTCTTTTTACAAATTCTGACCTTAGTATTGGATTAGCTGCTCCAGAAGAGTTTTCGAAAGATTACTTTTACAGGAATAGTGATTGTGATGAAATGCTTTTCATTCACAAAGGCTCAGGAAAGCTAAGAACATTATATGGAAATATAGATTTTAAATATGGAGATTATTTAATTATACCAAGAGGAGTAACTTATCAAATAGATTTTGACACCACTGATAACCGTCTTCTTTTTGTTGAGTCTTCAAGCCCTATTCAAACACCAAAAAGATATAGAAATAACTTTGGGCAATTATTAGAGCATTCTCCATTTTGCGAAAGAGACTTTAGGCTACCAACTGATTTAACTACTCATGATGAAAAAGGAGAGTTTAAAGTGTTGTCAAAAAAGCAGGGTATGTTATGGGAATACACTCATAAGAACCATCCGTTTGATGCTGTAGGTTGGGATGGATTTCATTATCCATATGCTTTCTCAATTCATGACTTTGAACCAATAACTGGTAGAATACATCAGCCACCTCCAATTCATCAACAATGGGAAGCGGAAGGTTTTGTTGTTTGTTCATTCGTGCCAAGAATGTACGATTATCATCCAAATTCAATTCCTGCGCCTTATCACCATTCCAATATTGATTCAGAAGAATTACTGTATTATGTAGATGGAGATTTTATGAGTAGAAATAATATTGAATTAGGCCAAATAACCCTTCATCCAGGAGGAATTCCTCATGGACCACACCCTGGAGCTATTGAAAGAAGTGTTGGGAAAACGCACACAGAGGAATTGGCAGTTATGATTGACCCTTTTAGACCCGTTATGATTACTGAAGAAGCAATGAAATTAC
>Ga0075466_1001044_pt1 | contig 10331 bp, 15 predicted proteins | sample DEB08_DNA_16_FD_71486 | JGI IMG/M metagenome (GOLD analysis project Ga0075466, IMG submission 71486) | Aqueous microbial communities from the Delaware River and Bay under freshwater to marine salinity gradient to study organic matter... | ecosystem: Environmental > Aquatic > Marine > Coastal ... | reverse complement strand
GTGAATATGGCACTTGTGGAGAAGAAATAAACAGCGCTCATTTTAGGCTGTGGGAGATAAGCGAAAAATGACCAATGACAAATTTAAAATAGGGTGCGAAAAGTGCCACTACACCGGGGTGCATTGTAGCGAGGCTCGCCACGAGGACGGATCAAATAGACCATCTTGGGCGGTTCAATGTGAATGCATGAAAAAAGTGCTGTCGATTGTTTTGAGTGGTAAATTATGACCATCCGAGAATACACAAACCGAGAATGCGAAGCCAATCGCCTAAACCCTGCTGACATAGTGCGAAGGCACACAGCAGACGAGCAAGCCCTGCTAGACAGCCTACAAGGAGCTTTGGCGAGGTTTAACGGTGAAGTTGAGATTATCCCAACTGGCATGATGACTGAGGGCTTAAACTACAATCTAACGCGCTCCAAGATGACCCGAGAAGCACTGAAGGAACGCGAACAGATTGCAGAGAAGCGCAAGGACTTAATGTGCGTTAACGGCTGCGGGATACTTGCCACTAAATACCGGGATTTGAGCATGTGTACGCGATGTTACCGGCGATACCTGAAGGCAAGGAAAGACAGTGGCAAATACTAAGCGTAAGTGCGGCGGGTGTGGGAATCGCTTTCCCGTGGAGACAATGACAATCTACGGGCTGTCGGCGTACTGTTCTCCTGAGTGCAGAAAGCCAGCCAAAGCTCCTAAGAAGCCCGCTAAGGCAAAAAAGAAGCCCAAGAGCATCGCTAGTATGCGGAATGACGTTGCCGAGCTTGTACAGCGTTTGGTGAGGCTTAAAGCGGCAGACAGTCAAGGCATGTGCAAGTGCTGGACTTGCGACACTGTAAAGCACTGGAAGGAAATGCAAGGCGGCCACTTTATCGAGCGCGGCAAGACAGCAACGAAGATGCTAGAGGAAAACATTCACCCGCAGTGCCCTAGCTGTAATCAGTGGGGAATGAAGAAGGCAAGCACAGTGCTAATTTATCGAGCTGCGATGGTGGATATGTACGGCGAGGACTTCGTTAAGTGGCTAGAGGCTGAAGCGAAGAAAGTAGTCAGGCACACGCGGCAGGAATTGCAGGCGTTGATTGGGGGCTACAAGCGGCAGATTGCTCAGCTTGAGGGGGTTATTCCGTGAGAGTATTGGTGTGTGGTGGAAGAGATTTTCAAGATTTTGATTTTCTTATTGACCGGCTAAACGCCTTGCATCAAAAACATGGCGTTACCATCATAATTGAAGGCGGCGCAAATGGGGCTGACGCTCATGCTGCAATATGGGCAGATACTACAGGCATACCAAGATGCCAAATGCCTGCAAATTGGCGTAAGCATGGCAATGGGGCCGGCCCTATCAGGAACAAAGCAATGCTTGATCTGCTAAAGCCGGATGTGGTTGTGGCGTTTGATGGCGGCAAAGGCACTAGCAATATGGTAGAGCTTGCAAAAAAAACGGAAGGCGTAAAAGTGTGGGATTTAAGGCGCGACGAAGCGAAATAAATCAGCGTTTAACCGCTTGCGTTATTGCTTCCCGCATAGTGTAATGCCGCGTACAAGTAACACAAAATAAACCAAAGAGGGCAACACAATGAACAAAGAATCCGCACTACAAGAAGTCAGAACAATCGAAGCAAGGCTTGCAGAGCTTCGCAAGATCATTGAGCAGCCGGAGGAAGTGGGGCTGTGGGAGCCTGATAGAGGCGAAAGGTTTTATCCAATATGGGGCAATGGGTCGACAAGTGATATTGGTAGCAGCCCGGTAAACAATAAATTTTTCACCCACGGCAACTGCTTCCCAACAGAATCCATCGCCCGCAAAGCCTCACAGCTTCAGCGCGTACACAATCACGTTATGCGTGCGTGCTTTCAGGCTGACCCGGATGCGGGGGAGTGGAGTAAGGAAAGGTGCATTTGCATTTTTTGCATTTATAGGGGGAGCAACTACAAATGGGTTTCCTCTCGCGTGGACTATACGACAGGCATCACCTGCGTGCACACTCGCGAACAAGCCACCGAAGCCTGCCGCCTTCTCAACGCATGGCAAGCTAAGGAGGATGCAAAGTGAATACACCAGACTGGAGCAAGGCGCCGGAGGGGGCGACGCATTGGGATAGCGAGTGCGGTATTTTTTGCAATGGAAATGGTTTTTTTTATGCCGATGAGACTTATCAGAAGCTGGCTGCTAAAGCTCATGTTGGGTGGGGAACATCGCGCTACATCCCCCGCCCCACCCAATGGCGAGGCCCGCAGGATGGGCTGCCGCCTGTGGGGATGGTGTGCCAGGCAATGGATGTTACAACTGGGGAATGGGAGAACGCGGAAGTTATTGGTCGCAGGAGAGACAAGACGGTTGTGGCTCTTACTGATATGTTCGACAAACTAATGTATTGCGACGAATTACGCCCCATCCAATCCGACAGAGACCGGGCTATTGAGGAGATAGAGTGCGCCATTAACGAACAAGGCTGCATACTCAGAGACTTGGTTAGTTCCTCAGATGTGGCCGAAGCTCTTTACAATGCAGGGCTGAGAAAGACCTGATACACTATACGCTACCCTCAGCACCTCGACGGTGCCTTTGCCCCCTTAACCGGGGGCTTTTTTATTGGGCATCGCTAATTTTGCTACATTTATCGTCTGTGGTATAATCAGGACATGAGTAACATACAGTTCCGCATCGCAAGCAAGCTTACAAAGTTCGACCTCGTTCGCAGGGCGCGTGGGCCATTGTGCAAAATCAGGCGCGTGCAGTATCGGGCTTGGGGAATTGGCGTAAAAATCAGGCCTTGCAAATGGCCATAGTCGAATTTGAATCAGCACAAACCAAGGCCGAGCGCGAAGAGCTTGAGGCCATTCAATAAATGGTACGCATTCGCCGCATAGTCTACGAAGAAAGCATAAAGGCCGGATGGTCAGAAGCTGATGCGCTATGGCTGTGCTACGTTCACGAGCAAGAGTAATCTAGAGGACTGAGGCAATGCCGCACACGTACTACGTCACACCACATAGACGGCTCCGCCAGCTTCAGCACATCATGAATCCTGGGGACGCTGAGAACATCCGCATTGACTTATCAAGCTGGGTGGCTGACAACTCCAATATCTCCTCAGCCACATGGACGCTCAAGTCTGGTGACGTATCTCTCGGTACTCCGGTTACAACCACAAACCTGACTCGCTGCGTCATCACGGCTACAACACCAACCCGCGCCCGTATTGTCATCAAGGCTATCGACGGTGCTCAATCAGTATCAATCACCCTTCTGATTAGAGTCATCGAGCCTCAAGACATTGGCACCTATGATTATGGATGGATAGAGTAATGCCAGCAGGCCGCCCAAGCAAATACAGCGACGAAGTATGCCGAAAGGCTCGCTTGTACGTCCAAGGCGGCTACGCTGACTGTGGAGACGTTATCCCCCAAATAGCGGGACTTGCTTGCGAGATAGGAATCAGCAGAGATACGGTATACGCATGGGCATCTGACCCAGAAAAGCAAGAATTTTCCGACATTGTTGCTCAATGCCTTAACTCTCAGGAGCGAAGGCTTATAAATGGCTCTCTTTCAGGCGACCTGAACCCGACTATCAGCAAGCTAATCATGGCAAAGCATGGGTACTCAGAGAGATTGCAGCAGGAGCTTTCTGGAGCTGACGGGGCCCCTATTACGTTTAGCGTCTCCTTCGTAACTCCGCCCAATGAGTAAAATCGAATTCCCTGTAAAGCTTCAGGCTTTGTTTAAGCCAGCTCGCTACAAGGTGTTCTACGGCGGCAGGGGTGGTGCTAAGTCATGGGGCATAGCAAGAGCCCTTTTGCTTATTGGCGCGTCCAAAAAGATTCGAGTGTTGTGTACGAGAGAGTTTCAAAGCTCCATAAAAGACTCGGTAATGGCCTTGCTCAGGGATCAGATTGACGCGCTTGGGCTGACAAGTTTCTACCGCTGCACTAACACTGCGATAGTTGGCAAGAACGGGACAGAGTTTGGCTTTGAGGGCTTGAGGCTTAACGTCAATGGGATCAAGTCATATGAAGGCGCTGATTACTGTTGGGTCGAGGAAGCGAACACGGTGTCTAAACGTTCGTGGGATGTTTTAACGCCGACGATTAGAAAGCCAGGCTCGGAAATATGGGTATCGTTCAACCCTGAGTTTGAAGACGACGAAGCCTATCAGAGGTTTGTGGTCAATCCGCCATCTGATTGCATCGTGGTACAGATCAACTACAAGGACAATCCGTGGTTCCCTGCTGTGCTTGAGCAGGAGAGGTTAGACCTGAAGCGGCGAGACCCTGATTCATACGACCACGTATGGGAAGGCAAGTGCAGGCAATGGTTAACAGGTGCCATTTACGCCAATCAACTGAGGCAAGCTTATGAAGATGGAAGAATCACAGATGTACCCTTCGACCCTGAAACCAAGGTTTACACCGCTTGGGACCTGGGAAGAACTGACGACACCGCAATCTGGTGGTATCAACTGGTATCTGGGGAGATTCATATTATCGAGTCTTACGCCATTTCAGGGTCTTCACCTTCAGAGCTGGCAAGTCAGATTCTAGGCAGGCCAGTTACCATTGATATTGTGGACGGGGAGATAATCGTCAAGGAAGGCGGGCGATACGACAGCATAGACTTTGAAGCGATCAAGCACAGGCAAGAATACCAATACGCTGTTCACTGGCTTCCTCATGATGCCAGAGCAAAGACATTAGCAGCGCATGGCAAGTCAGTACAGCAGCAACTAAGCAAGGCGCTTGGAATAGGCGACACTGTGGTCCGAATCGTACCAGGCCTTAGTCTCGAAGATGGGATAATGGCAGCAAGGACGACATTCCCGCGCTGCTGGTTTGACAAGGCTGGAACCGCTGAAGGCTTGAAGGCTCTCAGGAAGTATCAGCGAGAGGTTCAAAGGGACGAAGTATCTCTCAGGGCTTCTCCCAAACACGATTGGACGAGTCACTATGCAGACGGCTTCAGATACCTTTCAATCGCATGGCGTGAAGAAAGCGCGAGCGTGCCTGTTACCAAGCGACCCACCGACCCGTGGGAGGCTGCAATTTATGACAACGAATTCGACGAGGAAGGATCATGGAAAGTAGCTTGAAGAAGAAAGACAAGGGCGATTCACACGATATCCACGTTAAGCGCGTGGAGCAATTCCTTAACGACACGCAGACTGCCCGTGAGCTGTCTGAGCGCGACCGCGACTATAAGGACGGGTATCAGTGGACAGATTCTGAGATTGCCAAGCTGAAGGCTAGGCGACAAGCCCCCATCACTAACAACCGAATCAAGCCCAAGGTCGAAGGGCTGAAAGGTTTGCTTATCCAGAGGCAGACCGACCCTAAAGCCTATCCACGAAACAAGAAGGACGAGTCAGCCTCCTACGCGATCACAGATGCTTTGCGATATGTGGCAGACCAAACAAGGCTTGATGATATCGAGCTGGAAGTGGCTGATAACCTTTTCGTTGAGGGTTACGGCGCGTGCATCATTGAAACAACCGAGAACGCCCAAGGCGAGCAAGATGTGGACATTATCGGCATTGATTGGGATCGCTTCTACTTCGATCCGTATTCTCGACGGCTTGACTTCAAAGACGCCCGCTACATGGGAATCATTATCTGGATGGACGCCGAGGACGCGAAAGAGAAGTTTCCAGGCTATGAGGATGTCATTGATACAGCCATTGGTGATAACGCCATTGATGAGACACTGTCTGACAAGCCTAGCTGGGTGGATGGCAAGAACCGCAAGCGCGTGAGGATTGCTCAAGAGTTTTACGTTGAAGAAGGTGGCTGGAAGATGTGTTTCTTCACGTCTACGGGCTATTTGAGCGATCCTGAAGATTCCCCATACTTGGACGAGAACAACGAGCCAGAATGCCCTATTGAGGCTATCAGCGCGTACATCGACCGCGAGAATCAGCGCTTTGGCGAAGTGCGTTACATGATTGACTTGCAAGACGAGATCAACCACAGGCGCTCGAAGGCATTGCACCTTCTGTCCTCTCGCCAAACGGCTGGAAGAAAGGGAGCCATCAAAGATGTGGTGTCGATGAAGCGTGAGCTAGCCAAGCCTGATGGGCACGTTGAATACGAAGGCGAGAAAGGCGACTTTGACATCCTCTCAACCGGAGACATGACTACCGGGCAATTTGCGCTACTTCAGCAGGCGCAGGAGGAAATGAATCAAACTTCCTTCAACTCTCAGTTGGCCGGGCAAGGAGCGGCAGAACAATCAGGCAAAGCAATCAGCCTATTGCAGCAGGGCGGAATGCTTGAGACCTTGCCGCTGTATAACGCATTGCTGAACTGGAAAACCCGCGTCTACCGTCAGGTATGGCATCGAATCAAACAGCATTGGACTACCGAGAAGTGGGTTCGGGTGACGGACGACTACAAGTCTCTGAAATGGATAGGGCTGAACATTGACGTTACTCTGCAAGAATTCCTCACTGACATTGCTCAGGATACGTCCAAGCCACAAGCCGAGAGACTTGGCGCGGCAACTGTGCTTCAGGCGTTAACACAAGCCCAAGACCCAAGGCTTCAGCAAGTCATCACAGTGAAGAATCCTGTCCCTGAATTGGACATGGACATTATTCTGGAGAACGCCCCTGATGCCATCAACACTCAGCAAGAGCAATTCCAGCTTCTTGTGCAGCTTGCCGCCTCTCGCCCTGAAGTGCCTTTCAGCCGATTGCTTGAGCTTTCGCAGATTCGGGACAAGGACGGAATCATCGAGGAGATCAAGCAGCGCGAACAGCAGATGATGGCTCAGAATCAGCAGGCCATGCAGATCAAGGCTCAGGAGAATCAACAAACCCAAGCTATCAACGCTGCAAAGGCTCAGTCTGAGATTGAGAAGAACGCTGCAACTACCGGAAAGATCAACATGGAAGCCATCAATCAGCAGTTGGAAAACCTGATCATTGGCACCAACCCTGCAAGGGTAACTAGCATTTCGACCTGATATTGGCTAAAATTGCGAGTATGTGGCGAGTTTCGCCAACCTGATGCCGAGGAACGGGCAAGCATGTCGATGCCGGACAACGGGCAAGTGAGGATTTATGAGTGAGCTTGACGCACTAATCGGAGACGAACAGGAAACTGAAGAAGTCACGGCAGAACAGGAAGAAGTGGCGGAGGTTGAGACTGAAGATAATTCAGAAGAGACCGTAGAAGCCGAGGAAGGAGGCCCGACTGCGGGGCATGATGAAAGCGAAGAGGTCACAACAGATTCGGGAGAACCGAACTGGGCGAAAGTGGCTTATCTTGACGAGAAGCGCAAGCGCCAGGATTTAGAGCGAAGGTTGCAAGAGCTTGAGCAGCGTGGTCAGCCGACAAAGGAGCAGGAGAAAGACCTTGACCTATTTGCCGACCCGCAAGCTGTACTGAGTAAACTTGAAGCCCGCGCAGAGGAAAAGGCATTTATCCAGCTCACCAACTTCAGCAGAGACCTGATGAAGGAAGCAAAGCCGGACTATGAGGCCAAAGAGAAGATTTTCGTTGAATTGGCGAAGTCTGACGCTGGCCTGATAGAGAAGATGCGTAAATCCAACAATCCTGCAAAGTTTGCGTATGAAACGGCGGTGCAGCATGAATTCCTGCAAGAAGTGTCTGACCCCGTGAAGTATCGGGAGAAGATCAGGATGGAATTGCTTGCTGAATTGTCGAAGGATACTCCGAAAAAGAAAGTGCCATCACTAGCCAAAACAACTTCCGTTGGCGGCGGAACATCAGACGCAGAGGACTTGTCCCTGGAGTCGATTCTAGGCCGCTGAAACTTGAATTAATGAGGTTTTATCATGGCTAACACAACTGTCCCTAGTGACAATCGGGTAAAGAAGTACCTTGCGGATTTCTTCCGTGAGTATGTGCGTGAATCACGTTTTGCACCGTACACTGGTACGTCAAGCAATAACATTGTGGTCATCAAGGAAGGCAAGCAGCAGATCAATATCCCGCTGATTACCTCTCTTAAAGGTGCCGGTGTTTCTGGCTCTGCAACGCTTCGTGGTAACGGCGAGCAAGTCAGCCAATACGGCATGACTGTAACTCCTACTTACCGCCGAAACGCTGTTGAGTTCGATCTGGAGGAGCTGGACAAGCCCGCTTACGACCTGATGACTGCTGCGCGTCCCTTGCTGATGGATTGGGCAATGGAAACAACCCGCAACGACATCCTGAACGCAATGGGCGCTGTCTACAACGGCACTACTTACAGCAACTACGGCTCCACTGCTGCTGGCGCGTTCGACACATGGCTGACTAACAACTCCGACCGCATTCTGTTCGGTGCTGCGAAGTCAAACACCGTAGCAGGCAACTTCACAAGCTCTTTGGCCGCTATTGACACCACAAGCGACAAGATGACCGCTGGCCTTATGGGTATTGCCAAGCGCATTGCTCAGCAGGCTTCTCCGCGCATCCGTCCGGTGAAAGTGAATGGTGACAAGGAAATGTTCATCTGCTTCCACGATCCGTATGCCTTCCGCAATCTGGCCGCTGACACTACCATCAAGGCAGCTCAGCGCGAAGTAGTTGGCCAAGGCAAGCCGATCTTTGAAGGCGGCGGCTTCCTGTATGACAACGTCTGGCACATTGAAGTTCCAGAGATTGGCGAGTTTATCGATGGCGATTCTGCTGGCAATGCTCCTTGGGGCGCTGATGCTACTGCCGATGGCCTGAATGATGCAGGCGACTCTGGTTCGCGTGTCGGCGTTTCCTTCCTGTGCGGTCAGCAGGCTGTGGCTTTCGGCCTCGGTATGCGTCCAAGCATCAAGGTGGACAAGCTGCATGACTACGAGTTCCAGCCGGGTGTTGCGGTAGTGCTGAAGCACGATATTCGCAAGACGTTCTTCAACAACAAGCAACACGGCCTTGTGACTATCTTCACATCTGCCGCTGTTGACGCATAAGGAGCTTGAACCATGGCTACTGTAACAGCAACGCAAAAGCGTAATACCTCCGGCCTTGTGGCTGGCAATGGTCTTGCGTACACCCCCAAGGTGCTTCTGGCGACGATTGCGCTCCCTGCTTCGGCATCGGGCACAATCATTGACTTCGGCAACATTCCGTCAAATGCTCGCATTATGGGCATTAGTCAGATCATGGCTGATGACCTTGCGACATCTGGTAGCCCCACGCTTGACATCGGTCTTGCGCCGGTTAATGGCAATATCACGGCTGACCCGGATGCAATCAATGATGGCCTTGTGATTTCATCCGCACTGACTGCGACTTCTGTAGTAAAGGGCATTGAGAATCGCGGCAAACTGGCATGGGAGTATGTGAGCGGTCAATCAACTGATCCTGGCGGCGCATTGAATGTAATTGGCACTATCAAGGATGCCGCTACAAATGCCGCTGGTGACGTTACTCTGGAACTGCTGTACTACGTGGACTGATTATGAAATTCAAGTATATCGACTTTGAAGGGCCAGAAACGACTGAGTGCTACGGCGTGAAGTTTGTTCGAGGCATACCGTCAGAAGTAAGCGACCCTGTTGGCATTCAAAAGCTCACAAGGAATCCTTACTTTGAGGCTGTAACGGAAGGCGCTGAAGTGGAAGCCCCAAAGGTGGAAACAGTGGTTAAGCGCGGCCGACCTGCAAAGGCTCGATATGTTGGATAACGTAAACAGTCAGGCCAGCCAAAGTGACATATCTGCTTTGGTTGGCGTTTTGGTAGAAGGTGGCGTTACGTCTTACCTAGAGATAGGAGCAAGGCATGGCGACACCTTCGGCCGAATTGTAAGAAGCCTTCCCAAGATTGGGTTCTATGTCTCTGTGTCCGGCGACACTGACTTGATTGACTGCGTTGAGTCTCTGCAATCAGATGGCTACAACGCGCACTATGTCTTAGGGGATAGTGCAAACTCCGAGGTTTTAGAGCTAATAGGCTCCCTTGGTGACTTTGACGCGGTGATGATTAGAGACCGCACAGATTCTGCTAGTTACTGCGATTCCAAAAAGAGCGTATTGGAAAGCGAGATAGGAGTGCTGTTCAAGTGAAGAAACTTGCGATTGTCGGCGGCTCTCCTTCGTCTAAATTGGCCCCGTTCAATGATGACTCGTTCGAGATTTGGGCGCTTGGCAATCAGGCTGACCGGCATCCTCGGTACGATAGGTTGTTTGAGATACACGATAATCTTTCTGAGCATCCTGAAGCATATCCTCAGTGGCTTGTTGACAAGAAAATCCCGTTGGTCGTGTCTGACAGGTTCCCCATCAAGGCCGAACACGTTGAGACTTACCCAGAGGCCGCTACAGTTGATTTGATAGGCTCGGTATACCTTACGTCAAGCCCTTCTTACATGCTCGCCTACGCGCTCCT
>Ga0075466_1001038_pt1 | contig 10353 bp, 7 predicted proteins | sample DEB08_DNA_16_FD_71486 | JGI IMG/M metagenome (GOLD analysis project Ga0075466, IMG submission 71486) | Aqueous microbial communities from the Delaware River and Bay under freshwater to marine salinity gradient to study organic matter... | ecosystem: Environmental > Aquatic > Marine > Coastal ... | reverse complement strand
TTCTAAGCCATCGGCCACTGGGGCCATGATCTTGGCCACTTCAACAAATTCTTCAAGACTGCCACCGAAAATGGAGACCAGTAAAAAGCGATCTTCGGGAATGCGCAGTTTTGCCATGGCTTCGGCAGCTACTAGGGCGCCTGGGTTGGTCAGACCAACGGCATTGACGAAATTACCCGGGGAATACTGGCTATAAACCGGCTCACGATTACCTGCGCGGGGCACAGGTCCGACACTCTTGGTGGTGATCACGCCAATTTGCGGCATATGATCAAACATATATTGGATAATAGGCACCGCGGTGGTGACGATTCCAGATGGCACTGTAAAAGGGCCTGAGAGGGTCTTGCCAAGAAATTCTGTTTTCAAGATAGCTCGCTCGAAACTGATTGTGTGGGAGGGGATACGCAGGTGGCGATTATACCGACTTTAAAGAATTAATCTGCCTCTCTTGCGCCTATGCTGCGAAAAAAGGCTAGGTGGCTGTAGTCGCTGCTGGGGACGTAGCTGAGGTCGTTGTAATGGGGGTTGGCAGAGAGTTTGACGATGACGGTGTTCTTAGCTGGATTGACATAAATATACTGCCCATAGACACCCATTGCCATATATTCGCCGTCCTCTGAGAGCGGCAACCACCATTGGTAACCATAACCAAAGTCATCTTGCTCAGGCTGGATGTGCGGGGCATCGGCAGCTGTTGAGACTTTGACCCACTCAGCTGGAACAATCTGTTTTTCGCCCAGGGCGCCGTTGTGCAAATAGAGCGAGCCAAGTTTAGCAAAATCTCGCAAGGTTAAATTGAGTCCGCCAAGGGCCATCTCTGTACCGTCGCCGTCGACAATCCAGTAGCCGTCATATTCCATGCCCAAAGGCTCGTAGAGTTTTTCCTGCATATAGTCAGTCACGGACTGCCCAGTAGCGCGGCTCAGGACCATGCTCAAGACATGGGTGTCGATGCTGACATAGTGATTTAGAGTGCCGGGCTCGCGGCCACGAGTTAGGGTGGCGGCAAAGTCATCCTGCGGGCTTCCCAGGGCAAAGCCTCGGCCCCAGCGATTGATATCACTGTTAAAGTCGGCGTAGTTTTCATTAAAGTCGATTCCCGATGACATCTGCAGTACATCTTTAATGCGCACCCCTTCATAACCTGAACCTTTTAGCTCTGGAGCATAGGTATCGACGGTTTGTTCAATACTGGCGATGCTGCCTTCATCCACTGCGATACCCATCATGGCGGAAATAAACGACTTGGCCATGGACCAGGAAATGGTGCGAGTGGATTCACTGTGGCCGAGAGTGTAGGCCTCGTGGACGATTTGATCATTCTGGATTACCAGCAGTCCTGTGGTCCAGGAGTCGGCTAAAAACTGCTCTGTGTTAAGGGCTTGCCCGGCAAACAAAAAATCCTCTGGCAATTCGATTGCAGTGCCTTGACTGTAGGGTCTTGGCTGCGCGGACGCGCTCATAATGCTGATTGCGCCAAGCTGGTCGGCGGAGCGAAAGTTTTCCACAATGCGATCTGGGTCGAATAGGTGCACAGCGCGGTAGAGGCTCTGCACTTTTGGTAAGGCCCAAAAACCGCCGATTATTACTACTGTGACGCCGATTAAAACACTGTTGCGAGCAATGGTCATATATTCCTCAGGGGAGTTTTAGACTGCTTATGCAGTCTTATTGTTTTGACTCATCCTACGGGAATTGGAGGCTGGAGTGCAATCAGAGACTTATGTGGCATAAGCTGGTGATAAAAAGCGGACACAAAAAAATCAAAAACGAACAAAAAAAGAATAAAAAAAGAATAAAAAAAAGAGCGACCCTAAGGCCGCTCTTCTCGATCACACAGAAACCGGCATTAGAACTGGTTCATCGTGTTGTCTTTACCTGATGCTTTCAAGGCAGCATCACCGGCAAAGTATTCTTTATGGTCGTCGCCCATATCGGAACCTGCCATGTTCTGGTGCTTCACACAGGCGATACCCTGACGGATCTCCTTGCGCTGAACACCAGCTACATAACCCAACATGCCTTGCTCGCCGAAGTACGCTTTGGCCAGATTATCGGTAGACAGTGCCGCCGTGTGGTACGTAGGCAATGTAATCAGGTGATGGAAGATGCCAGCTTCACGGGCAGAGTCGGCCTGGAAGGTACGGATTTTGTCGTCGGCAAGAGCGGCCAGATCAGTTTCGTCGTAGCAGACATTCATCAGGTCGGCCCGATCGTAAGCGGACATATCTGCACCGGATTCACTCATGCTGTCAAAGATCTGCTGACGGAAGTTGAGGGTCCAGTTAAACGACGGGCTGTTGTTGTAAACCAGCTTAGCGTTGGGAACCACTTTACGAATCTCTGCCATCATTGCGCCGATTTGGCCAACGTGAGGCTTCTCGGTTTCGATCCAAATCATATCAGCGCCGTTCTGCAGGCTCGTGATGCTGTCAAGAATACAGCGTGCTTCGCCAGTGCCAGCCTTGAACTGATAAAGGTTGCTTGGCAGGCGCTTAGGGCGCACTAGCTTGCCGTTTCGATTTAGCACCACATCGCCATTCTTCATATCGGCAGGCGTGATTTCTTCAACGTCTAAGAAAGAGTTGTACTGATCGCCGAGATCGCCTGGCTCACGTGTTACCGCGATCTGCTTAGTCAGGCCAGCACCCAATGAATCGGTACGGGCAACAATTACGCCATCGTCTACACCGAGCTCAAGGAACGCATAACGAACGGCGTTGATTTTGGCGAGGAAGTCTTCGTGTGGCACTGTAACCTTGCCATCCTGGTGACCGCATTGCTTCTCATCGGACACCTGATTTTCAATCTGGATACAACAAGCACCGGCTTCGATCATCTGCTTGGCCATTAAGTAAGTGGCCTCAGCGTTACCGAAACCCGCATCGATATCGGCAACGATGGGCACTACATGCGTCTCAAAGTTATCGATTTGATCCTGAATGGCTTGCTTAGCATCACCCTGTGCTTCGTCCAGCTGACGGAACAGACCGCCCAGTTCTCGTGCATCAGCCTGGCGCAAGAAGGTGTAGAGCTCAGCGATCAACGCGGCAACGGAAGTCTTCTCGTGCATTGACTGGTCGGGCAGGGGACCGAACTCTGAACGCAGAGCCGCAACCATCCAACCTGACAGATAAAGGTATTTACGCTTGGTGGTACCGAAGTGCTTTTTAATCGCAATCAGCTTCTGCTGTCCGATAAAACCGTGCCAGCAACCCAGAGACTGAGTGTACTGAGATGAGTCGGCATCGTAGGCGGCCATATCTTCACGCATAATTGCTGCGGTGTACTTGGCGATTTCAATTCCGGTTTGAAAGCGATTCTGAGCGCGCATACGGGCTGCAGAGTCTGCGCTGATGGCACCCCAGTTCCCGCCGTGTTGCTCTTTTAGTTTGGCAACAGCTGCAAGATCATTTGAAAAATTGGACATACTTAAACCCTCTTAATGAATTCCGTTCGTTTGACAGTGAGATGAGTTTAGGTATGATACCGCTATAAATCTAATTGATAGTTTCTATTGCGAGCATTTTTACTATGAATATAGCGAGAGTCGATTTAAACCTGCTGGTATACCTAGATGTACTACTGCGAGAGTGCAACGTAACCCGCGCTGCAGAGGAGCTGGGGATTAGCCAGCCGGCTATGTCTAACAGTTTGCGACGGCTGCGGGATCTGTTTGATGACCCACTGTTAGTTAGAACCAGCGATGGCATGACACCTACTGACCGGGCTCTAGAGCTGCAGCCTTTAGTGCGCAATGTTCTGGCGGCTGCCGAGATCGCGGTATTACCCAAGACCCTCTTTGATGCCGCAGCCTCTGATCGTATCTTCCGTATTATGGCCAGTGACTATACCGAAGTCACTCTGCTACCCCAGTTGCTAACACGGCTGCGTAAAGAAGCACCAAATATTCGCCTGGATATCATGACCCCAAGTGACGTGAGCTTTCACGATGTGGAACGGGGTAAGGTGGATCTGGTGATCAATCGCTTTGATACGCTGCCACAGTCATTTCATCAGGTTCACCTTTGGGATGACAGCTTCTCCTGCGTGATGAGTGCAAATAACAATGTGATTAAAAACTGGAGCCTCGACAGCTATCTGTCTCACAAGCATGTCTGGGTTAGTAAGACCGGCATGGGTGTAGGCGTGGGTATGAGTTCTGACGACGTACAGCGATTGGGCTGGGTTGATGAGGCGCTGGGTAAGCTCGATGCTAAGCGTGAGATCACTGTATTTACCCGGCATTATCAAGCGGCACTGCTTCTTGGTGAGCAGGATGACCTGATTGTTACCATTCCCACCATCGCGGCTCGAACCATGGCGAATAACCCCAAAGTGGTGATTCTTGACCCGCCTTTTGAGATACCAAGAATGCGCCTAAAAATGGTCTGGAGTCCACTGTTGCAGAGGGATCCAGGACACAAATGGCTGCGCCAAATGATCAAAGATGTGTCTGCCGAGATTGCTCGGTAAGCTTGTGAGTCGCATAGCTATGCTGAATAGCAAAGATTGAATCCATAGATTTGGATTATTACAGGGTTGAGATTAGACTCTGCTCAAACATCTAGTTACCTGCGGAGAAAGAATCATGGTCGAACGTATCCAGCACTCAGGATTACAGATCGCAAAACCTATTTATGAGCTGGTCAACGAGCAAATCTGCCCCGGAACGGGCATTGAGTCCGACCAATTTTGGGCGTCATTTTCGTCAATCGTCAGTCATTTTGCGCCGATAAATCGCGATCTCCTTGAAAAGCGTGAGGCGCTTCAGGCGCAAATTGACAGCTGGCATCACCAGCACCGCGAGGATTTCAACTTTGCTGACTACAAAGCCTTTTTACAAAATATCGATTATCTGGTTCCCGAGGGCCCCAATTTTAGCGTGACCCCGGACAATGTTGATCCCGAGATTGCTCAGCAGGCTGGTCCCCAGCTCGTTGTGCCAATTATGAATGCACGCTTTGCCCTAAATGCGGTCAATGCCCGTTGGGGTAGTCTCTATGACGCCCTCTATGGCAATGACGTGATCTCTGAAGAAGACGGCGCCGCAAAAGTTGGGACCTATAACCCTGTGCGTGGCCAGAAAGTAATTGATTACGGAAGAGAATTACTTGATACCGCAGTACCTCTAGATAATGGCTCCCACCATTCTGCCAGCGGCTACCAGATCGTAAATCAGCGTCTAGTGGTAAGCTTGGATAATGGTTCAGAGGCTCATCTGACCAATCCAGAGCAGTTTGTTGGCTACCTGGGAACTACTGATAATCCCACATCTATATTGTTAAAAAACAATAGGTTACATCTTGAAATTCAGCTAGATTCTAGTCATCAGGTCGGTGCTACAGACAAGGCTGGGGTCAAGGATATAGTGCTTGAAGCAGCTCTGACTACCATTATGGATTGTGAAGATTCGGTTGCTGCCGTAGACGCTGAGGATAAGGCGCTGGCTTACAGCAATTGGCTGGGTCTCAATAAGGGCACGCTAAAAGAAACTATAACTCGGGGAGATAAGAGCTTTGTCCGCTCTATGAACCCAGATCGCGAATACCTTGCTAAAGATGGATCAAAACTGACGCTTAACGGCCGCAGCCTTATGTTCGTGCGCAACGTTGGCCACTTGATGACCAACCCAGCGATTCTTGACGCCGAGGGCAACGAAGTTGCAGAAGGTATTATGGATGGCGTGATCACTAGCCTGATCTCATTGCATGATCTCAACGGCACTGGCGGATTGCGTAATTCCACAGCCGGCAGTTGCTACATAGTTAAACCAAAGATGCACGGTCCAGAAGAAGTGGCCTTTACCAATGACCTATTCGATGCCATTGAAGATGCTCTGGGTCTTGCACGACACAGGATTAAGGTCGGTATTATGGACGAGGAGCGCCGCACCTCGGTCAACCTTAAAGAGTGTATTCGTGCCGCCAAAGGCCGCGTGGTGTTCATTAATACCGGATTCCTAGATCGTACCGGCGATGAGATTCATACCAGTATGCATGCAGGTCCCTTCGCACTGAAAGCTGACTTAAAGGCGATGCCCTGGATTAGCGCCTACGAAGATCGCAATGTCGATGTCGGCCTGGCCTGTGGCCTTAAGGGCAAGGCCCAGATAGGTAAGGGCATGTGGGCGATTCCGGACAATATGGCGGACATGATGGAGGTCAAAATAGGTCACGTGAAATCTGGCGCCAATACCGCTTGGGTGCCGTCGCCAACTGCAGCGACACTGCATGCCATGCATTACCATCAGGTTGATGTTGAAGCAGTGCAAGAGCGGGTGGCCAATCGGGCTATGGCCAGTGTCGACGATATACTGACCATTCCATTACTGGGCGATCGCAAACTCAGTGACGCAGAGATCCAACTTGAGTTAGATAACAATGCTCAGGGCCTTCTGGGCTATGTGGTGCGGTGGGTAGAACAGGGTGTAGGTTGTTCGAAGGTTTTGGACATTAACAATGTTGGCCTGATGGAAGATCGTGCAACGCTGCGTATCTCCAGCCAGCACATGGCTAATTGGTTACACCATGGCATCTGCAGCTCAGGTCAGATCATGGAGACGCTAAAGCGTATGGCCGCTGTGGTTGATGGTCAAAACGCCGGCGATGCGGACTATGTTGCCATGAGCCCCAACTTTGAACAGAGCATTGCCTTTAAGGCGGCCTGCGACCTGGTATTTAAAGGTGACACTCAGCCCAGCGGTTACACTGAACCGTTGCTTCACGCCTATCGTCAGCAAGCTAAAGCTGAGCGTTAATAGGGCCTTATGATGAAATCCACTCCCGATCTCTGCGACCAGTACCCGGACTTGATTCAAGTGGTTGCTCCCATGTTCAAAAACTATGGCGGTCGCGAGAGTTTTGGCGGCGAAATCGTCACGGTGAAGTGCTTCGAAGATAACAGCTGCGTTAAACAGCTAGTGGGTAGTCAGGGTCAGGGTAGAGTAATGGTTGTGGATGGCGGTGGCTCAATGCGCCGCGCCTGCCTCGGCGATATGTTAGCTGAAAAGGCCGCCGTGAATGGCTGGAGCGGGCTGATTATCTATGGCTGTATTCGCGATGTGGATGAGATTATGGCTACTGATATTGGTGTTCAGGCTCTGGGCGCCCATCCGATGAAAACGGCAAAAAAAGGAATTGGCGAGACACAAATCCCTGTGACTTTTGGCGGCGTGAGCTTTAATCCGGGGCATTATGTCTACGCCGACAACAACGGTATTGTTGTGGCCTCCGAGCAGCTGCTCTAGGCTGCCTATCTAGATGGCTTCTCTAAACGACGCCTCTAAATCAATTCAAGTTTCATAGCTATATGGGGCATACCCGCATCGAAAAATTCCTCGCCGTAACGGACAAACCCCAGACCGCTGTAAAACGGTAGGGCAGTCAACTGGGCATGGAGGAATAACTCAGGCAGTTGCTCTGCCGCGGCGGTTTTGATTACCGCTCGCATAATGGCATCGCCAATGCCGCGCCTGCGGTTGGGCTTGAGCACCGCCATACGGCCAAAGTGGCCATCAGCTAGCAAGCGGCCGGTGCCAACCGGTCTATTATCGCTGTCGTAGGCAAGCCAGTGAATGCACTCTGGGTCTAAGCCATCAAAATCCAGTTCGTAGGGAACCTGCTGTTCTTCGACAAATACCAGGCTGCGAATTTGTTTGATCTCTTTCACACTGGCCTGCCAACTTGTTTTCTCGACGCGGATTTGGAGTTTACTCTGCATAGTTAGCCTGTAAATATAGCTTGTAAATATAGTCTCTTTGGTAATTGGTCAACAACGGCGCTAACAGTAATCGATCTGGCTCTGAATTTCATGCTGAGCAATACCAAAGCCAATAAGGCCTAAGCATCTTTAAAATAACTACAAAAGATTGCCTTCTGCAGCCGAATCAGAAAAGATGCAGCATGATTGTATCCACGGCCCAATGAGAGATTAATTTGCATGATAAAGAATCTATTTAAACCCGCCCATTTTGCAGTCTTGTTGCTGCTCAGCAGTGCTGCCGTAGCCAATGAAAAAGCTAGCGAGCAAGCCATTATCGATCCTAGTGCACGCTTCCATCCAGTGCTCAGTGAGCGCGGCATGGTGGTCTCCCAAGAGATGATCGCCAGTCAGGTGGGCGCCGATATTTTAGCTGCTGGTGGCAATGCCGTTGATGCGGCTGTGGCGACCGGCTTTGCTCTGGCAGTGACTTTGCCCCGCGCGGGCAACCTCGGCGGTGGCGGATTTATGCTAGTGCATTTGGCGGAAGAGAATAAAACCATCGCTATCGACTATCGTGAAATGGCGCCAGCTTCTGCCTCCAAAGATATGTTTCTCGATGCCGAGGGCGATGTGGATAACAGTAAAGCGCGCTTTAGCATTCAGTCCTCAGGTGTACCGGGAACGGTTGCCGGTTTGCTACATGCACTGGACAGCTATGGCACTATGAGTCTAAAGCAGGTGTTAACACCTGCAATCAAGTTGGCTAGTGATGGTTTCCGGGTATCTTTTGACCTCTCTTCGTCGCTGCAGGCGCGCCAGAAAACCCTGTACAAAAACGCTGCCTCTAAAGCCTACTTTTATAAGGCGGATGGTTCTGGCTACCAATACGGCGAGACACTGGCACAAAAAGATCTTGCTGCGACCCTTGGTCGCATTGCCAAGAACGGTCGCAATGGATTTTATCAGGGCAAAACCGCGGAGCTTATGGTTGCTGAGATGCAGCGCAGTGGCGGCTTAATCAGTTATAAGGACCTGGCCAACTATCAGGTTGTTGAGCGCGAGCCGGTCTGTGGCGACTATCGCGGCAACTCTGTTTGTGCCATGCCGCCACCGTCCTCTGGCGGCGTGCATCTGGTGCAGATGTTGAATATTCTCGAGGGGTGGGATTTGTCTTCTCTGGGTCATAACAGTGCGGCTTATATCCATCGCCTGGTTGAATCCATGCGCAGAGCTTATGCGGATCGCAGTAGCTACCTAGGTGATCCAGACTTTTTTCCCGTGCCTGTGGCCGAGCTGACAGATAAAAAATATGCCGCCAGCTTGCGTCAACAAATCAATTTAGAGGAAGCCAGCCGTTCCGCCGATATTGGTCCCGGACTCAATGGCAATACCGCGGGCAATGAGAGCACCGAGACCACGCATTTTAGTGCCTGGGATCAGTGGGGCAATGTAGTGAGCAATACCTACACCCTCAACTTTTCCTACGGCAGTGGTATTTCTGTTGCTGGGGCAGGCTTTCTGCTGAACAACGAGATGGATGATTTCTCCGCCAAGCCGGGTTCGCCTAATGGCTATGGTCTGGTGGGAGGTGTGGCCAATGCTATAGAGCCAGGTAAGCGACCGCTGTCATCTATGACACCCACCATTGTTTTCGACGCTACTGGCGCGCCTATGCTGGCTACCGGCAGTCCTGGTGGCAGTACCATAATTACAATTGTGATGCAGATGGTGTTGAATCATATCGATTTTGAGATGAATGTAGCTGAAGCCACTGCGGCGCCGCGCATTCACCATCAATGGCTACCGGACATGGTGTTCTATGAGTCAGGGGTGTCTGCAGATACATTGCAGCTGCTGCGAGACATGGGCCACCAGTTAAAAGATAAAACCAGCCGTCTCGGCGCGACCCAAAGTATTCAAGCTGGTGTCACTGGTACTGCGGTTTACGGAGCCGCCGATTATCGTCGTGATGGGTCCGGTGCGGCGATTCCTGCCCTCAACAGCAAAGCAGTAGGCGAAAAGTAGCAGAGAGGTAGTCGAGAAGCAGCTGAGCAGCTACTGTTTAAGACCATTCTCATAGTGGCTGATGCTGCCGTCTGCATTGCGTAGATCGGCAGTGCGCTGCTCACCTGTTTCATCCACTAGCATCTGATATTTGGGTGTGGTCATAAAGATCGCAAACCACTCTGCCAACAATTTATCGTCATCCAATGTTTCCAGTATCAACTTCTTCGCCTGAGCTACATAGGCTTCGGGTATAGGTCCCTGTGCGGATTCTGGGGTCAATGGGGGATCAATCAGATAGCGCGGCGCTGGGCCACGGCTAAGCAGTTCAGTGGCCAGATCATCAAGCATTTCGGTAGCGGCAGGGGATCTAAAGCCTACGGAGAAGGTTGTGCAAGCACCTATAGCAACGCCGTGGTGAGCGATCTGGGGCGGCAGATACAACATATCCCCTGGTTCTAGCACCCACTCATCAGTGGGCGCAAAATCAGCCAGTATTTTAAGATCTGTATCCTCTACCAGAGTCGTGTGTTCATCGCAGTGCTGGCCAATCTGCCAGCGGCGCTTGCCAGCACCCTGAAGTAAAAACACATCATAGTAATCAAAGTGCGGGCCGACACTACCGCCGTCTTCGGCGTAGCT
>Ga0075466_1001023_pt1 | contig 10432 bp, 10 predicted proteins | sample DEB08_DNA_16_FD_71486 | JGI IMG/M metagenome (GOLD analysis project Ga0075466, IMG submission 71486) | Aqueous microbial communities from the Delaware River and Bay under freshwater to marine salinity gradient to study organic matter... | ecosystem: Environmental > Aquatic > Marine > Coastal ... | reverse complement strand
CTCTTCCAAAGAGGTACGCCGTTCTATTTCTGCTGTGGCGACACCCGATATAATGCAAGCAATTATTACAACTAAAGATGTTATCCCTTTCATAGAAATTCCCTTTAATCTCGATTTAAGATATTGAACAATGTACCGGTAGATCATTGACACCACGAAGAAAAATAGAGTCTATCCAGTCCAGATCTTCATCTGCAGGACAATCAAAACTGGAATACTTTTTTAGTAAAACTTCAAATGCAATTCTTAGCTCCAGTCGCGCCAATGGCGCGCCTACACAGGTATGTATACCGTGGCCAAACGACATATGCTGTTTATTGCCAGTTCTGTGTAAATTAAAGGTATTGGGGTCCTTGAACTTCTCAGGGTCGCGACCAGCGGAGGACAGCAATGCCAAGATCATGTCGCCCTTGGCAATAGTGGCCCCGCCCAGTTCAACAGACTTCGTAGCCACTCTCACCGTTGATATAACTGTGGGACGAAAACGCAGTAGCTCCTCTACGAATGCGGGAATCAATTCTGGTGATTTCTTTAGCTCCGCTACCAGATCTGGGCGCTGGGAGAAAAGCATAATCCCATGATTAAGCATTTGGATTGTAGTAACAAAGCCTGCGGCGACTAAAAGGCTGAGCATACTACTAATTTCTTTGTCATTTAATTTGTTGCCTTTGACGCGAGCATTAATAATATGCGTAACAAGGTCATCTTGTGGTGCATCTCGTCGTTCCTGTGCGGCTTTAAGAAAATATTCATTCTGCCTCAATGTAGCCTTTTCGAATGCTTTTATATATTCATCGCTTGGCCTACTCATTGAAATCGTCCCTTCTAGCGCCACCCATTCTCGCAATTCTGCGAGATCCTGCTTGTCTCCAATACCAACAATTTGGGTAATGATTTTCGCAATATAAGGGTAAGAAAATTCTTCTACAAAGTTTGGCGCATCGGAGCCCTCAAATTTAAGTGCTAGATTTTCAGCTGTTGATCTCATTAATGGAATTAGATATTCAATCGCGCTATTAATAAAAGCTCTATTGATCACCCCTCTATATTGACCATGCTCCGGAGGATCCTGGGTACCAATAAGCCGTGGATTACGGCACTCTTCACTCAACCATTCAGACTCGTAAGGCATACCGAGTGCCCTAGAAGAAAACGTTTTTGGATTTGAAAGCAGAGCTTTGACATCGGCATAACGGCTGACTGCCCACATATTGCCAGGACTTACCTTACAGACAGGCCTTAGTCGCATCTGCTCATAGGTTGGATAGGGGTCAATTTGAAATGCGCGATCGTGTAAGTCAATATCCGCATATATCTTTCCATAATGCTCCGACGATAGCCCCACCACAACCTCCTTGCTATGTTCCAATTGTTATTTTTCGTACTCAAAAAGTCCGTTTAATACTGCTTTTTTAATAGCTGAATAGTTAGTCCGAACTCCCAAGGCCTTGCGAGCAGTTTCCAAGTGTTTGTTTGCTGTAACAGCACTAATATTCAAGTGGTTTGCCACTTGAATAATATTAAAATCGTTGTTCGCAAGGGTCTCAAGGACTCTAAGGGGCCTAGGATTAATTGAAATATCTAAAGGCCGGTCCATTTTTTCTCCGATTAAATCATCGGAGAATTTTTGAGTCATAACGAAATCAATTGCTTCGCATAACAATGTAAGTGCCATATGGCATCTATCAACTATGCGTTTAATATCGGTAGGGGTAGAACCGCGAACAGTAACCGAAAATAAAATATTTCCTTCACCGTTTCTGGCCTTCATTGGGATATTATAGAAGTCGTAAAACCCATAAGATTTATTAAGCTCGAAGATCGCCCTCATTGCGCGGGTCGTATCATTTTGAAATGGAGAGTCTGCGGCATAAGCAAAGACTTCGGAACAGTAAACAGGATCTAATTTTTGCTCTGCGTAGGGAAGCATCATATCGTACTTCATAAAACCCCCTCCGAAATATGAAGCTAACATGTCAGCTGGGGTAGTCAGCAGAAGTCGAGAGTCAATGTCCCCGCAGTGAAGCCGCATAAATGCGAAGTCGGAAAAACCAAGGCCCTGAACAATACTGAGAATCTTGTCTTTAAATTCAAGCACACTCTTTGTTTCAGAAAGCTCCACGTAATAGCCAAATTCATACTCAAAAGAATGTTCAGTCTTATCTGCAAGCGCGGCTTTTAATTTTGGATTTAGGGTTCTTGAAATATGAATCAAGTCAGTAGTTTGACTACTCGAATCTTCCTGCGGGGTAAACAATTGCTTTATTTCTGCCATTTTCTACGACCGGTTGTTGCTGTACTAAAAAATACGCAGACGTGTCTACGCACCTCAATACAGAAGCAATATTGATTTGGGAGAAATATATGGGTTTTAGAGAGCTCTAAAATAGACCCAGATCAATAAAAACCGATCTCTGCAATTTTAATGTCCGCACTGTGGTCTCTGCCAAAGGCAACTATGCCTATACTGCGGATTGAGCTGGGCTTTACCGCTTTGCTGAGCCAGTTGCCGGAGCGGGCAAAAGAAGAGAGAGGTATCTTCACGATTTGCCACTGGTCTGTTGTGGTGAAACTTGCTTGATAGTACTGCCAGGGCAGCAGGGTCCCGGAGGTGCGCAGGTGCAGATAGTACTGCTGGCCGTTGCCGCGCACCTTTAGGTAGGCGCCAGTTGCTGTGTCGATACTTTTCTTGGGGATGGCTTTGCGCAGTTGGATAAAGCCGCCATTATTCTCAGTGCTTACCTGTCCTGTCATATGCGCATACTGTTCACCCTGACCATTTCTAAAGGCGACTTTGCCCTCAGATACACCGCCCATGACCTGATCGCTAACATAGCTCCAGCGCAGCTGTGGGTCGGATTCAAAGTTATCGATCATCAGGGGCTCCAGGGCAATGGTGCTGGGTATCAAAAACAGGCAGAGGCAGCTGGCGATGATGTTATGGCGAATAGTTTTCATTGTTGAGTGCCCTTTAGCCGCGCTTGTATTGAGTGGGGCAGTAGCCGCGACTGACGTCTGGCGAGCGCAGTTGCAGATGCTTGGTTTTTCGGCCTGTGACGCGTTTGCGCCAGAGACGAAATGACCGCGGCTTCATGGTGCGGCGCATCAATGAGATGACCGCCGATTCATTGAGCTTGAACAGGCCCTCGATGGCTTCAAACGGTGTGCGGTCTTCCCATGCCATTTCGATTACACGCGATACCTCGCTATCAGTGAGCCCAGTGACTGCGGGTACTGATGCGGCGTCTACTGAAGAATTTAGCTGGCTGCTACTGTTGGCCATGGGTATCCCCTTTGCGATGTAACATTTGTACGATTCCAACGGTTTATCCGATGACTCACACAGCTATTACATTTGCCCTGACTTTGCGGTAGAGTCCTGTGTAAATTCAACCACAATTAACTAAATTAGTAATCGACTATGACTGATACTCAGACTGAACAGCAAGCCATCAATATCGATGCTCGCAAGCTCTTTAACCTCGGCGCCAACCTGCTGGTTGCCGGCTTTAAAAACCAAAGCCCCGAAAATGCAAAAAAGCTTTTTAAAGAGCTAAAGCAAGGCGCTTCTGTTAGATCTGGTGAGCTTTCCGGTGAGACCAGCGGTGTTAAGATTCCGATTAAGATGGAGCTTGATCGCAGCGAGTATAAGGGTCAGTTTAACTATCCTAATTTTGAGTTGTCTCTGAATGCGATGTTGCAGAAGTTTCAGACTGAAGTGCGCAAGGATAAAGAGCTTAAGGATTTACGTACGCTAACCAATGAGGCCACTGGCGGTATAGTGTTTAACCTTCCCTCTGGTGTGGAGATTCAAGGCAACCTCAATGTGATGATGCTTTGCATGGAGCCCTCGGCAGATTGTCTGGCGGTAAGGTTGATATTTGTTGATTCGACTCAGTTCCAAGAACAGGGCTAGTCCGGCGGCTAGCCAAACCTGAGCAGTCCATCTTGAGCAGCTTATTTTGACCAGTCACCTGCGCGAGTTTAGCAGCCATCTAGCGGCCATCATGCCCGAGATTGGCAGCAAGCGGCTGCCCTCCCTGCTGGTGCATCTACTTAAGAGTTTGGTGCCTTTTGACAATGCGGTTATTTTGCATTATCGCCACGATAAGCAGCCTCTGCTGCTGTATAACGACATCCCTCCTGTTGAAATAAAGCGGCAGATCGACACCTTCGTCAATGGCGCGTTCTTGCTCGACCCCTTTTACCGCGCTGCGGTAGACGATCGTGCCGACGGCTTGCATCGTTTGTCTGACCTGGCTCCCAGCGGTTTTGAGGAAACCGAGTATTACCGCAGCTACTTTCGATATACGGAAATTAAAGATGAGGTTGGTTTTATCTTCCATCTCTCAGCGGATCAGTTTATTAATATTTCCATGAGTCGCCTGACCTTTTCACAACCCTTTAACCGCGTCCAAGTTAGCCTGCTAGAGGATATTACTGAGGCCATAGAGACGCTGTGCAAACTGCAGTGGGCTGCAGTAAATAGCCCGCAGCAGGCCTCTGATAATAAGTTGCCCAGCCAGTTAGATAGTGCTCTAAAGCATTTTGGCACGGCTTACTTGACCGACCGCGAGACCCAAGTAGTGCAGCTTTTTCTCCATGGCCATTCGACCAAGTCAATTGCCGAGCGCTTGGGGATTTCTCCGGAGACCGTCAAACTGCACCGCAAAAATAGCTATGCCAAGTTAGATGTGTCGTCTCAGGCAGAGTTGTTTCACCTGTTTATTGACTCCCTTGCCAGCCTGTCGAGCTATTCTGGCGGCGATCCGCTGGTTGGCTATCTATAGCAATAACGGACTAACCGAATACCACCACACCCTCCTCCAAGGCTCCCTTTATCTCTGCTCCCGGAGCAAATTGGCCGGAGAGAATACTCTGGGCAAGGGGGTTTTCAATCAGCTGTTGAATCACTCGCTTTAAGGGCCTGGCGCCATAGACTGGGTCAAATCCTGCTTCGAGGAGTTTATCCAATAGCTCATCACTGAGCGTAAGCTGCAGTTCATGCTCTGCTAAACGCTTGCGCAGCAAATCGATCTGGATGCTAGCGATGCCGCGGAGCTGATCTTTGGCCAGGGGATGGAAGACCACTACTTCGTCGACACGGTTGATAAATTCTGGGCGGAAGTGGCCGCTGACAACATCCATCACCGCCGATTTCATCACATCATAATTTTCTTCACCGGCGAGCATTTGAATCACGTCGGAGCCCAGATTCGAGGTCATCACAATCACAGTATTTTTAAAATCCACTGTGCGGCCCTGACCATCGGTCAAGCGGCCGTCGTCCAAGACCTGGAGTAAAATATTAAATACATCTGTATGGGCTTTTTCAATTTCATCCAGCAGCAGTACTGAGTAGGGTCGACGGCGCACAGCTTCGGTGAGATAGCCTCCCTCTTCGTAGCCCACATACCCGGGAGGCGCGCCAATCAATCTTGCCACCGAGTGCTTTTCCATAAACTCGGACATATCGATACGCACCATGGCCTCTTCGCTATCGAACAAAAATTCGGCTAGCGATTTACAGAGTTCGGTTTTACCCACGCCTGTGGGGCCTAAAAACAGGAACGAGCCATTGGGTCGATTGGGATCTGAGAGCCCGGCCCGTGAACGGCGTACGGCGTTGGAAACAGCGACTACGGCTTCGCTCTGACCCATGACACGCCGGTGCAGTGAATCTTCCATGCGCAGCAGTTTATCGCGCTCTCCTTCGAGCATTTTCGAGACTGGGATGCCGGTCCACTTGGCAACCACTTCCGCCACTTCTTCTTCGGTGACCTTGTTTCTCAATAGGCGTTTTTCAACCTGAACTTCACTATTGGCGGTGGCTAGCTGCTTTTCCAACTCGGGAATAATGCTGTATTGAATCTGCGCCATCTTTTCAAGATCGCCTGATCTATGGGCTGCTTCAAGGTTCACCTTGGCCTGTTCAAGTTCGGCTTTGATATGGGTCGACCCCTGCATAGAGGCTTTTTCCGCTTTCCAGATTTCTTCAAGGTCGGAATATTCTGCGCCCAGTTCGGCAATGTCATCTTCGAGTTTTTGCTGGCGCTTGCGCGAGGCTTCATCTTTATCTTTTTTAACCGCTTCTCGTTCAATCTTGAGTTGGATTAAACGTCGCTCGAGGCGGTCCATTTCTTCAGGCTTGGAATCAATTTCCATGCGGATGCGGCTGCCCGCCTCATCGATGAGGTCAATGGCTTTGTCCGGCAGCTGGCGGTCGGTGATATAGCGCTGAGACAATTTGGCGGCCGCCACTATGGCACTATCGGTGATCTCGACGCCATGATGGACTTCATAGCGCTCTTTAAGGCCGCGCAAAATGGCCACGGTGTCTTCTTCACTAGGTTCTTCCACCAAGACCTTTTGAAAGCGACGCTCTAGGGCGGCATCTTTTTCAATAAACTTGCGGTATTCGTCCAGGGTAGTGGCGCCGACACAGTGCAGCTCACCGCGGGCCAGTGCGGGTTTAAGCATATTGCCTGCATCCATGGCGCCTTCGGCTTTACCGGCTCCGACCATGGTATGAATTTCATCGATAAACAGGATGATTTGCCCTTCCTGCTTGGACAGATCCTTGAGTACAGCTTTTAAACGCTCTTCAAAGTCACCGCGAAATTTCGCACCGGCTAAGAGTGCTCCAAGATCTAGAGTCAAGACGCGTTTATTTTTTAACCCCTCGGGCACTTCGCCATTGATAATGCGCTGGGCCAAGCCTTCAACTATGGCGGTTTTACCCACACCGGGTTCACCGATTAGCACTGGGTTGTTTTTGGTTCGACGCTGCAAAACCTGAATGGTGCGTCGAATCTCGTCATCGCGACCAATTACCGGATCCAGCTTACCGGATTCGGCCCGCTCGGTGAGGTCGATGGTGTATTTATCTAGGGCTTCTCGCTGGCTCTCGGCATCGGCATCGTTGACCTGCTCGCCACCGCGAACCGATTCAATGGCGCTTTTGGCTTTGTTCACATCACCAAATTTGGCCAAGCTTTTACCGAGCAAATTTTTATCTTCAAGAGCGGCTAACAGCAGAATTTCGCTGGAGACAAATTGGTCACCTTTTTGCTGAGCGCTGCGATCGGCCATATTTAATAGACGACTGAGATCTTGCGAGAGATTGGCTTCGCCAGTGGGGGAGCTGATCTTGGCGAGTTTGTCGAGCTGACTATTGAGTTCAGCTTGTAGGCCGACCACATCAAAGCCGGCGCGATTGAGTATCGGGCGGACACTGCCACCCTGCTGATTTAATAGTGCCAGTAAAAGATGCAGTGGCTCTATGGCGGAATGGTCGTTGCCCACGGCAATGGATTGAGCATCTGCCAGAGCACTCTGCAGTTGATTAGTTAGCTTGTCGATTCGCATGGCCTACCTCGAAAAATGGTTTTTAATCTTACTTAGTATTTGAGGTGGGGGCTGACGGTGAATTTTCAACGGCTGAAAACAATTGGTTGATGTAAGTCATAAAAAACAGAGCGTCAATCAAGGGTACAAAAAGCGGATATAGCTCTGAGGTTAAGGCGCTAAGATCTTAGCTGACAACCATGTTATCGCGATGAATAAGCTCATCATCTTCACGATAACCGAGAATTTTGACTATATGTTCGGTGCCTTGACCTTTGATACGGTCTGCTTCGTCGGAGTGGTAATTGACCAATCCACGGGCGATTTCCTGCCCAACGGCGTCAACACAGCTGACCAATTCACCGCGGGTAAATTGCCCTTTGACCTCAGTCACTCCAACGGCCAATAAACTGCGGCCCTGCTGCTGCAAGACCTTAATTGCACCAGCATCGAGTACCAGCTGACCTTTGACCTGCAACTGCCCTGCGAGCCACTGCTTGCGTGCCGCCAGGGGTTGCTGTGAAGCGGTGAGCAATGTGCCCACTTCGGCGCCTTGAGCCACTGCAGTCAATATGCCGCTGTTGCGTCCGCCTACGATTACGGTGTTGCAACCAGAGCGGGCTGCCAGCCTAGCTGCCTGTAGTTTGGTTATCATGCCGCCACGACCAAGGGCACTATTGCTGCCGCCGGCTAAGGCGTTGAGAGAGCTGTCGTTGGCCATGGCTTCGCTGATCAGCTGAGCATTTGGATCTAGATCGGGGTTGGCGCTGTAGAGGCCGTCTTTATCGGTGAGAATCACTAGTAGGTCAGCATCAATCAGATTGGCCACCAGTGCGGCGAGACTGTCGTTATCACCAAAGCGAATTTCATCGGTGACGACGGTGTCGTTCTCATTAACTATGGGCAGCACATTTAATTGAATTAAGGTCTGTAGGGCACTGCGGGCATTGAGGTAGCGCTGGCGATTGGCTAGATCATCGTGATCTAAGAGTATCTGTGCAGTGAGACGATCAAAGCGTTGAAAGCTGCTCTCATAGGTTTGAATTAGGCCCATCTGACCCACTGCGGCAGCGGCCTGAAGCTCATGAATGCTCTCGGGACGGGTTTTCCAGCCAAGGCGCACTATGCCTTCGGCAATTGAACCGGAGGAAACTAAGACAATCTCTTTACCCTCAGCCAAGAGCTGGGCGATTTGCTCGACCCAGCCGTCTATAGCCTGGCGATCAAGGCCAGCGCCATTATTGGTCAACAGCGCGCTGCCAATCTTAACGACTAAGCGCTGTGCATCTTGGGTAATTGTTCTTGTCATACCTAGCTACTCTCTATTCCCCAAACTCAGTCTTGGGTGCGGCTACAATTAAAGCTACAGCTACTCTGCGTAAACCACTTCAACATCGTTGTCGTCATCATCTTCGTCTTCAAATGCTTCGTCGAACTCGGCACCTTCTATCTCTTCGCCGCCAAGGCGGGCCAAACGTCTTGCTTCAGCCAGCCCTTCGATGCGCTCACGCGCTTCAGCTTGAATCTGCTGACGGCGCTCTTCCACGGCAACTGCCAGTGTCGGGTCACTGTTTTCGCGATCGCGATGACCGTCTATGTAATCCATGATCGCTGCACAGAGGGCTTTGGTGCCCTGGGCTGAGATGGCAGAGATAATAAATACGGGACCCTGCCAGTTGAGTGTCTCAACCACATCTTTGCAGGCCTGCTCGACTTCATCTTCGGGCATTAGGTCGGTTTTATTTAACACTAACCAGCGATCACCTTGCGCCAGAGTCGGGCTAAATTTAGCCAACTCCTGCTCGATCACTACGGTGTTTTGCGCTGGTGTGCTGCCGTCGTAGGGCATCATATCGACAAGATGTAACAGCAGTCGTGTACGTGTCAGGTGCTTGAGGAAACGAATCCCCAGACCAGCGCCTTCAGATGCGCCCTCAATCAATCCGGGAATATCGGCGACAACAAAGCTTTTATCACCGCTCATACCCACTACGCCTAAATTGGGCACTAGGGTGGTGAAAGGATAGTTGGCGACTTTTGGCCGAGCTGCCGAGACGGCGCGAATAAAAGTTGATTTGCCGGCGTTGGGTAGCCCAAGCAGGCCCACATCAGCGAGCACTTTCAGTTCAAGCTTGATCTCGCGCAGCTCGCCATCACTGCCTGGAGAGGTCTGTCGAGGGGCGCGGTTGATACTGGATTTGAAGCGCGCGTTACCGAGACCGTGAAAACCGCCCTGGGCAACTTTGAGCCGCTGACCCAATTCGGTGAGATCGCCCAGTACATCGCCGGTCTCTTCGCAGAGCACGGTGGTGCCCACGGGAACCTCCATAATCAGATCTTCGCCGCCGCGGCCAGTACAGTCAGAGCCGCGTCCCTGCTCGCCATTTTCAGCGCGAAAATTACGTGTAAAGCGGAAATCGATCAGGGTGTTGAGGCCCTCTGCAGCAACGAGAAATACGCTGCCACCGTCACCGCCATCACCGCCATCTGGGCCGCCTTTGGGAATATATTTTTCACGGCGGAAGCTCATGCAGCCATTGCCGCCTTTGCCTGCCTGTACTTTAATTGTTGCTTCGTCGACAAATTTCATAGGATCAGTTTACAGTTGCTGTTGCTGTGTGTCATGGCGTCGGCGACCAGTGCTAAATCGCGCGCATAAAAAAAGCCCCACGTAGGGGCTTCTTTAACATGAAGTGGTAGTAACCTACGCGGAAACCACTTCTGCATACTTACGGTTCTTCGGGCCTTTCTGCACAAACTGTACAACGCCTTCGGCAGTTGCAAACAGTGTGTGGTCTTTGCCGATACCGACATTGTTGCCTGGGTGGAATTTAGTACCACGCTGACGAACGATGATGCTGCCTGAATTTATTGCTTGGCCGCCGAAAACTTTAACACCAAGGCGTTTGCTTTCTGAATCGCGACCGTTACGAGTACTACCACCAGCTTTTTTGTGAGCCATTGCTATTTCCTCTTCGGATTATCCAGCGTTAATGCTAGTAATCTTAACTTCTGTATACCACTGTCTGTGGCCCTGTTGTGTGCGCGAGTGCTTGCGACGACGGAATTTAATAATATTCACTTT
>Ga0075466_1001011_pt1 | contig 10477 bp, 8 predicted proteins | sample DEB08_DNA_16_FD_71486 | JGI IMG/M metagenome (GOLD analysis project Ga0075466, IMG submission 71486) | Aqueous microbial communities from the Delaware River and Bay under freshwater to marine salinity gradient to study organic matter... | ecosystem: Environmental > Aquatic > Marine > Coastal ... | reverse complement strand
TGGATGAATTGGATAACCAGATTACAAAAACTACTTCTGCCCTATTCGAACCAACTCTAGATTACGTAATCGTAAAAATTCCTAGGTGGAATTTCGATAAATTTAAAGGTGCTAACCGTGAGTTGGGACTTCAAATGAAATCGGTAGGTGAAGTAATGGGAATTGGTGGTTCTTTCCAAGAAGCACTTCAAAAAGCTTGTCAATCTTTAGAGATTGGAAGAAATGGTCTGGGAGCTGATGGAAAAGAAGAAAGAAACCAAGAGAAATTATTACACAGTTTGAAACATGCAAGTTGGGATAGATTATTCCATGTGTATGATTCAATTAAACTTGGGATTCCTTTTAAAACAATAAAAGAGCTTACAAAAATTGACGATTGGTTCTTGAGACAAATTGAAGATTTAATAAATACTGAAAAGAGAATTCAAAAACACTCTTTAACTGATATTCCTAAAGAATTGCTATTTGAAGCAAAACAAAAAGGATATGCAGATAGACAAGTTGCTCACCTACTTAAGTGTTGGGAAAGTGAAGTTTACAACAAAAGAGAAGAATTTAACATTAATAGAGTATACAAATTAGTAGATACTTGTGCAGCTGAGTTTGAAGCACAAACACCTTACTACTACTCTACTTTTGCAATGGAGAATGAATCTGTTGTAACCGACAAAAAGAAAATAATTGTACTAGGATCTGGACCAAACAGAATAGGACAAGGAATAGAATTTGATTACTGTTGTGTACATGGAATATTTGCAGCCAAAGAAATGGGATACGAAACCATTATGATTAACTGTAATCCTGAAACTGTTTCTACAGATTTTGATACGGCAGATAAACTATATTTTGAACCGGTATTCTGGGAGCATATTTATGACATTATACGTCACGAAAAACCCGAAGGAGTAATTGTGCAACTTGGAGGGCAAACTGCTCTTAAATTGGCTGAAAAACTAGAAAAACGCGGTATTAAGATAATAGGTTCTGGATTTGATTCATTAGACCTTGCCGAAGACAGAGGAAGATTCTCTAACAAACTAGAAGAGTTAAATATTCCTTATCCAAAATTTGGTGTTGTAGAAAGTGCTGAACAAGCAATAGAAAAATCGAAAGTTCTTGGATTTCCTTTATTAGTAAGACCTTCTTACGTATTGGGAGGACAAAAAATGAAGATTGTAATAAACGAGCAAGAATTGGAAACTCATGTGGTAGATATCTTAAGAGATATGCCAGATAACCAAATCCTAGTAGATCATTTCTTGGGAGGAGCAATTGAAGCTGAAGCTGATGCAATTTGTGATGGGGAAAATGTTTATATCATAGGAATGATGCAACATATAGAACCTGCAGGAATTCACTCTGGAGATTCATACGCTTTGTTACCACCATACAACTTGGGAGATTTAATTCTTACCAAAATGGCTGAGTACACTAAGAAAATTGCTTTAGCATTAAATACAATTGGATTAATAAATATTCAGTTTGCAATAAAAGATGATGAAGTTTATATCATTGAAGCAAACCCTAGAGCATCTCGTACTGTACCGTTTATAGCGAAAGCATATGACGAACCATATGTAAACTATGCTACTAAAGTAATGTTGGGAGCAAAATTAAGTGAATTTAACTTCAACCCTAAGAAAGAAGGGTACGCTATTAAAATACCTGTATTCTCTTACGAGAAATTTCCTGAAGTAGCCAAAGAGCTAGGACCTGAAATGAAATCAACTGGAGAAGCAATTTACTTTATTGATGACTTAAAAGATAAATTCTTTAGAAAGATATACTCTGAAAGGAATATGCTGCTTTCTAAATAGAATTAAGATTTTATGAGTAATTTTGAAAGGAGAGAACAATTGTTCTCTCCTTTTTTTATATCACACACATCTATCATGATAAAACAATCAATCAAAGAAAACATATTATACCTAACTATTTCAAATGAAGATTTTTCTTACAGAATCCCTGTAGAAAAATTAGGTAATCCTATTGACTGGAAAGTAGGACAAAAAGGAACAGAACAAATTGTCTTTGAGAATGTTTCTAAATGGACCCTTCAATTATTCACTAAAAAAGTAACCGAAGGGAAATACGTGAAAGAATTTGTGGCTATTGTTCAAGAAAATAGTCCAAATAATACAGTAAACTGGGAAAACACTAAAACGGCTGTAACTCTTCAGAATCAATACAATTGGTTGACTGAGACAAACAAAAAAGCTAAGAAGAAAATGACTGAGGAAGAGATTATAGAAAGTCTGAAAAAGAAATTTAACCTAGATTAAATTTCTCAATATAAACTCCACTTCCCATTAAAGGAATCACTAATTAAACTATAAAGCCATGGCACTGGATAAATATACTAGCTCTATTCTCGATAAATTTGAAATCAAGGATCTAAATCCTATGCAGAAAAAGGCACGTAAAACTATCCGAAACCATTCGGATGTGGTATTACTTTCTCCTACTGGAACTGGAAAAACGCTTGCTTTTCTTCTGCCTTTAATAGAATTACTAGATAAAGATTGTGATGAAATTCAAGCTCTTATTCTTGTCCCATCTCGTGAATTGGCTCAACAAATTGAACAAGTAGCTAGAAAAATGGGTTCAGGATTTAAAGTAAATTCAGTTTATGGAGGCCGAGCTGGTTCTTTAGACAAACTTGATTTGAAACACAGACCTGCAATTCTTATTGGTACTCCAGGTCGAGTTGTAGATAGATTTACTAGAGATGAATTATCCTTAGATCACATCCACACTCTTATTCTTGATGAATTTGATAAGTCTCTAGAAATTGGATTTAAAGAAGAAATGAAAGCCATTTTTGACATGCTTCCTAATGTGAGACAAAGGATTTTGACTTCTGCCACACAAGATTCTCAAATACCAAAATTTGCTAAACTAGAAAGCCCTGTTTTTATCGATTACCTACAAAATGTAGGAGGTTCTAAATTGGCTATAAAAACACTTTTTTCTCCTGAAAAAGATAAATTACAATCCTTAGAGCATGTACTTTCCTCTTTGAGTGGACAGCCTGGAATTATCTTTTGCAATTTTAAAGATGCACTAGGACGTGTAAGCGATTTCTTAGATAAGAAAAACATAAGTCACGAGTGTTTTCATGGTGGCATGGAACAAGTAGATAGAGAATTGGCTTTAATAAAATTCCGTAACGGAACTAATCAACTTTTATTGGCTACCGACTTAGCTGCTCGTGGGCTTGATATACCAGAAATAAAATTTATTCTTCATTACCATCTTCCTCCTCACTACAAAGAATTTACTCACAGGAACGGGAGAACTGCTCGTATGAATAAAGAAGGTGTAGCATATATTCTTCAATTTAAAGATGAGCCTTTACCTGAATTTATTCAGAATATTCATCCAGAAAACCAAAACATAGATGAGCTACAAAGAATTACAATTCCTCCTGCAGTAAAATGGACTACTCTTCATATTACAGGTGGTAGACGTGACAAAATATCGAAAGGAGATATAGCTGGTTTGTTTTTTAAACAAGGAGAAGCAGAGAGAGATCAGATTGGAGTAATTGAGGTGCAACAAAAATCTTCTTTTGTGGGTGTGCATGCAGATGCTGCAGAACTACTTATTGAGAAAACCAATAATTCTAGATTGAAAAAGAAGAAAGTAAGGATTAGTTATATTTAAATAAAATCAATGGCAGTTACCTTTTCGGCATGGTGGATACTTGTGATAATGATTGTTTTATCAATACCAGCTTTTATAATTACTGTATTAATCAAAAAATACCTTCTCAAAAAAAAGCTTAATAAACCAAAGCTCTCATTTGCAATTATATTCGTAGCATCCTTATTCCTTTGTTATATGGCTTATGCATTTTATCACAGTATAAAAATGGATGAAATTCGACAAAGGGTTTATGAAATGGATCAAATGGATAGAAGGTGATTAAAAGTGCTCAACCTCCTTTAGCGTAGTATTAAAAGTGAAATTTCCTACAATAACACTTACCTTTTTCCCTTTAATTTCTAATACTTCACCAGGTTTGGTTTGATTTTTTATTCGCACCTTATCCCCTACTTTTATTGGCTTTTGTGGTTTTATCTGTTCTACAACAGTAATTTCTTCTTTCGCTTTCTCTACTTGTATTATTTCCAATTTCACCTTAGTTAATTTTGGCGCTTGCAAATTACTATTAAATACCACTGGTTTATCCTGAGCTAGTAATTTCGATTTCTCAATCCCCACAATTTTTTTTACTGCTTCGTAAAGTGTTTTATTCGATTTATTTTTCTTGTGCTTTTTAATTAATTCATAAACCTTTCTCCCCATGTTCACAAACTTATTCTGCTGTTCAAAATATTGAATTTGTGTACTTTGTTTAGTCGCCAAGGAAACCAACTTATTGTCGTACTCCCCTATTTTTTTTCTGGCTTTGGAAAGAGCTATATTTTGTTCGGTATTTATTTTTTTGAATCGAGATTTCTCCTTCTGTAATTCTGTAGTCAGTTCATCAATCTTAATCTTACTTTCAGAAACTTTCTGTTTGGCTTTATCCAATAAATCTATAGAAATTCCATTGTGTTGAGCTACTTCAAACGTAAAGGAAGAACCTGGCTGACCAACAGACAACTCGTAAAGTGGTTTTAGATTTTTAGTGTCAAACAACATACAAGCATTTACAGCATGCTTTAAACTAGCTGTGAGTATCTTGATATTGGTATAATGAGTAGTAATGACAGCAAAAGTTTTTCTTGCGTACAATTCTTCGTAAAAAACTTCTGCTAACGCTCCTCCTAATTCTGGATCGGATCCACTTCCGAATTCATCCAATAACAACATGGTATTTTCATTAGCTGCACCCAGAAAGAACTTCATCCTATTGATTCGGTAACTGTAAGTACTTAATTGATTTTCTATGGATTGGTTATCTCCAATATCCGAATACACATTATCAAACCAACAACATTGACTTCCAGTATTCAAGGGTAAAAATAATCCCGATTGAAACATCATTTGAATTAATCCAACCGTTTTTAATGTGATGGATTTCCCTCCTGCATTGGGTCCAGAAATCACCTAAAACCGAGTCTCATCATCCAACTCTATGGTTTGTCCAATGGTTTCTAGTTCTAGTTCTGTATTTTTTATTTTAAGTAAAGGATGAGTCGCATTTTCCCAATACAACTTTCTGTGGTTATTTACTTTAGGAATAATTCCTTCGTATACATCTGCAAATCTCACTTTGGCATTGTACACGTCAAAACGGACCAATAACCTTTGAAAAGCCTTTAAGTTATGCCTTTGCGAACGCAGTTCTAGAGTGATTTTTTCGAAAATTAAATACAATTCGTGCTTCTCTTGAATTATTAATTGTTCCTGATTCCTATTCAATTGAATATTAGATTCAGGCTCTATGTAGGAAACTATTCCTTTGGAACTAATTCCTACAACACGCCCTTTTACTCTTTTTTTATAGGCAGAAGTAACAGTTAACAGCCTTCTGTTATCCAAATGAGTTTCTTCCGTTTCTCCTAAAAAACCTTCGTTACGATAATGAATTAAAGATTTTTCGAAGTTTTTATTAATTGCTTTTTTGTTGGACCTCATTTGATTTCTAACTTCATACAATTCTTTAGAAGCCTTGTCTTTTATTCCTAACTTCTTTTCATCCAGAACTTCTCTAATCACTCCAAGTACTTCATCTATGCTATTGATATGAGCACAAGCCTCATGAATAAGTGGAGCCTCAACCCTGTTTTCGTTAGAGAATTTAATCAGCTCTTTAGTCCCCAAACAAAGAGAAAAAATCTTTAATAACTCATCTAGAATAAGTACTCCATTTTCGACTCTCAATAAATTCAGAGCACCATCAATATCTTCGGAGTTTGGGTGAGGTAATTTAAGAGTTTCACTGTGGTGAATGTATTGAATCTCTTTTAAGAGCTCATATTCGTTTTTCAATGTTTCGACATCTGAGAAAAACTTAAGATTTTCAACAAGTTCTTTTGCTTTGGTAGATTTGCAAAATTTAGACAATAAGTCGCAAATTACATCAAATTCTAAATCTTCTTTACTTTGTTTATCTAGTTGCATAGCTTAAAAATAGAGGGATAAAGGTATAAAAAATGAACCTCACAATCCATTTTACTTCTCATAAGATGCAAAATAAATATAAGTTTTATTATTATAAAAATTCAATCCTGATTAATCATAATTTCACTACTTTTATTTCATAATACAAACCGAAGTAAGGAGGTTAAAACAACTTCAGAAAAAATTGAAGCTAAAACGCTCAATTAATTTTGAGGAACAATTATATGGTGGTTCTACTTACTGGACATTAACTAGAAATCTAATAAAATATTAATGATGAAAAAGAATCTAATTATTGGTTTAATACTGTTGATATCTATTAACATTAATTCTCAATATACAGTCGGAGTCTCTTATTATGGAGATAGTAGTTGGATAGAATATATCCCTGGAGATATGCCAATAATAATTGTAGCACCTCACGCAGGAACTTTACAACCCAATTCTTTGCCAGATATTAATACTCGAGGAAGTGACAATGGAACTATGGATTTAGCTCTATTTATGAAAGATTCTCTTCATTTTAAATCTGGTGGTTGTCGTCCACATATTATTATTAATCACCTTAGGCCCAATAAACTTAATCCTGTTAAGTCTGCCTCAGATTCTGTCAGTGCATCTGGTACCAATACCTATGCATTGAATGCACTGAATGAATTCCATAATTTTATTCAAATTGCTCACGCAAAAGTTACGGCTGACTTTGGAAAAGGACATTATTTTGAATTACACGGAAACGGTACGGCCGAAAAATGGAATATGATAGGTTTAGGAATTCCTAAATCCGTTTTAAAACTTTCTGATTCAGTGATAAATACTAAAGTGAATAATTCGACAATTAAAAACCTTTGTACCTCTGGCGGAGCAAATTTTCTTGAAGTTTTAAAAGGTACTACCAGTCTTGGTGGAATGCTAGATTCATTAGGATGGAAATCTTCTCCAAGTCCTGCACATCCATCACCACCAGATTCAGTTACATTCTTCTATGCTGGGCAAAACACTTGGCGCTATGGATCAAAATATACTGGCTCAATTGATGCTACTCATCTAGAAACGTATTGGCAATTTATGGTATATAATTCAAATAAATCTAAATATTCTAATGATTTGGCTGATGTAATGTTAAAGTTTATGACAATTCATTATGGCTTTACTTTCAATTGCTCACCTCTATCAATAAATGAATCTGAAAGAAAGCAAGTACAAGTATATCCTAATCCTGCTACACAAAAGATTAACATAGAAACTCAGGTTATATTCTCAAATATTAAACTTTACTCTATAGATGGAAAAGAAGTTTTATCTAGATCATTAAGGAAAGGTATAAATAGTATCAACATTAGTAAATTGAATCGAGGTATATATTTTTATGTAATTTCAGATGCAACAGGGACTAGTAATAGTAATAAGATAATTATAGAATAATCAAATTACGAAAGTTATTTTCATAAATAAAAGATCATGGAAAAGAAAAATAAAGTTTTTATTGCAACAAGTTTAGATGGGAAAATAGCTGACAAAAATGGAGGGATAGATTGGCTACATTCTATACCAAATCCTTATAATAATGACATGGGATATAGTGATTTCTTCTCCAAAATAGATGCACTTGTAATGGGTAGAACTACATTTGAAACAGTTTGTGGATTTGACATGGATTGGCCATATCAAAAGCCTGTTTTTGTTTTAAGCAACAAATTATCTAGTTTACCTTCAAAGTATGAGGGCAAAGCCGAAATTGTAAATGGAAGCTTGAAAGAAATATTAAACACAATTCACAAAAAAGGATATTACAACTTATACATTGATGGTGGAAAAACTATTCAAAGTTTTCTAAAAGAAGATTTAATTGATGAATTGACGATTACAACTATTCCTTATTTATTGGGTGGAGGAGTCTCGTTATTTTCTGATTTACCAGAGAGATTAGATTTCGAATGTGTTGATTCAAAAATTTATTTAGAACAAGTTGTTCAAAATTATTTCATTAGAAAAAAATAAAGACAATATGAAGTGGACTGTATTTGCAATTACATTGATTTTTTCATTAACTCTTAGTGGTCAAAGTATTTCTTATAAAACTATAACCATTGAACCCAATTTAGGTTTTGAAAATTATGAACATTTTAAAAGATTAGTTCTCGTTTCGAAAGACTCTAGGGCTCAATATATTAAAGGCTTTGAATATGAATGGGGATTTCAATATACACTTAGAGTCAAAGTAACTAAACTAAGCCCTGAACTATCAGATGGGACAAGATTTGATTTTGAATTAGACAAAATAATTTCAAAAACGAAAATGCCAGATTCTACTACTTTCAAATTATTTATTGATCCAACTGTTTATTATCGAAATTCCGGAGTTAATGATGAAGAAAATAATTCTTTGAAGTATATAAATGACAGCACCTTTTTATATCATGAAGAAATAGAAATTATTGTTTCTGAAAAATTAAAGTTAAGGTTTGATAAGGTAATTAATAGCGAAAATGGCAAAATCGGAGAATTCACTTTCATGGGTGAAAATCGTATCAGATTGATTAAAATTTAATACTATAAAATTTCCAATACTGAATTCATCATTTTGAAATTGTAGTTATTTAGCTTTTGGTGAGTAGGCATCCAACCTAATAAGAATCTTGTAAAATCTGTACAGGCAATTGGATACAAATTCCTCCACTCCTTCTCCAATTCATCAAAATCAATATTTTTGTAAGCTAATTCTTTTTCTAACTCTAAAAAATAGAAATCCAACAACTCTTTTTCAAACTCTTCACATTCTGAGCTAGAAAGACAACTACCTAAAAAGTAAGCAACATCTTTCATACCACATCCACCCCCTACATACTGAAAATCTAAAGCAGCTACTTCTTCCTCATTCTCTGAAAAACAAAAATTAGCAACCTTAGCATCTCCGTGGACTATAGTTTGGTACTTACAATGGTTCAAAATTTCATCAATTGTTTTAGCCTTTGATTTTAACTCAAGATTTACCGTTTTTTCCAATTCATCTGGCCTGGTTTTCAAATGCCAATATGTTCCAGTCCTCCACAATCCTTTAGGTTTTTGGTCTATAAAAGTAGCATGGAAGTTTGCCAACCATTTCAAACAAACTTTCACTTCTTGAAGAGTCAGTTGCTGTTTTCGTAAAGGAAAATTAGCATCCAAATCTTCTAATACAATCCATTGTTCTTTACCCTGAGAAAATGAACCGAGAAATTTTGGAACTCTACAATTATCATCACAAAGCTGATTCCAGTTTTCATACCAATACGTTTCTACTTCGTAAGATTTTACTTTTCTATTGTGTGAATTACTAGTATTCCATCCTCTAGGATGAGAGTTCGCTTCTTTAAGTGAGATGTTCTTGACAACAATAGAAATATCATCTAATTGATACCGAGAAATATTCCCATATCCACTCCATAAAGACTGAATTATTTCAATTTCTTTACAATCTTTAGATTGGGTAACTTTCAATAGATAATTCTCGAAATCAGTGTTCATAAAGTATACATAAAAAACAAAAATACTATTAATTCATACAAACTTTAAAATCATCATATAATTCGTTAGTTTTGATTACAAAGAGAATGTAATAATATATCTAACTTTTATAAAAAGAAGTAATATGAAAAATATAAAGTATTTGATTCTGGCTATTCCATTTTTGGTTGGATGTGAGCTAAATAATGAAAAGCAAGTTGAAATAGAAGAGCAAGTAATTGTAGAATCTCCAAAAGATTTACTTAGCCAAGCTTATCAGTTATTTAAGGAAGGTAATGATGTAGAATCAATCAAAATTGCCAATAAAGTATTAGCAATAGGTAGAGAAACAAAAAATGATACTTTAATTGGTAAAGCATTAACTTCTTTGTGTAGAAATGCCCAAAGAAAACTAGATACAACTAGATTAACAGAGTTAAGTGATGAATTAAAACTTTTGGCAGCAGCATCTGGAAATCAAAAATGGTTGATGTATAGAGCTCATATGAATGCTGAAATGTGGAGACTTATTGGAAACATGGATAGAGCTGAAGATTTTTATAACGAGAGTATGAAAATTAGCTTTGAAACAGGTTCTATGGGAATGTATACGATTGATCATTTTAATAAATCATTTGTCTCTACCGCAAAAGGTGATTATGAAACAGCTAATGAATTAATTAAGAAGTATTACAAACTAAGAGAAGAAGCAGATTTAGATCCTGAAGATGCTTATGGTTTAATAGCTCTAGCTTATTTATTGGAACAAAAAGAAAATTACAAAGCTGCACACGAAGTAGCAGTTGTAACAAGAAGATTATTTAAAGAACAAAATCTTTTTCCAGAGCCACCAGATGAGAAACCATTATTAATGGTAGAACAAAAAGTAAAAAATATGTTAGATGAACAAACATTA
>Ga0075466_1001009_pt1 | contig 10477 bp, 8 predicted proteins | sample DEB08_DNA_16_FD_71486 | JGI IMG/M metagenome (GOLD analysis project Ga0075466, IMG submission 71486) | Aqueous microbial communities from the Delaware River and Bay under freshwater to marine salinity gradient to study organic matter... | ecosystem: Environmental > Aquatic > Marine > Coastal ... | reverse complement strand
TATTTTAAGAATTCGCGCATTTTCATGGGCGTTTTGGAAATACTTTTCATGGTCATCAATGCCGAATATTCCGCAAAACTTTCACTGAACATCGTCGCTCCTTGCATGTTCGCACCTACGATTTGATGTGCCCACCACTGGTGCGCCATTTCGTGTGAAATAACGGCATCTATTACATTATTTTCTGTTTCGTCTTCGAGGTTCACAACAAAGCCAAAAGCCTCAGAATAAGGCATGGTTCCGGGGAAGGCTTGTGCAAAAGTAGCATACCTTGGAAATTCTATAATGCGGCATTGTTTGTGCATATACGGTCCAAAATTTTCAGTGTAGTAAGCCAAAGACCTTTCTACCGCATCCAACATCATTTCAATATTCACATGATGCTTAGCGTCATAATAAATTTCAATGTCTATGCCTTGCCACTTCCTTTTTGCCACTTCATATTTCGCCGAGATGAATGACATAAAATGTTGAGAAGGATGATCCACTTTGTACTGATAATAATTACGACCCTTTTCTTCCCAGTATTTGGTCAGCGATCCGGGTGCTATGGCAATCTGATCTCCTGCGGTAGATATGGTGGTCTCAAAATTGATATAATCCGAGGCGCCTTGAGACAAGTAGTTACGCATGCAGTTGGCACCACAATTTGCTTCGAGTTTAGGCATTCTGATTTTAGGTTTTAAATCATATTTTTTGCGCGTATTTTTTTCCGAAAGTTCTTGCCCCTCATCATAGCCCAATGAGGGAAGTATTTCAAAATTATTTAAAAAAGTACCATTATTGATAATACTGGTACTACCTCTGCCATTTTTAAAGCCCTTAGAAATATATTGACTGGTTACGATCATTTCGATCGTATCTCCGGGAAGCATCGGTTCATCAAAACCCAATATTAGATAGCCCATTTCCTTATCCTCAAAAACGATCTCAGCATTTGGGAGCTCAAAAGCAGGAGACCAATCTTTATCAATATTGAAGTGGATCGAATCAATTTGTACCTGAGTTTCGTTGACGATTTTAAAGACGGCTTTCACATCGACATTACGTTCATAGGGGAATAAGTCAATGCTATATTTGGCATCTACAATTTTGGGGAGCGGCACATTTTGGTATTTTTTATATTGCTTTTCATAGTCAGCAGCCATCTGCTCATATTCATCGCTAGTTTTATAAGGGTTTAATATTTGAGTGTTATAGAAAACAAAACCAGTGACTACAAGCCAGACAAAGGCGGTACCAAAAATGAGCGGTTTGTAATTTCTAGGCACTTGTTTTTTTGCAATATTTAATCGGTCTTTTAAGGAACTGCGCAGCCCTCTATTCCATAAGGCTCCTGCAATCAATAAGCACAAAATTGAAAATAAAATCCAATAGAGATTAAACATCATGGCACCATAGAGGCCGGGTCCAAAGGCGTTCATGTCAGAGTATAAAGTTGAGGGTCCTGCTGCGATTGTAAGCATGAAACTGGAGACATCAAATATTTCTAAGACAATGCTCCAAATGAAGATCACGGAAATGGAGACAAAATAGCCAATATATTTATTGTTGACCAAGACTTGGATGGTGATCATGACTCCACTCCAAATGGCATAGGCCAAGAAATTGGCATAAAAGAAATCTAGGAAATAGACTTCCAATTCGATCCGAAAATAGCCATTGACCAACTGATATACAACGCCACAAAAAATGAAAAAGAGCTGCAGTAAGACGGTAAGGCTGATCAAGGATAAAGTTTTGGCTGCTAGGCTGATTAAGGAGGTATGTGGGGTTGCGTCAATGACTTCATGAATTTTACTATTTCGGTCCCGCCAAATCAGTTCACCACTAAAGAAGACCAAGATAATGATCACAAAAAGACTGGCATTCCCATCAATGTCATCAATTAATTTATAGGTTAAGGGATAGGATTGAAGGCCATAATACTCGAAACCTCCAATAAGACCAGTAATGAGAAGTATGGCACTGAAAAGAAAGAGAATTCTGAAGGTGACATTTTTGACTATACTTAAGAAGTTCATCAGGAAAAAACTCTTAAACTGCAACCACACGCTGGATCGTCCAAAGTCAATTTCTAGGACTGGGAGGATGAATTTTTCTGTTGATTTTTCTGTTGATTTCTCCTGCTTTTTGATCCGTTTGTTTTTTTCTTGGAAGGAGAAATTGAGATAAGAAGCCAACAGTATGATGCCCCCGAAAGAAATCCATATCAGACGATTCCACAAAAGGAGACCACTAAAACCAGGACTCAAGGTGTTTTTTTCAATAGGGGTATAATATTTTGAATAAATAGAATAAGCGCGAATACCAAAGGTGTCCGAAAGGGCACCTAATGTTTCGTTGTCAATGTCAGAAATTAAATTACCAGAGATAATGTAGCCCATGATGATGGCCAAAGCACCGACAAAAGAAATCACCGTACTTTTCCAGATATTGGCCAAAGCGAAGATGACAGATCCTGCGATGAACATATTGGGCAGGATAAAAAGAAAATAATTGTTGGTAAAGGTTTCCAGATAAAAGCTGCCAAAACGATCGGCATCAATCCAACCAAACAGTGGGGCCGCTATAGAACCCAGCGCAGCGCCAAGAAAAACACCAAGTAAGGGAATCGTGGACAGTAGGAGGGCCCCACAAAATCTCCCGAAGAAATAACTTGATTTCTTTAGAGGAGTACTGAACAAAATTTCATTGAATTCATTACTAAAATCCCTCAAGGCTGCATTATTGTAAAAAGCGGCAGCCATCAATAAGCCAAAAATGGTCATTACGGTAGTATATACCGTGATCACATGGGGCGCATTTCTAAGCACATTTCCCACAGAACCTCCAATTTGGATATTATCACTTGCGGTGGCTCCAAAGGTCAGGAGTGCTAGCAGACCTAAAAAGATATAGATCATCGGCTGCTTTAATGCATTTTTTATTTCAAATAAAAAGAAATGCTTGAACATAAAAGTGAGGTTTTAATGATTAAACAAGTTGATGAGATGTATTGATTTTCGAAAAGAAAACATCCTCAAGATTGGGTTTGACTTGTTCAAAATCATTTTGCGGATCGGTATCACTATAGACATGTATGAGTGGTTTTCCACCCACCATTTTATTGGATATAATTTGGTATTGCTCGGCGTAAGTATCTAAGGTCTCTCTGCTTACTATTTTTTGGTACACTTTTCCTTGTAAGGCATTCATGGCGTCATCAGGGGAGCCATGATAAACGATACGCCCTTCATTCATGATGGCCATTTTGGTACAAAGTTCACGTACATCATCCACAATATGGGTGGAAAGAATCACAATGACTTCTTTACCCACATCCGCCAATAAATTATAAAATCGATTTCTTTCTCCTGGATCTAAACCTGCGGTAGGTTCATCGACGATAATGAGTTTGGGATTACCCAATAAAGTTTGGGCAATGCCTACGCGCTGTTTCATACCTCCTGAAAATCCTTTGACACTTTTTTTCCTTTGATCATAAAGATTGACTTTATTCAATAAATATTTTACCACTTCTTTCCGTTCTGAAGTCTTGGTGATACCTTTTAGAATTGCCAAATGGTTGAGCAATTGTTCTGCACTGATGCGCGGATAAACACCAAATTCTTGAGGCAAATACCCCAGTACTTGTCGGAGTTCATGGGGTTGTTTAAAAATATCAATGTCATTGAGTTTTGCGGAGCCACTGTCAGCTTCCTGAAGTGTAGCAAGGGTGCGCATGAGGGAGGATTTTCCAGCACCGTTGGGCCCTAAGAGGCCAAATAAACCATTTTCTATTTCAATAGATACGCCGTCTAGGGCTTTGACTCCATTGGCATAAGTTTTGGAAAGGTCTTTGATAATTAATTTATGCATAAGCTAGATTTGATAGATCAGTAAATTTATTTTTTGCCGTTTTTTTCATCTCATTTATTATTCTGAAATACTGTGCTTAACAAAGATGTCAGAAATACATTAAAATGTAGGGTTGAATTTACATTCATTGATTTTTTGAGAAGTAAGGCATCATCTTTTGGATGACTAGACAAACATATGAAAAGTCTTTTTTACTCAAAAGAGGTCATTACAATTTCCAATTAAAATTTTTTAAAATAAAAATAAGTGTCATTAATCTAATATTATTAGCGCTGAAATCGTTTTTTTAAAGATAAATTTCAAAAGGGCCTAATTTAAATACATTCTTTTTGTTATAGTCTTTAATTAATGTCATTTTTGCCGCCTTAAAATATAAAAAAGTAAGAATGAAAACTTATTTTCTATTTGAATTCCGGAATTAAGGTTGATCTTTTTATTTTTTCATTACTCATCCGATTCTTACCCCATCTTTTTAATTCCATTTAAAAAATTAGGCTGAACGCATATAAGTTCATCTGACTGTTACATATGAAAAAATATTTGAATTTGTTCGACTTCACTCAAAAAGTGAATTACCAAACAGAAGTATTGTCTGGTTTGACGGTTGCCTTGGCGTTGGTTCCTGAAGCCGTCGCGTTTGCTTTAATTGCGGGCTTGTCCCCTTTGACGGGTTTATATTCCGCATTTGTGATGGGGATCGTTGCTGCCGTCTTTGGAGGCAGGCCAGGTATGATTTCCGGTGCAACGGGCGCCGTAGCGGTGGTTATCGTTTCCTTGGCCATTTCTCATGGCAAGGAATATGTATTTGCCGCCGTCATCTTGGCAGGCATTATTCAAGCCTTAGCAGGTTTTTTTAAATTGGGTAAATTGATGCGCTTGGTCCCCCATCCGGTTATTTTTGGATTTGTCAATGGCCTGGCCATCATTATTTTCATGTCCCAACTAGAACAATTCAAGGATGTCTCAGGTGCGTGGCTCACCGGAACCTCTTTATATATTTTATTAGGTCTAGTGGCTCTGACGATGTTGATCATTTGGGGCTTACCCAAGTTGACCAAAGTGATTCCGGCTTCATTGACGGCCATATTGGTTATTTTTGGGATCGTATGGGGTTTTGGCATTGACACCAAAACAGTGGGTGATATGGCTTCCATACAGGGTGGTTTTCCACCCTTTCATATTCCCAATATTCCATTGAATATGGCAACGTTTATGCTGATTTTACCTTATTCAGTAATCGTTGCAGGCGTAGGACTGATTGAAAGCTTATTGACCCTCAACATCATTGATGAAATTACAGAAACACGAGGCCGTGGAAATAAGGAAGCCATTGCACAAGGGATGGCCAACATGTTATCGGGTGTCTTCTCAGGAATGGGAGGTTGTGCCATGCTGGGACAAAGCCTAATCAATATTTCCTCGGGTGCCCGGGCCAGATTGTCAGGAATCGTAGCGGCGATAGGGCTTTTGGTCATTGTTATGTTTGGCGCAGCACTTATCGAGCAGTTGCCCATGGCAGCATTGACCGGCTTGATGATTATGGTAGCCATTGGTACCTTCGAATGGGCAAGTTTGCGGACCTTTAATAAAATGCCTAAATCTGATATTTTTGTCATGGTTACGGTTACTTTGGTCACTATTTTTCTTCACAATCTAGCTTTGGCTGTTGTGGTGGGTGTGATCATTGCCGCTTTGGTCTTTGCTTGGGACAATGCCAAGCGTATTCGTGCCAGAAAGTTCATCGATGAAAATGGAGTGAAGCATTATGAAATTTTTGGACCCCTATTTTTTGGTTCAGTGACGGCATTCAATGAGAAGTTTGAAATATTCGACGACCCTGATGAAGTGATCATTGATTTTAAGGAAAGTCGCATTGTGGATATGTCTGCCATAGAAGCATTGAATAAAATTACGGAACGTTACCTGAAGGTGGGCAAAAAAGTACATTTGAAATTCTTGAGCAATGACTGCCAAAAATTACTTAAAAATGCGGACAAGTTGATAGAAGTTAATGTCCTGGAAGATCCTAAATATAAAGTGGTTGTTGATAATATCTAGGCATTTGTCTCGGTGAGGAGTGATCCCTTACACTCAATACCGCAGGTTGAATCAATGCGGATTTACATGTCTTTTTTTAAAATCACTGGGGCTTTCTTTGGTGATTTTTTTAAACACACGGTGGTAATAGGATAAGCTCTCAAATCCAGAAGCATAACAGGCATTACCAATACTTTTTCCAGCGATTAAATGGCGTTTAGATTGACTGATTCGGTAACTATTGAGGAACTGGGTGAACGTTTGATGCGTCGTTTTTTTGAAGTATCTGCAAAAAGCTTCAATACTCATGTTGCTAATTTCAGCTATTTCACTCAGGGATATTTTGCGCTCATAATATTGATCAACAAAAGCATAAATTGACCTCAATCTATCTTGTTCTTTATGGCTGTATTTATGAAGAACAGGTTGGTCATGTAACCACTCAATCTGAGGATATTTTGTGAGGTCATTCAGGATTTCCATGAGACTCAAATATTGATTGAGGGGATTGAGATTTTGTAAAAGGAATAATTTTTGACCTAGCTCTTTAATGAGGTTGCCTTGGAAGGACAATCCATGCTGAGATTTTTCGAATAGGTTTTTAATATCTATGAGTTCTGTGAGCTCATTAATATGATCCTCAATAAATCTTTTTTGGAAATGAACGACGACCTTGCGATAGGAAGTTTTTATACCGTAATCGAAATTTAGGTGTGGAATATTGGAGCCGATCAAGACCAAATCATGGTTTTTAAATGTGGATATATGATCCCCAACATGGCGAGAACCAGATTCTGCCTCGATATACACCAGTTCGTATTCGGGATGAAAATGCCAAAAGAATACATCACTTAACTTAGGATCAAACATCAAGGTAAACGATCGCTTGTTCTGGCTGTGTATGTTTTCAAGTTGAACTTTCATTTAATACAATATAAACAAATTATTCCAACATTAATTACAAAAATATCAATATTGTTCAATAATAAGTCAAATACGGTCCGTTTTTTAATAAATTAATGGGTCAGATTTGTATACGAGATCATTAAAATTTGTCCATTTATGAAAAAGGAACAACAAACAATGAGGCCTACCATGGATGCAAACAATGCACATAAAGACATACCTGGAAATCCATCTACTGCCAAAAGCAGTAATGTAAAATTGCGCACACAAGCCCACCCAAAAGAGCTCAGAGTGCTGTCCATGGATCAGTGGAAATTCTGGAAAGAAAACGGTTATGTAGTCATTAAAAATGCGGTTCATCGTGAGCAAGTTCAAAGTACAGCTGCTTTTCTTTGGGAATTTGAAGAAAAAGATCCTCAGGACCAAACTTCTTGGTATACGCCGCCTCGTGCCGAAATGCAAATGAAAGAATTGGCGGGAACGGGTATGGTGGAAGCCTATAACCACCAAACACTTTGGGATAATCGCCAAACTCAAAAGGTTTATGATGCCTTTGTTGATATTTGGGGCACGGAAAAATTATGGAGCACCATAGATAGAGCCAATTTAAATGTTCCCATGCGTCCCGGACATGAATATAAGGGGTTTATTCATTGGGATTATGACCCAGAAACTAAGCCACAAAATGTCCAAGGGGTCTTAGCGCTGGCAGATCAGTTAGATGAAAATATGGGTGGATTTCAATGCATTCCTTGGTTGTACAAAAATTACGATCGTTGGAAGTTAAGTCAGCCGTCAGACCGAGATCATTTTAAACCCGATATTACTGAGCTTGAAGATAAACTAGTAAAAGTGTTGTTGGAAGCAGGGGATTTACTTATTTTTAATAGTACACAGCCCCATGGTATTCGCCCGAACAAATCGGAGAGGAGTGTAAGAATGGCTCAGTATATTTCAATGATGCCTGCCCAAGAGTCCAATGAAAGTTTAAAAGCATGGCGCATTGATTCTTGGAAAAACCGTAGGGCTCCTGAAGGGTATGCTTTTCCTGGAGACCCAAGAAAGTGGGAGCAGACCAAATATGAGACGGCAAGATTGTCAACTTTGGGACAAAAATTATTAGGGTTAAAAGAATGGTAAATCTCTAAATCCAGATTTAAAAAGGAATGAACTTAAAACTACAAGGAAAAACGGCTTTCATCACGGGGTCGACCTCCGGCATTGGGTGGGCGACAGCCCGGGCCTTGGCTCAAGAGGGGGTGCATGTGATTCTCAATGGTAGAGGAGCGGTTGGGGTGTCAACGGCCGTGGAGAAACTCCGAAAAGAATTTAATGAAGTCGAAGTCAAAGGGGTTGCTGCGGATTTTTTATATCCTGATCAAATTAAAGCCTTACTCGGGCAACTTTCCGAGGTTGATATACTCATCAATAATGTGGGTATTTATTCATCAGCCTCATTTACTAAAACGAGTGATGAGGATTGGTATCGTCAGATTGAAGTGAATTTGATGAGTGGTGTCCGTTTGTCTAAGTATGTTCTTCCGAAAATGTTGCATCGAGATTGGGGACGCATATTATTTATCTCAAGCGAATGTGCCACGTTGGTCCCAGAAGATTTGATCGCTTACAGTACGACCAAAGCGGCTTTGCTCAGCCTTTCAAGAGGTATCTCACAGCTCACCTCAGGTTCTGGGGTTACTGTGAATACCATTGTGCCGGGATCAACTTTGACAAAAGGGGCCGAAGAATTTTTGGCAACTGTTGCCGCCAAAGAAAATAAAACAAAGGCAGCGGTATCCAAAGCATTTTTTAATGACGCTCGAAAGAGTTCCTTATTACAGCGGTTTGCTGAGGTAAAAGAAATTGCCGATACCATTACCTATTTTTCAAGTCCACTTTCCTCGGCTACCAACGGTGCGGTGATCAAGGTTGACGGTGGGAGTATGGGAGGTATATTATGAAAGATAAATTTAACCATCACTAGATAAGAAATTTTAATATGAAATACAGAATCTATACTTTGTCTATTTTTTTATTTTTAATAGGGACCTTGAACTACGCTTGTTCTGGGCCTACCCAATCAGATACAATGGATCAACAAGAAAAGCCATCCCCTAAGGTATTGCGCCATATGGTTTTATTTAAATTTAAGGATACCGCACCTGAGAAGGAGGTTCAAAAATTAAATAAGGCTTTTAACGCACTTCAATCAACTATTTCTGTAATAAAAGATTTTGAATGGGGGATCAATGACAGTCCTGAAGATTTTCATCAGGGCTTTACACATTGCTACTTGGTTTCTTTTGAATCTGAGGAAGATCGAGATCTCGTCTATACGCCGCACCCCGATCATCAGGCCTTCGTAGCGAGCCTTCAACCTTTTTTGGAAAAAGTCTTTGTGGTTGACTACTGGTCCCTTCCTTAAAACATTAAAAAAATAATGTGCCTATCAGAAAATAAAATATGTTTTTTCTACAATAAAAAACTAAAAAAATGGAGGTATTAGATTATTCAATTATCGCATGTTATTTCGCCATTATTCTTTGGATCGCTCGATGGGCATCAAAAGGGAAGGAGGATAAAGAATTTTCTTCTGTCGATTATTTTTTGGTAGGCAAAGATCAGTCTTGGGTAGTAATAGGGACCTCTTTATTTGCTTCAAACATAGGATCAGAGATTATTTTAGGGATTTGTTATACGCATCAGTACATAGTCCAACGAGCCTTATCAGCGAAAGGCATCAGTAATGCACGTATTACTGAAAATGCCCTTTATTTAAAGAATAATTTTACCGCAATAGGGGATATATTTAAAATTGCTTCTATTGGAACCCATCAAAGTTTTATAAAAATAATAACACATGAATCGTAAAACCTTCCTTACTACAAGCATAGGATTACTAGGACTAACTGCCTGGTCTAAATTAGTAGATCAAGAAAAGCATACAATTGCTCAATTGCTAGGAAAAGAATCTCTCGCGCTTTACAGCAAAGAAATACCTTTACTCAACCCCGTGGGGATTGCGTTTGAAAAAATGCAGAAAGATGCCTTAAAAGAGGGTATTGAGCTTGAGATTGTCTCTGGTTACCGCTCCTATGACCGACAAAAGAGTATTTGGAATCGTAAATTTATAGCCAATAAAAATGCTGGACTGAATCCAGAGGAAAACATTAAAAAAATCATAGAATATTCAACGCTTCCAGGGACCTCAAGGCATCATTGGGGAACTGATATTGATTTGATTGACGGTGTAAAGCCTCGAGAAGGAGATGTACTTGTTACAGAAAAGTTTCATCAAAATGGGCCTTATGTAAATATGAGAAAATGGATGGATCAAAAGGCTAAAAATTACGGATTTTTGCGTCCATACAACAACAACACTTCTCGAAAAGGATTCTATTATGAGCCTTGGCATTTTAGTTATGCTCCTATAGCTATCCCCATACTCGAGGCATATTCAGTATTAGATTTAGAAAAGATTTTGATAACAGATTCATTAGAAGGAAGTGCTTGGCTTTCTAAACGCTTCTTAATGAACTATTGTGCTGAAAATATCCTTGGAGTTGCCAAAGAACTAAAGACCTTTTAAAAAGGCGTACATTAACTCCTGGCTAAATTTAATACACCATGGGAAAAGGAGACGGGAAAAAATAAAAAAAAATAATTTGCGTAT
>Ga0075466_1001005_pt1 | contig 10485 bp, 11 predicted proteins | sample DEB08_DNA_16_FD_71486 | JGI IMG/M metagenome (GOLD analysis project Ga0075466, IMG submission 71486) | Aqueous microbial communities from the Delaware River and Bay under freshwater to marine salinity gradient to study organic matter... | ecosystem: Environmental > Aquatic > Marine > Coastal ... | reverse complement strand
CGCACCTATGCCGTGAAAGGCGAGATTGATCTGGCTGCCACTGCCTATGGTGCTGCGGCGGACCATCAAACGAGTTTTTATGGATTGCTGGCATCAGAAAAGCTGGGTCGCCCGCTTGACCCTGCACTGGAAGGCGCGACGATTGCTTGGCAGGGGGCAGCCGTGTTTGACGATGACTTGACGCGCGCGGCTTTGATGTTGCTTGCGGGTGGAGAGCGGGGCGCAGCGGTGACTTTCTTTGCGCAACTTGGCCAGACCCTTGCTGAAGACAGTCTAGCCGCATTGGGGCAATACCTCAGCGAGATAGACGAGGAATATTATACACTTCTTTTGGCCAAAACAGCAGTGACACGCGGAATCGTGATCCCGACGATCTATTTTCCGCTACATGATCTTGCGCAGATGGACCTACCAGTTGATGCGTCTTTGGCCTTATCGATTGCGCGCCGCGAAAGCGAGTTCAACATCGGGATCGGCAGCCCTTTGGGCGCGCTTGGCTTGATGCAGGTAATGCCCGCCACTGCCGAGGAAGTCGCTGGCGATCTGGGCCTGCCATATTCAAAGCCACGCCTGACCAGTGATTGGGAGTATAACGCGACCATAGGCGCAGCCTATCTGGCTTATTTGACCGAAGAATTCGGGCCGACACCTGTGATGATAGCTGCCGGATATAACGCAGGGCCAAGCCGCCCGAAACGCTGGATAGACGAACGCGGCGATCCGCGGTTGTTGGAAATGGATGTTGTGGATTGGATCGAACACATACCTTTTCGTGAAACCCGCAACTACGTGATGCGCGTAACCGAAAGCATCCCCATCTACGAGGCACGCCTGTCAGGTGTTGCAGGCCCTGTACGTTTCACAGAGCTATTGCTGGGATCAAAACCGCTGCTCCGCCCGCTGGCAAGACCAGCGCCGCGACCCAGTCCTGCGTCACAGGTCACACGCCCAGTCGCGCGGCCCTAGGCCGCTTTCTTTGCGCGCCACAACGTAAATAACCCTGCCGCGACAACGATAGCTGCGCCCAACGCCACGTTAGGGCGCAGTGTTTCGCCCAGCAGGAAAATGCCGATTGCGCTGGCAAAGACCAGTTGCAGGTATGCGAAAGGCTGAACAGAACTGGCCTCGGCCACTTCATATGTTTTGATAAGCAACCAATGCCCGCCCGCGCCGGTCACGCAAAGGACCGCCATCCACCACCAATCGACGGCGGTCATTGGCTCCCAAAACCAGACGCCCGCGATTGTCATAACAACGGCACCGGATGTCCCTGTCCAAAAGAACGATGTCGCAGTTGTGTCTTTGCGCGCCGCATAGCGGGTCAGCAAACCGTAAAGTGCGAACATCAATGCCGCGATAAGAGGCACAACTGCGGCAGGCGCAAAGACCGCATAGCCTGGCTGAAGGATGACCAACACACCGATGAAGCCAATGCCAATCGCAGCCCATCTGCGCCAGCCGACTTGTTCGCCCAAAACCGGACCTGAAAGGGCCGCGATCAGCAGGGGATAACAGGCGAAAACCGCATGGCTTTCGACAAGTCCGAGCAGTACAAACGCGCTAACCATGATGCAGATTTCTAACGCGAGCAGCGTGCCGCGTGTGATTTGCAGGATAGGTTGTTTCGTGGCTGCTGCTACCCGAATTGATCCTGACTGCCGCGTAGCAATGGTGATGACAAAGGCCGCAAAGAACCAATAGCGGATCATCACAATCATGATGACGTTGTAGTTTCCAGCCAGATGTCGCGAAATGCCGTCTTGGATCGCAAACACAAAGGTTGTCGCAATCATCAGCATAATGCCAAGGCGTTGGTTATTCTGCATCAGGCATCCTTGCGCAGGTCATGTGTCGCTTGCGACCATATCCGGTGGTGCGGGTAACTTCGAAACCAGCGTCTTGCAGGCCGCGTCTAATATGACCAGCTGCACTGTAGGTCGCGGCGGTCCCACCGGATTTTGTGTGTGTGCCAACGGCCAATAGCAAAGCAGGTTCCCACATTTGCGGGTTCTTGGCGGGAGAAAAGCCGTCCAGATACCACGCGTCAGCTTGGTTTTCCCAAGCAGGCAGGGTTTGTCGCGCGTCGCCGGTGACGACATGCAAGACGGGACCGTCATCAAGCCGTGTTGGACCTTGGTCAGGATGCCACATCGACAGCAGCTTTTGCGCATATACTTCGAGTTGCGGAAAATGCGTCAGCGCTTGTTGCATGTCGTCAGGTGCCATCGGGTAGGCCTCAAAGGACGTAAATTGCAGTTGGCCGGGACGCCCTGCGTTTTCCCATGCAGCCCAAGTTACCAAGAAATTCAATCCAGTGCCAAAGCCAAGCTCTGCAATATGGAAGTCACCGCCAAACCGGGCAGGCAGGCCGTTACCGCCCAAAAACACATGGCGTGTTTCGGCCAAACCATTGTCCAACGAATAATAGGGATCATCAAAGGCGGTCGCGATCGGCACGCCGTCGCGCCAGTCGAGTTTTGCTGTCTGGTTTGTCATGGGTCTGTGCCTTAAGCCTGACCCATCTTTGGTCGGAAGGACGCGGAATGGCAACGATAGATGTCACAGTAATGGGTGCAGGCGTCTTTGGCCTGTCTGTGGCCTTTGCGTGCGCCGTGCGCGGGGCGTCCGTGCGCGTGATCGATCCGCATGGTATCGCTTCAGGTTCTAGCGGCGGGCTGATCGGCGCTTTGGCCCCGCATGTGCCTGAAAACTGGAACGACAAAAAAGCGTTTCAATTCGATAGTCTGATCATGGCCGACGCGTTCTGGCGCAAAGTTAGCGAATTGGCAGGGGCAGATGTAGGCTATTTCCGCTCTGGCCGTTTGCAGCCGTTGGTGGACGACCGCGCTGTTGAATTGGCACGTGCGCGCGCGCTTTCTGCGCAAAATCTGTGGCAAGGCAAAGCGGTGTGGACGGTCGAGGCTGCCGGAGGTTCCACTTGGATGCCGCCTTCACCATCCGGCCTTGTTGTTCAAGATACTTTGTCTGGGCTGATCCATCCGCGCCGTGCAACCCGCGCGCTTGCGGATGCGGTTGTGGCACTTGGTGGTGAAGTGGTTCGCGAAGGTGCCACGGTCGGTAAAATCGTATGGGCTACAGGCTGGGCAGGCATGAAAGAGATCGGGGGCAACGGCGTCAAAGGGCAGGCGGCCCTGTTGCGCTATGATGCAATTGGACAGCCACAGTTATTCGCTGATGCCCTACACATCATCCCGCACGGTGACGGAACGGTTGCTGTCGGGTCGACGTCAGAGCGTGAATTTGATGCGCCATTTCAAACCGACGCTGCACTGGACGATGTGCTTGCGCGGGCATATGCGGCCTTTCCGGTTCTGTCTGGTGCAGAGGTGGTCGAACGTTGGGCCGGTGTGCGTCCGCGCAGCAAAAGCCGCGCACCTGTCTTGGGGCTGCACCCGATCCGCACAGGCGAATATATCGCGAACGGTGGCTTCAAGATCGGGTTTGGCATGGCCCCGAAGGTGGGCGAAGTCATGGCCGATTTCATTTTAGACGGCCACGATGCAATCCCCGAAGGCTTTCGCGCTTAGCGCATCATCTTTGGAAATTCAGGCTAATGGTGCGGCGGCAAAGGGTAGATGCCCTGTTTTGATCCAGAATTTAGCACCTTGGGCTCCTGCAGTGACCTTTAGCTGCATATCTTGGGGCAAACGAAGCCACGACCCTACAGTCAAGTCGTCGCCGTTTTCTGTGGCACTGCCAGAGATCATCAAAAGCTCTGCGCCGCCAAGCGGGGTTTCGGTCAGCGTGCTGCCCGCGTCCAAGGCGACAAAGCGGACCGTTTCACGCGCATCTTTATGCAGAATGTTTACATGCATGCCTGAACCGCCAGCCACCAGATCAGCATCCATTTCTGATCTAAATTGATTGCGGTCATCGGCGTCGAATTGCCAAAGCTTGACGAATATCACGCATCCTTCGGCGGCCCCGGGGGTGTGTGATGTTGTGGGCGGGTTGCGGACGTATGTGCCCGCTGGATAGTCGCCATGCTCGTCTTGGAATACGCTGTCCAGCACGATGAATTCTTCGCCGCCGGTATGTGTATGGGCGGAAAACTGGCTACCCGGTGCATAGCGGACAATAGATGTGGCGCGCGCGACCTCGTCCCCGATACGGTCCAGCATGCGACGGTCAACGCCAGCCATGGGCGATGCCTTCCACGGGATATCTTGTGAATGCAATAGGACGCGTTGCGTGAAGTCAGCGTTGAGTTCCATGTCTAATCCTTAAAGCGGTGTAATCGTAATGCCCGCGTTGGTCAGGTGGTCGCGCATACCGCGCGCCATGGCGACAGCCCCCGGTGTGTCACCGTGCAAGCAAATCGTGTCGATCTGGCAAGGGATATGCTTGCCGCTTTCGGCGATGATCGCGCTAGCCTCCAACATCTTCAGGATGCGCGGGGCTGCTATTTCGGCATCGTGCAGGACGGCATTGGGCAAGGCCCGATCTACGAGCGTCGCATCGTCATTGTAAGCGCGATCTGCGAAAATTTCGCCCGCCCAATTGCAGCCAAGTTCGCGCACCACTTCTTCCATTGCGGTCGCGGCAAGAACCATGATCACGATGTTTGGGTCCACATCAAGGGCGGCCTGATAGCAGGCCCGCGCAAGTGTATGATCAACCGAGGCCATGTTGGACAAAGCACCATGCAGTTTCAAATGCCTGATCTTGCCACCAACACGGGAAGCTACAGCCTGCGCCGCACCCAACTGGTAGGCCACATCATTGGCGATCTCATTATGCGGCAGTGGCAGTTTACGCCGCCCAAAACCTTTCAGATCGGCAAACCCCGGATGGGCACCAATGCCCACGCCATTCTCAACAGCCAAACGCATAGTATCATGCATCACATTCGGATCGCCTGCGTGAAAACCACAAGCGACATTGGCCGATGAGACGATGTCCAACAAGGCTGCATCATCACCCATCCGCCAAGGGCCAAATCCTTCGCCCATGTCCGCATTCAGATCAACCTTGCGCGTCATATCAAGACCCTTCCAGATCGTCGCCGCGGGTTGCACCGCTGATCAATTGGTAGCGTAGCAAATCTGCGATGTCATGCGGATCACGCACCATTGGCTGGCACAACTGCGTTAGCTGACGCAGTTTTGCAGCTTGGGATTGGGTCGTTGCGTCCGCTTCTTCCAGCGTCAAGAACTGGAACTGAAGCGGTGTTCCGGGGGCGGCTTGGGCGATCTTGGGCAGGTCTGCGGGTATCACACTGCCGATGCGTGGGTAGCCGCCAATTGTCTGGCATTCCGCAAGCAGGACATACGGCACGCCCGCACCCGTGATCTGAATATCACCGAGAACGATCAGGTCAGAGACGTGGTTAAGACCATCTTTGGCACCAAATTCTGCGCCAGTTTGATCCAGCCGGATACCTTGCCTGTTACCACGGGGGCTGCGGTGAAATGTTGTTCCAGTAAATGCGTCTCGCGCGTTTTGATCAAAGAAATCCGTTTGGGGACCTGGCATAATCCGGACCACGCCACCGCCAAAGCGATCCTCGGCGCGCAGTCTTTGTGGTGCGCGCATGCGGTCAGGGTCAGCACCAAGGGGAAGTGTGTCGCCGGCCTGCAAGCGTTTGCCTATCCCGGCGGTCAGATGGGCGGCGCGGCTATCCATGATCTTTGGCGTTGTGACCCCACCCGCAAACGCGACGTAGCCATAAACGCCTGCTTTTGCCGCACCTATGGTCAGTGTTGCACCTGCGGGCAAAAATGATGTGGTGTTCGGTAAGATCCGGACGCCATCGACATCGGCCTCCATCGCGGCACCAGTTAACGCAAACCGCGTGCCTTCGCTCACCGAAAACCGCCCACCAAAGCCCATCATCTCAATGACAGCCTGTGTCGGCGCGATGCCTAATAGCGATGCTGCCTCAAGTAAAGCGAGCGGGTCAGCTGCACCGCCAGTTGAAAGACCTTGAGCCTTCCATCCAGGCCGCCCAAGGTCTTGTACGGTCAGGCCATTCCCTGCGCTGATGATGCTAAGTTCCGCCATTACCGCAGCACCTCGCAAGTCGCGCCGCCATTGGTGTCGGTATTGGCTTGGATGTCGCGAAATTCACTGTCTGAAACAGCGCTGAATTGCACGGCATCCCCGGGCTCAAATGCAAATGGCGTCGGTGCGTCTGGCAAGTACACGCGAAAGGCGGTCTGTCCGATGTGCCGCCAGCCTGTCGGCGCATCGGCGGCCCAGACAATCAATTGGCGCACAGCACAAATTAATGCGCCGCGCGGCAGGCTGTCTGTCAATGTGGATTGGCGGGGCACATCCCACGCCGGGGGCAACATGCCGAGATAAGGCTGGCCGGGCGCAAATCCAATCGCGATGACGCGCACGGTTGTGGCTTCGATTTCTGCGATCGCTTGTGCGGGGGTAAGTCCAACGAGGGTCGCGACTTCGTGTAGTTGGGGGGCGAAGTCTGGCCCAAACGCCGCCGGAATGCGCCACAAGCGTTTGGGTTCGTTGTCAGCTGCTTGCTCTGATGTCAGTAGCCGTTCGATTGCATCTTCGATTGTGGTCCGGTTCGTCAATTGGGGATCAAATCCGACCCGTACCGACACCAACGAAGATGCAACTTCGGTCACGCCCGTTATCTCTGCGACCTTTATACGCTCGCAAAACCCTATTGCGCGGGCGTTGGCAGCTTCTGTTAGGGTGCGCGCAAAGCGTACCAAGACACCGTCTATCCCGAGGGGGCGCAATTCTGGTTGTGATTGGGGCGCTATCATAGATCAGGTTTACGCAGTCTGATCGGGCCTGTCGATGGGGCCAAAAGCTTTGTTTGCGATCTTGCGCATCTTGCGTGGCGCAATACCCCAAGTTGGACTGCAACAATCCATGACGCCGATATGATGAGTGTTTATTTTACCTTGCAGGGCGCATTGACATAGCAGGGATGCAACGCAGAATTTTTCACGGAGAACCCCCAAATGCGCACACCGTTCCTTACCCTTTTGTGCCTGATGGCAGCGACCGCTGGTCCGGCCATTGCCCAAGAAGACACGACCAACGCCGAGGCAATGTCAGAAGAAGTCATGGAAGAGATCGCAGACGATGCGATGGCCGACGATGCGATGACCGACGACGCAATGACAGACGATGCGATGACTGACGACGCAATGACAGACGATGCGATGGCTGATGATGCAATGACAGACGATGCGATGGCTGATGATGCACCAAGCCTCGAGGATATCGCCGCTTCGGACCCGAACCTTGGAGTCACAACCAACGAAGCTGGCGAAGTTGATGCGATGGTAATGCTGTCGGACGTTCTGTTCGGTTTTGGCGATGCATCATTGCAAGCCTCGGCCTTGGATACGCTGCGCGGCGTTGCAGACAAGCTGGACGGTGTAGCATCGATTGAAATCACCGGACATACGGACGCAATCGGTGATGAAGCGTTTAACGTAGCCCTTGGTCAACGTCGCGCTGATGCTGTCCGTGATTGGCTTGTGGCGAACACTGACCTTGCCGCTGACGTCGTAACCGCACGTGGTGTGGGCGAAGTCGATCCAATCGCCCCGAACCTGACCGACGACGGTGCAGACAATCCCGAAGGCCGCGCGCAAAACCGCCGTGTGGAATTTACACTGCCTGACGAAGGCTAGTCAGTCGTAGTCCACATTGAACCGTCTGACGACCTGGGAAACTTGGGCGTCAGACAACCCGATTGCATCAAGGCTACGTGTCAGAATGGCAAGTTTTGCGGTCTCTTCCAACTCTTCCATCGCATAGACTGCAGCGTCGAGTGTTTTGCCCGCTACGACAGGGCCGTGATTGGCCAAAAGAACAGCACTGCGTTTGCCTGCAAGCCCGCGCACAGCTTCGCCCATTGCCGGATCACCGGGCATGAAAAAGGGCAGTAGTTTCACCTTGCCCAACCGCATGATAGTATAGGGCGTAAGCGGTGGCAGCACATTGTCAGGGTCAACGTCGGGCAGCATCGACAAAGCGACCGAGTGGGTCGGATGCAGATGCACAACGGCACCTGTTGCGGCGCGCGTGTCATAGAAAGCTGTGTGAAGTGCGACTTCTTTGGTCGGCGCATCACCTGATAACAGCTGACCTGTCGCATCCAACCGACTGATCTGCGCAGGGTCTAAAAACCCCATCGAACTGCCTGTGGGCGTGACCAAAAGCGTATCATCAGACAGGCGCATCGAGATATTGCCGGATGAACCACACGTCAGTCCACGGTCAAAGATCGATTTGGCAAAGCGGGTGATATCCTCGCGGGCTTTGGTTTCTTCACTCATGTAGTGCGTTCCATGTCGCATAGGGCGGTTGTGAAGAAGTCCGGCCCGCCAAAGTTGCCGGATTTTAACGCAAGCGCCATGTCGCCATGCCGCAAAGCTGGCACGCCATTGGCCAGCTTTGGTCCGATCAACAGCGTTTGCGCACGCAATCCGGTCACGACAGCCCCAGAGGTTTCACCCCCCGCGACAACCATCCGTTTCACGCCGCGCTGGGCGAGTTTTTCAGCTAGGTCGGCAAAGAGGCTTTCAATCATTTCTGCGATTACGCCAGCGCCGAAATCAGTCTGTGCCTTGGCCACGATTGCGGGATCGGCCGAAGAATAAACCAACGGCGGTGTGTTTTGGGCCATCACCCAATCGGCCAATTCATCGGCGTTTATGTCGCCTACCATGACGGCCTCAGCAGTGATTTCGCGTGACGGGGTGGTGGCTTTGTATTTGGCAACTTGCTCGCGTGTGGCGCGGCTGCATGACCCCGAAAGCACGACCCCCGGCCCTGTGATCCCAACCCAAGCAGGTGTCGCGGGTGTGGCCCCGAAATTTGCAGGCAAGCCAAGTGCGATGCCTGACCCACCTGTCAGTAGTTTCTGGCCTTTTGCCGCCGCCCCGATGGTGTGTAAATCATCTTCTGTGATCGCATCGACGATCATCATGGCGTTGCCTGTCGGCAAGGCGGACAGGATGTCGGCCGCCCCTTTAGCGACTGTCGCGCGGTCAATATGTCCAACGGGCCAAGTCGTTTGCCGCCCTAAAACACGCCTTAAATCCGCGTCTTTCATTGGCGTCAGTGGATGATCTTGCATACCACTTTCGTTGAGCAACACATCACCCACAAACAGATGCCCCATATAAACGCTGCGCCCATTGGCGGGGAATGCGGGGCAAACCATCACATGTGTCGTACCCATATGTTCGGCAAGCGCTTGGGCGACCTGCCCAATATTGCCCGCATCGGTGCTATCAAATGTGGAACATACCTTGAAAATGATTTGCTCCGCGCCTTGGGCAAGGAGCCAATCACAGGCAGCTAGGCTTTGGGAAATCGCCTCTGAAACAGGGATTGTGCGGGATTTAAGCGCGACAATTCCTGCATCCACACCAACGGATACTTCTGGGATGCCGACGAATTGCGCGGTCCGCATGCCCCCTTCGGCAAGTGTCAGAGCAATGTCGGATGCGCCCGTGAAATCATCTGCGATCACGCCAATTTTCATGTTTTGCGCCCCTGATCCAATCGGGTGATGTGTGGTGCGATGTCTTGGGGGAAATACTGCGTTACAAGTGGATCATGGCCCGGAATAATGAGGTCAGGCGCCGATGCCAGCCGATAAAGCGTGTCGTATCCATCAAGCATGTTCTGCAAGTCCACCACGATCGGAAACGGTTTGCGTGCCTCGAAATTCTCATAGTAATGCGCCGCATCTGACGCCAACACCATCCAGCCCGCCGCCGTCCGCACGCGCACGCATTGCAGACCGCGCGAATGCCCACCGATGCAGTGCACCGTGACGCCTTCTGCTATTTCACCATCACCATCATGGAATACCAGTTTGCCCGCATAGAGCCGCTTGACGGCTTCGCAAACATGGCCTGCCGTGAAGGGCATCCGCAACGCGTCGTGGCACATACAAGGCCCTGTGGCAAAAGCCATTTCTGCCGCCTGCATATGAAGCGTGGCATTGGGAAATAGATGCATCCCGCCTGCATGATCATAGTGAAGATGGGTGACGATCAGCGTCGTGATATCTTCTGGTTTCAGGCCGAGCGGTGCGAGTGCTTCGTGCGGATTGAGGCGGATGGGTCTGTCGCGCGATGCCGCCTCTGCGTCGTCATAACCCGTGTCCACCAAGATAACTTCGGCCCCGCGACGCAGCACCCACATGAAGTAATCCATCGCGTGTGGTGCGTCGTGATTGTCGTCAAACAGAAAGCTGTCAGCGCGCGTTCGGGCGTTGCGATCTGCGTATTTAACGGCGTGAACTTCCCATGCGTTCATTGTGCAACCTCGGTCCATGTTTGGATGTCTTTGGCGGCAATCATATCCGCAGTTGCCGCATCAAAGCTCTGGAAATGGTCGCTCGCCAAATGAAAGTCGAACGCAGCGCGATCTGCATAAATCTCGTATAGAAAAACACTGTCCGGCTTGGACGGGTCAGACAACACATCAAATTGCAAGCAACCTTCTTCGGTGCGCAAA
>Ga0075466_1001004_pt1 | contig 10486 bp, 26 predicted proteins | sample DEB08_DNA_16_FD_71486 | JGI IMG/M metagenome (GOLD analysis project Ga0075466, IMG submission 71486) | Aqueous microbial communities from the Delaware River and Bay under freshwater to marine salinity gradient to study organic matter... | ecosystem: Environmental > Aquatic > Marine > Coastal ... | reverse complement strand
TTTGCAGTATTAATAATCAAAAACATATAATAAGATGACAAAAACAGATGTAAGAGAGTTTTTAAAAGAGTGGGCAGACGAGGTATATGATATGCCAGACCATGCTTTAGAGTTACTTATGGATGACCATAGGTGTATACGTTGGTATGGTAAGGAATACTTTATACAACGAAACAATTCATTCTTCTCGGATTTTGAGGAAGAAATAAAAGAACACTTAATAGAAAATCACGAATTATGAGCAGAATATCAGATGCAATATTAGAAACATTATTAAATGAAATAACAGATTATGTTGTTGTAGATTTAAGTGATGAACAATACCTGGAGCTAGAAACCATATGTGACCAATGGGAAGATAGGGATAGTATTGAAAGTGAAATCAATGGGATGTTGATTAAGGCTGGCTATATTTATAAGGCTGAACAATTTAGATGGGATAGACCATGTAAGGATTGCAAGTGTACCCAAGAGGATTACGTATGTGATAAATGTATTAATTAAAACCATATATTATGAGAGGTGAAGTAAGTTTAAGAATGATTACGATTACAAAGATTGACAAGTTTATGTTTGAGGCTATTTTGGATGGCGATTCGGATTTCAGTGAGAATGAAGATTATTTCAGAGAGGATACGTTGGACCTGGGATATGAGAATGAGTCCCAACGTTGTTCTGAAGAGCTGTACAACCAGCACATTAAAAAGTTAAAGAAGGGTAAGACCTTATTATCATCCATTGAGGCTGCTGTTGAGGAAGTAATGGAGTATTCAACTGGTGGGACACAATTTATAGCTGGTAACTGGACCTATTCTGGTGGTTATGAAACAAGTGTTACCCAGGTTGGTGATACCTTTATTGTAGCATGGGCATATTCCAGTAATTAATTTGTAGGAAAAATGTAGGAAAAAGCTTGTATAGGTTATTTATTTGTTTTATCTTTGTAGTCCAAATAAAAACTTATGCAAGCAAATAAAAGAAGTGCAATTAAAAATGAGGCTTTAAGAATACTTAGTAGTGATAAGCCCAGTAAGGTAGAGTTGAGATGGTTTAAAAAGAAGGTGGCTCAGCATGAAGCGGGGTCCAATTCTGATGATTTCTGGATGGATTAAATTTGGTGGTCTGGATAATTATTCTTATCTTTGAGCTATGAAAATAGACTTAACAGAAAGTAGAGTAAAAGTAGAAAGCTTGCTGGGTCACTTCGGTGGTAAGGTAAGCACTAGTAAGGGTGATGCTATCATCTATGCCGTCACTTGTGATGTATTAAGTGATAAACCCGATTTCACTGAATCGTTTACGACTTATGATGACTGTAGTATTAGTTTTTATTTACTAGACTCAGACGAAACGTTGGTTGTTAATGTTAATGAGTTTGATTTAACAATTAGTGTTGGTTGGTATATTAAATTTCTTGAAGATTAATTTGGTAGAATCAATTTTTATTCTTATCTTTGTAGGGTCGAACAATTAAAAACAAATTAAACATGGGATACGAAACTAACATTGAAGGTAGAGCAGTTATTACTCCAGCACCTTCAGAAAATTTAAGAAACTTTATCAACAAGTTGTGTACTACACGTAGAATGGGTCGTAATATCGATTCTGGTTGTGGGATTCAAGGTGAATTCTTTGTTGATGGTAGTGGTACATTTGGACAAGGTTCTGAAGATAATATCATAGACCATAACACACCACCAACCACACAACCTGGGTTATGGTGTAAGTGGGAGATTACTGGTGAAGATGTAATAGAATGGTCTGGGATGGAAAAGTTTTATGGTTATACTGAATGGTTAGTATATCTTATAGAGAAGATTCTTAAACCAAACGGTCATACAGTAAATGGTGATTTCATTTATGATGGTGAAGAAGCCAGAGATTCTGGTAGAATTATAGTTAGAGATAATGTAGTTACATTGGTAGATGTATGGGAAGCTACTTCGATTATTCAAACTGCACCAGATTCAATGAGAACTGATATCGTTTATACCGAGGTTGGTTCACAAGATGTAGATGCCGAACCAGAAGAGGTTACTGCATATATTACCATAGCAGTTAAGTTAAAGAGTTATGAGTATGATAACCCAGAAACCATATTGGAAGAGTTTTGTACTGAAACCCAATATAATTTTCCTTCGACAGATTGTGTTGAGGTGGTATCAACAGAAATTTATGATTCAATTCTTAGGTAGTCTGGATAATTAGTTGTATCTTTACAGAGTCAAACAATTAAAACCAATATCATGATAGCAACATTAGTAAGATTACTAAACTTCTTAAACAAGCAAAAGGTTAATTATAATCTAATAGATGAACATGACCAGATTCGAGTGGAGTTATTCTTAAAGAATCATCATGATACCCAAGGAGATTATATTGTAGTTGATGAAGATGGTTTATTACATATGAACCTATTTCATGACTTAGACTTCAGACACGTAGAACGATATATTAACGATTATAACAATAAATAATTATGCCAAATCACGTAAAAAACAGAATTACCTTAAAGGGGACAGTTGAAGCAGTTAAAGCATTGGTAGATGCTTATATGACAATACATCCAGAGCATGAAAATGCTGCACATGATGGTACATTGATTTGTAAAAAAACCAATGGTAATGATGGTCAAGAGTGGGGATACTTAAATAAAGAAACCAATGATTTCACAACACGTGATAAAGAATTGTTTGTTGGTTTACCAGAGGGTTGGGAGATTGAGATTAATCCAGAGGTTAAGCAGTTCCCAGATTTTGAAAAGGTAATTCCAATGCCACAAGAGGTAAAGGATACAAGTGGTGATTCTGGGGTATCACCTGGTTGGTACACTTGGAGTTTAAATAACTGGGGGACAAAGTGGAATTCATATTCTTGTGAGAACCCAGATGAGAATGTATTTGAATTCGAGACTGCGTGGGCATCACCAATTAATGTTATTGAACATATGGGTTTAATGCATCCAGATGTAGAGATACTTTTAGAGTATGCAGATGAGGACTTTGGATACAACTGTGGTAAGATTGTATTTCATGGTGGGGTTGTTTCAGATGAAGAGTTTGAGGGTGGTACTTTAGAGGCACAAGAATTTGCCATCTCACTACGACCAGATATTCTGGATTACATGGAACTGGTTGATGGTGAGTATCAATATACTGAAGACTAATGGATTCTACAACAATCATATATGAGAAGCATTGGAAATTTGATTTCTATGAAGAAAAGGGATTAATATTTCTGGATAGTGAGGAATATAACATTGAACCAATGCCAGATGATGAAAATGAGTATGATGAAACGTATGTTATATCTGGGTTGTTTGGACATATTGGTGGTAATGATAATCCATACAGTCTGGAATTAAGCCCAGAAGATTATAAAATAATTAAGAAAAAAGTCTTTAAACATTTTGCAGATTAAATAATTAGTTGTATCTTTACAGAGTCGAATAACTAAAACAAATATAAGATGGCAAAAGTATCAGATAATTTTGGAGGTGGGAGTTTTCATGACCACACAATTAGAACAACGGTTAATAGATTAGCCAAGGCAGTTGGAGAACCTCAAAACGACTATAATGGTGGTGATGACAAAGTAAATTTTGAGTGGGATTGTGAAACTGAAGACGGTACATTATTCACTATCTATGACTGGAAAGAATATAGAGTTCTGGATAGAGATGAGTTGATTACATTCCACTTGGGAGGTAAAACTGGTTCTGATACCAGAAAAGCAATGTACGAAGTTAAATCTCAGTTATAATGGCAGACCAGTATAGAATTCAGAAGAGGGGCTTCAGTTCAAATATAATTGAAATTGGTAAGACCAATGAGCACGGCAAAGTGCAATGGTCACCATATGTAGCTCCACTGGGAAACAAAGTAGACGGTGACAAGGTATGTGATTTCATATTTGCATCTCTTAATGAATTTGAAAAATGGAAAAGCAATGAAAGTTAATCACAATAAATATCGATTATTCGAATATGATAACAATCCCTCTGAGGGCGACAGATTTATACTGGGAGATGTAGTATATAAAAAGTCATCGAATGAAGTTGGTGTTATAATCCAATGCCATGGACGTGATGAGTATAGAACCGACCAGTTTGGAAACTGTTGTGAGAGTGAACTAAAAAGAGCTAGGTTAAGTCAGATAGAGGCATTACGCCCCAGACTGTTACTACCAAACGATTTTATAAAGGGACATCCTAAATATTCATAAGACATGGACAAAGAAGATTTAACTAAACAATACGAAGCAGACAAAAAGAGGCTTCAGACAAGTATCACTGATGGTGAGGAACATCTTGAGAATTTACGGTTCGAGTTGGACATGGATTACAATGAATTAGATGAAGCCATTATTGTCCAGTGGGAAAATTCAATCAGTTGTGATGAAGAGAAACTGAAATATTGTAACCTCAAATACAGATGGGATGTGTTACAATTAAAAATTAGTGCACTGAAAGGTGTAAGAGAAGAGTTAAGGTAGGCGAGTAGTTTTAATTATTTGACACCAAATACCGTGGGACTAAATCTACTTAAGACCTACCAAGTTCCCACGGTATTTACTTAAAACAATATTATGAAATACATTTTAAGTTTTTGTCTAATAGCACTTATAGGTTGTGGAACACATCCAGTAGCTTATACACTCAAGAGTAAAAAAGAATTAATGCACCAGAAAATTCTTCACCAGAAGAATACTGTAGTACTATGTAAACCTTAAATAACTATATGGAATCATTTCTTATCAAACAAATTGAAAACGGCATTCGAGGCGTAAAGCTCGGAACTAAAAAACCACAAGACGTTGCAAAGCGTACCAATAAATTTCTGGAGAGGCTAAAGCCCGTGAATCCAGGTATGTATGAAGAGCTTCATGGAAAGTGGATTGCCCAGTGTAAGAAATACAATTCAAAATTAGAAGAAACTTTCTAGTAAATTAGGTAGTCTGGATTATTTGTCATATCTTCGCAGAGTCAAATAATTTAAAACATACATTATGATTTACGCAGCACCAGAACATATTAAGGTTCCACAATTCAAAGACTTTCTAAAAGACGGGTTCGATAACAAGGGCTATATGGAAGCAGAAGAACAATTTACCAAAGAGCTAGAAGAGTATTGTCTGGAGAATAATTCTGGTAAGTATGTTGGTAAGGTTGCCAGGTTTGGGGTTGCAGACGGTTATGCCATGTATATGGTTGCCAGTTTAAGACCATTAGAAATGATTCACCTACCTTTAGGTGATGCATATAACTTTCCTTATGTAGATAGACTTAAGGCTAAAGACTTCAAAGAAAATATTGATAGACAAGAAAGATTAGCAGAAATATTTGGTCATAACAAATAAAAGTTGTATCTTTACAGAGTCGAACAATTAAACTTTATATTATGCCAGAAGAAAAAACAGAGTGGACTACAGAAGAACTTACAAAGGACTTCACAGTATTAGGATTTGGTCATGGCTATTGTGCCGTCCAACGCAAATCAGATAACCAGAAGGGGTCTTTAGACTTTGGAGGCAGACCAAGAATTTATCACAGTTTTATTAAATCTGGAAACTAATGAAAGGGTATATTTCTAAATTTGAGAAAGCACATAGGGTTGCTAAATCCTATGGTTATAAAGAAGATAGCTTTGGTTATAAGAATGTTGTAAAACAAATATTTGCCAAACTAGTGGTTGGATTAAATTCTACTATTGGTAGAGTTAATGGAAAATTAACAATAACAAAACACTAACATGAACACTATATACTATGTAATCGATAAACATTACGCCAGTAATGGTGTTGTTGAGGAAGCGATTGGGACTAAAGAAGTAACTGCATATACTATTGAGAACAACAAACTAGAAATGTTTGTACAGTATCATGAGTTAGATAATGAGGATAGCTCGGAAGAACAAATCAAAAACTATCTGGATGAAATAAACATGGATAGTACTAAAGTTAAATTAGTCCAACTATAATTTGATTATATCAATTTAATTACTTATCTTTGAACTATGAAACAACCACTAACTGTAGTATCCCTTTTTGACGGAATGTCTGGGGGACAAATAGCACTAAAAAAATTAGGTATACCAGTAAAAGAGTATATCGCTTGTGAGATTGACAAGTATGCAATCCAGATAACCCAGAAGAATTTCCCAGATACAAAACAAATGGGAAGTGTTACTGAGTTCGATGCAACCAATATATTTGCAGACTTATTCTTTGGTGGAAGCCCGTGCCAAGACTTTTCGTATGCTAAAACCGATGGTGAAGGTATTAAGGGTTCACGTAGTATTTTATTCTGGGAATATGTAAGAATACTTAAGGAGCTACAAGCTAACAATCCAGATATATTATTTCTTCTGGAGAATGTTCCAATGAAAAAAGAGTGGAGTGATATCATAACAGAAGCTCTGGGGGTAGAACCAATCGAGATTAACTCTAATCTGGTGAGTGCCCAATCAAGACGTAGATTATTCTGGACTAACATTGAAGGTGTTACACAACCAGAAGACAAAGGTATCTTTATTAAGGATATTCTTTTACCAGAACCATTACAACTATTCACAGATGAACGCATAGAAAGCTCTAAGGTAGCTACTAAAAACTATATCAAATGGGATATATCTCAAAAGGGATATTATTCTCAACAAGATAGAGCTTATTACAAGGACGGTAAAATGTGTTGTGTACCAAAGAGTCAAGTAAAGTCAAAAGTCTCTGTAGTGGAGTCTGAAGGGGTTTATCGTAGACTTTCACCAGTTGAGGTGGAACGGTTACAAACTGTACCAGATGATTATACTTCTGGTGTTAGTGATACGCAACGTTATATGATGTTAGGTAATGGGTGGACAATCGATGTTATAGCTCACATATTTTCTTTTATTAAATAAAGTTTGGTAGTTACATTAATTAATTGTATCTTTGTAGGGTCAAACAATTAAATCTATACTATGTACAAAGCAAAAAACTTATTATCAACAAACAATAGCAAGACTATTAAAGGTGAAAAATTAGGGTATACTACTTATATTCTTTATTTAGCCCCACATACTCAAAATTCTAGAGGTGTAAATTTATGTAGTCATGCAAGCCCAGGTTGTGCAAAAGCTTGTCTCTTTCACAGTGGTGCGGCACGTTTCGATAACGTTCAAAACGGTAAACTTAATAAAACAGAATGGTATTTAGATAACCGTACTGAATTTATGGAGAAATTGGATGCAGAAATTACTGTTATCAAAAATAAGGCAAAGCACCAAACTAGCGAAAATATTCCAGTTGTAAGATTAAACGGTACAAGTGATATTCCTTTCGAAAAGTTTAAAATTAGAGACGGTAAAAATATCTTTGAATTGCACCCAACTATTCAATTTTACGATTACACAAAAAATCACATTAGATTTGAAAAGGTGTTACCTACTAATTATCACTTAACATTTTCTTTAAGTGAGACTAACAAAGATAAGTCTTTTGAGTTATTAAGTAAAGGTGCAAATGTAGCAATCGTTTTCGGTATTAAAAAGGAAAGTGAACTACCTAAAACTTACAAAGGTTATACGGTTGTAAATGGTGATGAAACCGATTTACGTTTCTTAGATGCAAAGAATGTTATTGTAGGTCTTAAGTACAAATTAATGTCAAGCAAAGGTAGTAAAGGAATGAATAAAGAAAATCTAGAAGAGAACGACTTTATCATAAACTTAGAAAATGAACTTGAACTTGCAAATGTAGCATAAATAAAAAAAAAACCATATTACATTAGGTAGTATGGTTTTTTTATTGTATCTTTACAGAGTCGAACAATTAAAACCAATATATTATGGGTCAGTATTATAAAGCAATTATTTTAAACGAAGAAAAAAGTAAGCCATTATTTTATGGTTGTGCTCACGACTTCGGAAATGGGGTTAAATTAATGGAACATTCTTGGCAAGGTAATGTTTTTGTTGGGTTAATCGAAAAAGCATTAATTAGTAACCCTATGCGTTTGGTATGGAGTGGTGATTATGCAGATAATGAAAATGTAGAAAACATCGATAAGGATGTTTTAAAAGAGCTTGCAAAAGAATATGAAAGTGATGAGGTTTTAACCGATGGTGCAAACCTTTACTCTATTGCAAATCATGTAGGTGTTAAGATAACACATGATGAGCATTTAGGATATGGAGATAATAAAAAATCGGTATATGACCATGAGTTTAAATCATTACCGAAAAGATTTAAGTATTTGGTAAATCACGATACAAAACAATTTGTAGATAAGTCCAAAGTTCCAGTTACTGATTGGTGCAAATGGCAAATACACCCTTTACCTTTATTAACTTGTGAGGGTAACAATCGAGGGGGTGGAGATTACAGAGGTGAAGATAAAATAATTGGTAGTTGGGCTAGAAACCTTATTAGTGTTGAGAGTAGAAAATCCAACATACCAAAAGGATTTACCGAGTTAGCTTTTAATTTGGTAGAATAGTTTCAAAAACTTAAATTGCGAGTCGGTTATTACCCAAAGGAACTATTGAAAGATAGTTCCTTTTTTATTTGGTAGTCTGGTAATAATTACTTATCTTTATACCATCAAACAAAAACAAATAGATAATGGAAGACGAGATAGAAGTGGTTGATTTATTCGAACAGTACGAAACTTTACCACAAGAGGTACAAGATATTCTATTAGAATTAGAAGACCCTACCTATATTGAGAATGAGCGAGTACTAGCGTTATTGAAACCTTTAGGTTATACCTTTGAGTATGGCTTATGTGCAACGCCTTATGACTTAACTAAAATATAAAACTATTTGGTGGTTCCATTTATTTGTTGTATATTTGACTAACAATAAAAAAGATTATGTCATACAATGAAGAAGAGTATAGAAACCAGCAGTTAGAACGAAATGGATTTATTCCATGGGATTTAACCATAGAACAAAAGAATATAATATTGGAACCAAGTGAGGCTCCAGAGAATTATCATTGTGATGGTGAGATATCATCAGCAGTAGCATTCACTAACTGGAAACGTAGACTACGAGCATGTGGTTTAAACGCAAAACAAATTAAATTAGCAATAAATTCAAATCTATAAATTATGGGAACAAGACACGCAACAATTGTCATCGCAGGTGGTAAAAACAAAATTGCTCAATACGGGCAATGGGATGGATATCCAGATGGTCAAGGATTAACAGTATTAAACTTCTTAACAGTTGAGGGGAATATTGAACGTCTTAAAGCTGGTATCAAAAAGGTACGGTTTGCAACAAAAAAGGATGAAAAGGATAAGGAAGTATTCTTTAAAGAAATGGGATGTGAGGATGGATGGATGAATATGACGCAAGCAGAGGCATTCAAGGACAAATATCCATTACTTTCCAGAGATGTTGGTGCTGAAATCTTAGAAGCAGTATCATCCTTAGAAGATGAAGCATTCCTTGTGGATTCAAGTGATTTTGTAAATGATGGATTGTTTTGTGAGTGGGCTTGGGAGGTTAACCTGGATAAGGGAACCTTAAGAGAATTACAAAATGGTGAGGTAACATTTCAATTAGATGCTTTACCTAATGAGAAGGAATTCTTAGCAGCATTTGCCACAGAAGAAGAAGATGATTATTAATTTGGTAGTGTGGTTTATTTGTTGTATCTTTGTATAGAACAAATAAACCACAACCAATGGATGACCAAGAATATACTTTATTACAAGAGGACGAGTTCCTAGAGAAGTATAAGCCAATACAGAATCATATGGTAGAGGATGCACCCTTCGATGGATGTATGTATGAAACGTATGGTGAGGAATTAGAATTTATCAGAGAAGTATCCCAAGAGTCCCATAGTGTATGGACTATCTTAGAGAATGACAATGGAGATTTTTTCTACTCATCTGGATATCATTTCGTAAACCGATATGGTTATCTAGTAACAGAGATAGCTTGGGAGCATGACAATATAGAAGTAGAATTAGAAAACGATACTTATGATTGATTACGATTTAGATTCTGGACAACATTTCTTTGGGGCAGTTAGAGATATCATCGCTCTATTAAAGAAGAATAAGGAAGAAACATATGTTTTAACCTTCAATGATACGGATGTAACAATACGACCTGGGTCGGACCCATCTGATATCTATTCGATATATCAATTAAAAAGAGAAATATATCACTTAAAAAATTAGGTAGAACCAAATAAAGGTTGTATCTTTGTAATAACAAAAGGGGAGTTATAAACCTAAGTCAATTAATTGACAGATTTGTTTGCTTGGTCAAGACATACAAGACGAAGTTGTGTAACAACACGAAACAAATTATGTAGGTGTTATTGAGGCAGATTGAAAAGAGGGACTGAAACGTGGTGCAGATATGAACCATTTAGTAGCAACTTAATAGATTTACTTGTAGTATCGACTACTGCACTCTCCACTAAGTATAAATGATTAGAGCATCACCATGTCGGTGGCTTTCACCACTAGGAATCGTGGAATTATGG
>Ga0075466_1001002_pt1 | contig 10489 bp, 11 predicted proteins | sample DEB08_DNA_16_FD_71486 | JGI IMG/M metagenome (GOLD analysis project Ga0075466, IMG submission 71486) | Aqueous microbial communities from the Delaware River and Bay under freshwater to marine salinity gradient to study organic matter... | ecosystem: Environmental > Aquatic > Marine > Coastal ... | reverse complement strand
CAGGCCGCTTTGGATTATCTGCGGGGCCAAGACGCGCGTTTGGGTCAAGTGGCGTCTGCATTGAAAGCGCCCGCGTCAGAGGTTGCTGACCGTATAAAGGCATTGCTGGACGAACGTAAAGCGCTCACAAACGAAGTTGCGCAGTTGCGCCGTGAAGTGGCTATGGGTGGCGGCGCGCAAACAGCAGCCCCATCCGAGGTCATCAACGGCATTTCTTTCCAAGCGCAGGTTTTGACGGGCGTGACGGGCAAGGATCTGCCTGCTTTGATTGATGAAATGAAGTCCTCATTAGACAGCGGCGCGGTTTTGTTGATTGCTGATGCAGGCGGCAAGGCTGCGGTTGCCGTTGGCGTGACCGCCGATCTAACAGACCGTGTATCTGCTGTGGATTTGTTGCGCGCAGTGACACCTGAACTGGGTGGTAAGGGCGGCGGCGGGCGTGCTGATATGGCCCAGGGTGGCGGCGCATCGGTTGAAAATGCGGAGGCTGCGATTGCGGCAGCGAAAGCAGTATTGCAGGGGTTGTCATGACCGCGCTCTGGATCAGCCACGTTTTGGTCACGAATGAAGAGCAATACGGTGAATATGCAAAACGCGCCACGGTCGCGATTGCTGATCATGGTGGTGTTTTTCTGGCACGCGGTGGGTATTACTTGCAGAAAGAAGGCGAAGATCGACCGCGAAACGTCGTCGTTCGTTTCCCGAGCATTGAGACGGCAAATGATTGCTACGAGTCAGCCGCGTATCAAGAGGCGCTGCGCTTTGCGAAAGGCGCTTCAGAGCGCACCCTTTGCATCGTTAAAGAGATCGCTTGAAGGGCAAGCTTGCCGAGATGATGGGCAGACACGCCCAATTGGGGCGCGTTGACTGGATTGGGCTGCGGTCTGAACGGTACGCCGACCTGGATGTCGTCAACCAAGCCACATTGGATAAGGGTGGCCTGCTCGGAGATCATGGGCGGGCTGGAAAACGGGCTGTCACACTTATTCAGGCTGAGCACCTTGCTGTGATTGCGGCTTTGGCTGGCAAAGACGTGGTGACCCCGCAGGAACTGCGCCGCAATCTGGTCGTATCTGGGCTGAACCTATTGGCGTTGCGCAAAGGTTATTTGCGCATCGGTGATGTCGTGCTGGAAATCCACGGTCCTTGCCCACCATGTTCACGGATGGAAAAAATCTTGGGTACGGGTGGGTACAACGCCATGCGAGGTCACGGGGGTTGGTATGCGAGCGTCGCCCAACAGGGGCGCATCGCGGTCGGGGATCAGGTCGCGCCAATGCAGCGCGACCCGAATGAGGTTTAACCAGCGCGCGACTGACGCTTACGCTCGTGTGGGTCAAGGAAACGCTTGCGCAAACGGATAGCGTTTGGCGTGACCTCGACCAGTTCGTCATCGTCGATATAGGCAATCGCCTGCTCTAACGACATGGTGATCGGTGTGGTCAAACGAACCGCTTCGTCAGTACCAGACGCGCGTACGTTGGTCAGCTGCTTGCCCTTCAAAGGGTTCACTTCCAGATCGTTTTCACGGCTGTGTTCGCCGATAATCATGCCCTGATAGACAGCTTCCTGAACACCGATAAAGAACTTACCGCGGTCTTCCAGTTTCCACAGCGCGAACGCCACGGAAGTGCCGTTTTCCATCGAAATCAGAACACCTTGACGACGGCCCTGGATTTTACCCTTGTAAGGTGCCCAGCCGTGGAACAGGCGGTTCAAAACGCCTGTACCGCGTGTGTCGGTCAGGAATTCGCCATGATAGCCGATCAGGCCGCGCGATGGGACAAGTGCAATAATCCGTGTCTTGCCAGCGCCAGCGGGCTTCATCTCCATCAGCTCGCCTTTGCGCGGGCCAGTGATCTTTTCAACGACGGAACCTGTGTATTCGTCATCCACGTCGATTGTGACTTCTTCGATCGGCTCGTTACGGACGCCGTCAATGTCTCTGTAGATCACCTGTGGACGAGAGATTGAAAGCTCGAAGCCTTCGCGGCGCATGTTTTCGATCAAAACGCCCATCTGCAGTTCGCCGCGTCCGGAAACCTCGAATGCGTCGCCGCCTGGTGTGTCGGCAATCTTGATCGCAACGTTAACTTCGGCCTCTTTCATCAAGCGGTCGCGGATAACACGGGACTGCACTTTTTTGCCGTCCTTGCCAGCCAATGGGCTGTCATTGATGCCAAAAGTTACCGTGATTGTTGGCGGGTCAATCGGTTGAGCCGGGATCGCCTCGGTGACGGATAAATCACAGATCGTGTCCGCAACGGTTGCCTTGGTCATACCAGCGAGCGTGACGATATCGCCAGCTTCGGCCACATCGATTGCGGTTTGGGACAGGCCGCGGAACGCCAGAACTTTTGAGACGCGGAACTGTTCGATCTTTTTGCCGTCGCGCGACAAAGCTTGAACTGTTTCGCCAGCTTTGAGCGAACCAGATTCAACGCGGCCCGTCAGAATGCGGCCAATGAACGGGTCCGCAGAAAGCGTCGTCGCCAACATGCGGAATGGCTCTTTTTTGTGAGCGATCTGTGCTGGGGCAGGTACGTGCACGATGATTTTGTCGAACAGCGCGTCAAGGTTCTCGCGGGACCCTTCGAGTGTTTCGTCACACCAGCCAGAGCGGCCAGAAGCGAACATCGTCGGGAAATCCAGTTGCTCGTCATTGGCTTCCAGTGCTGCGAAGAGGTCGAACACCTCGTCAACCGCGCGGTCAGGTTCGCCGTCTGCTTTGTCGACTTTGTTCACAACAACGATTGGGCGCAGGCCCAGTGCCAGTGCCTTGGAGGTTACGAATTTCGTTTGTGGCATCGCACCTTCAGCTGCATCAACCAACAATACAACGCCATCAACCATGGACAAGATACGTTCAACTTCGCCGCCAAAGTCAGCGTGGCCGGGGGTGTCAACGATGTTGATCCGTGTGCCTTTCCACTCGACAGAGGTACATTTGGCAAGGATCGTGATCCCGCGCTCGCGTTCGATGTCATTGCTGTCCATCGCGCGTTCGGTCGTGGTTTCGTTGTCGCGGTAGACACCGGATTGTTTCAGTAGTTCGTCAACAAGTGTCGTCTTGCCGTGGTCAACGTGCGCGATAATCGCGATATTGCGGATATCCATGGGTTCAGCCTTTTGGGTAAGTTGACGCGCGGATACCGTGCATGCGCAGCAAATGCTAGCCCTTATCGCAAAGGCTTGCGAAACTACCTTGCGATAGTGTCGCTGCGGCGGGTCAGCCTTCATCAAAGGATGACCCGGGAACGCATAACCTAACGCAATTTACATTGCTTTGTTCAAGTTCTCGTCGATCTTTTCCAAAAAGCCCATCGTGGTCAGCCAGCCCTGATCCGGTCCGACCAATAGCGCGAGATCCTTGGTCATGTACCCGCTTTCCACTGTGTCGACGATCACTTTTTCCAATGTATCAGCGAACTTCATTAACTCCGCGTTCTCATCCAGTTTTGCGCGGTGCTTAAGCCCGCCTGTCCATGCAAAAATCGAAGCGATCGAGTTGGTTGACGTCGCTTGCCCCGCTTGATGCTGGCGGTAGTGGCGGGTGACGGTGCCATGTGCCGCCTCTGCCTCGACGATTTTGCCGTCGGGTGTCATCAGTTGCGATGTCATCAGGCCAAGGGAACCGAAGCCCTGTGCCACCGTATCTGATTGAACGTCGCCGTCGTAGTTTTTGCAGGCCCAGACGAATTTGCCGGACCACTTCATTGCGGATGCGACCATGTCGTCGATCAGGCGGTGCTGGTATTCGATGCCTGCTGCGTCAAATTTCTCTTTGAATTCTGCATCAAAGATTTCTTGGAAAAGGTCTTTGAAGCGTCCGTCATATGCTTTGAGGATTGTGTTTTTCGTAGACAGATACACCGGCCAACCAAGGTTCAAGCCATAGTTGAATGACGCACGCGCAAAATCGATGATCGACGCGTCAAGATTATACATACCCATCGCGACACCCGCGCCGGGGCTGTCGAACACTTCGCGTTCAATCACAGCACCGTCTTCGCCGACGAATTTCATCGTCAGTTTACCCGGACCGGGCATCAAGAAATCGGTCGCTTTATATTGGTCCCCAAACGCATGACGCCCAATCACAATCGGATCAGTCCAACCCGGCACAAGGCGTGGGACGTTTTTGCAGATAATAGGAGCGCGGAACACAACCCCACCCAGAATGTTGCGGATCGTGCCATTGGGCGAGCGCCACATTTCTTTCAGCCCGAATTCTTCAACACGGTCTTCATCAGGCGTAATCGTCGCACATTTTACACCAACACCGATTTCTTTGATCTTTTCGGCGGCATCAATGGTGATTTGGTCGTTCGTTTCGTCACGGACTTCCATCGCCAGATCATAATAAAGCAGGTCAACGTCCAGATAAGGCAGGATCAACTTGTCTTTGATGAAATGCCAGATGATCCGCGTCATTTCATCCCCGTCCAGTTCGACGATTGGGTTTGCTACTTTGATCTTGGACATTTTTTGCTCCGCATTTGGTTGTTGGTGGTGCAATAGCGCAAATGAAAGGCATCGCAAAGCATGCATGTCGCAGCGCATGACAGAAAGGGAAATGGTAGGCCCGGAGGGACTCGAACCCCCAACCAAAGCGTTATGAGCGCTCTGCTCTAACCAATTGAGCTACAGGCCCCCTTGGGTATTTGGACTAGCAGACAGGGCAGGGCCGTCAAGCAGGTTTGCGAATGCGGTGATGAATTTGCGTGACGCCCTGTTTCTTTTATAGCAGAGATGCGCTAACGACGCGAAAACCGACAGGAGCTGCCAAGATGACCACAAAGACTGGCCTGACATACGCCGATGCTGGCGTCGATATTGATGCTGGCAATACGCTGGTGGACCGGATCAAACCTGCAGCCAAGCGCACAGCACGCCCCGGTGTGATGGCGGGCCTTGGCGGGTTTGGCGCACTGTTTGATCTTAAAGGTGCGGGATATACTGATCCAGTGCTGGTTGCCGCGACTGACGGTGTTGGCACCAAGCTGCGCATCGCGATTGATACGGGTAATGTTGACACGATCGGGATCGATCTGGTGGCCATGTGTGTCAATGATCTGGTTTGTCAGGGCGCAGAGCCTTTGTTTTTCCTTGATTACTTTGCCACCGGAAAGCTGGAGCTGGATCAAGCGACACGCATTATCGAAGGTATTGCCGCTGGCTGCGAGGCATCCGGTTGCGCCCTGATCGGTGGTGAAACGGCTGAAATGCCGGGCATGTACCATGATGGCGATTTCGATCTTGCGGGCTTTGCTGTTGGCGCGATGGAACGTGGCACGGATTTGCCTGCCGGCGTTGTGGCGGGTGACGTTTTGCTTGGCTTGGCATCAGACGGTGTGCATTCCAACGGCTATTCGTTGGTGCGCCGCGTTGTTGAAATCTCTGGCCTGTCTTGGGATGACGCTGCACCTTTCGCAGATGCGCCTTTGGGCGAGGCGCTTTTGGCGCCGACGCGTCTTTATGTAAAACAAGCGTTGGCCGCTGTGCGGGCAGGTGGCGTGCATGCGCTGGCCCATATCACCGGTGGTGGTTTGACCGAAAACTTGCCCCGCGTTCTGCCCGAAGGTTTGGGCGCGCAGATTGATCTGAATGCATGGGATTTGCCGCCAGTGTTTCGCTGGCTGGCCGAAACAGGCGGCATGGCCGAGGCAGAGCTGTTGAAAACGTTTAACGCAGGCGTTGGCATGGTGTTGGCCGTTGACGCGAAAGAGGCCGCTGCACTGACCGCACTGTTAGTCGAAGCTGGCGAGACTGTGCATCAACTAGGCACTGTCACGAACGGCGAAGGCGTGCGCTATAGCGGTTCGCTACTGTGACAAAACGCGTCGCCATCCTGATTTCGGGTGGTGGCTCGAACATGGTTTCGTTGGTCAATTCGATGCAGGATGACCATCCGGCGCGTGCTGTTTTGGTTGTGTCGAATGATCCGAACGCAGGTGGGCTGGCAAAGGCGCAAGCGCTTGGTGTTCCAACCGCCTGCATTGACCACAAACCGTTTGGCAAGGACCGCGCAGCATTTGAGGCGGCTTTGCAGGATACATTAAAGACGGCTGATCCCGACATCATTTGCCTTGCAGGTTTCATGCGGATTCTGACTCCAGACTTTACGGAAAAATGGGAAGGGCGGATGCTGAATATCCACCCTTCGTTGCTGCCCAAGTATAAAGGCCTGCACACCCATGCCCGTGCGCTAGAGGCGGGTGACCCCGAACACGGCTGTTCCGTGCACGAGGTGACAGCCGCTTTGGACGATGGCCCCATCCTTGGACAAGCGCGGCTAAGCGTTCGCCCTGATGACACCGCGGACACACTTGCCGCGCGCCTGCTGCCTTTAGAACATTCGCTTTACCCAGCCGTGTTGCGCCGCTTTGCAGCCGGTGATCGCAGCCGGATTGATCTGCAAGGATAGCGGTACCTTTCCATCGGGCAATCTATCGCTTATCAACATCCAGACGCACGATGCGCATTCAAGATCGACGGAAAACCCATGAAGACTATTACGACGACCGAAGAATTGGCCACATTCTGTCTTGAGGCCGCAAAACGCCCCTATGTGACTGTCGATACCGAATTTCTGCGCGAACGGACGTATTATTCAAAGCTATGTTTGGTGCAATTGGCCTATCAGGATGACGCGGGCGATGACGCCGTGCTTGTTGATCCATTGGCAAGCGGTCTGTCATTGGCCCCGCTGTACGATCTTTTCCAAGATGCCGGTTGCGTCAAAGTGTTCCATGCCGCCCGCCAAGACCTCGAGATTTTCTATGTGGACGCGGGCATTATTCCGGCACCTTTATTCGACACCCAAGTCGCAGCAATGGTTTGCGGTTTTGGCGAACAGGCCGGATACGAGACTTTAGTGCGCAAGATTGCGAAGGCCGATCTGGATAAGTCCTCGCGGTTCACTGATTGGTCACGCCGTCCTTTAACAGAGGCCCAAGCGACTTATGCGGTGGGTGATGTGACGCATCTGCGCGACATTTACGAATACCTGTCGGATCGCTTGGCAAAGTCGGGCCGGACAAAATGGGTGTCCGAAGAAATGGCCGTATTGAACGATCCAGCCACCTATCAAGCTGATCCCGACAATGCATGGAAGCGCGTCAAAACACGCACCCAATCGGGCAAGTTCTTGGCAATCGTGCGCGAATTGGCCCGCTTTCGCGAGGCTTATGCGCAAGACCGCAACATCCCGCGCACCCGTGTTTATAAAGACGATGCATTGGTTGAAATCGCATCAACGAAACCGCAGTCCGAACAAGATCTAGGCCGCTCGCGGTTGCTGCTTCGCGAGGCCCGCAAAGGCGACATCGCAGCAGGGATCATCGCCTCAGTCAAAGCCGGGATTGCGACCAAGTCAGAGGATATGCCGCAGGTCGACAATGCGCGCGCCAAATTGCAGGTGAACCCTGCGTTGGCTGATATGTTGCGTGTACTTCTTAAGGCTAAAACAGACAGTGCCGATGTCGCGCCAAAACTGATTGCATCCGCGTCAGATCTGGACGCACTTGCGGCCGGCGAACGTGATGTGCCTGCCCTTAAGGGGTGGCGCGCTGAAGTGTTCGGCAAAGAAGCGCTAGAACTTTGTGAAGGCCGTGTAGGCTTGGCTGTTAAAGGCCAGAAGGTCGTCACTGTCGCGCTTTGAACTGGACCTATGAAGGGTGCCGCCCTACCTAAGGTGCAGGCCAACAATAGAGAGACGACAATGGCGAACCCTGATTTTGAAGAGCTCGTTGAAACCTTTGAATTCCTGGACGATTGGGAAGACCGCTATCGCCATGTGATCGAAATGGGCAAAGCGATGGACCCTCTCGAGGATGCCTTGCGCGTGCCTGCGACCAAGGTTGACGGCTGCGCCAGTCAGGTTTGGCTTGTGCCAAAAATTGACGATGGCGTTTTCACGTTTCGCGGTGAAAGTGATGCGATGATCGTTCGCGGGCTGATTGCAGTGCTTTTGGCGCTTTATAACGAACAGCCTGTGGCAGAAGTCGTGAAAATCAACGCGATTGCCGAACTTGAACGGTTGGGTCTGAACGACCATTTGTCTGCGCAACGCTCGAACGGGCTGCGGGCGATGGTCGAGCGTATTCAGCAAACGGCTGCTGCTAACGCTTGATCGCTGTCAGGGCAGGCGTCAAATCGCCGTACCCCGTAAAGCGCCGTTCGAACGGTAAGCCAAGTTTTGCAGCACAGTCTTTGGCTTTTTCAGTCAATGCCGGATCATTGGTTTGTGCTTGATAAACCAGTTTTTCATAGTTGCCGAAATACATATCGCGTAGGTCTGGGTGACGGTCTAAGCCCAACGGCTCCCAGACAAATGCATTGAACTGACGTACTAGAAAATCAGTCAGGTAAAACGCGGTAAACTCATCGCGGTCGGCGAAAGTGTCATTTCCTTCAAAGAATGAATAGCAATGTGGGCCGGCGACCATTCCAATGCCCATCTCTGCACAGGCTGATTGTAGCTGCCCACCGGTCCCACAATCGGCATAAACCACGAAAATTTGGGCATAGGTTTCGCGATATTTCTCAACGGCTTCGCGAATTGCAGGTACGATCTTGTCGGGATGATTATGATAGATCGCAGGCAAGCATTGCAAGTCGAGGTGATCTAGACCGTTGGCAGTCTTGATCGCAATAATCTCGCGGGCCAAGGCACCACAAGCGATCAACAAGACTGATCCGGCGCCTGCAGGGGGCAGTCCGATAGCAGTCAGGGTCGCATCAGCGGTCATTTTGTTTCGGCATCGTTTTTTGATTTGCGATCGGCGTAAACGCGCCACGCGAATGAAATACAAAGTGCAGCCAAGCTAAGCCCGGCCAGCCCCATTGTTGGTGAAACGTCCAACACATCCGTGAACGTAAGCGCGCCGCTAACGGTCACCGCAGCAAGGGTAAAAACAACGGCAATGATTTTCATAAGGTAGTGAAACGGCATGATGTCCTCCTGTTCATCAACAGATAGGTGCACCATGCCGCGATGTTAAGATCAAACGGCTGCGGCACCTTGGTTGTGCTTGCGGGCCATAAAGGTCTTGGCGGTTTCAACAGCCACAGCCGCATCGCGGCAATAAGCATCTGCGCCAATTGCTTTGCCGAACTCTTCGTTCAACGGCGCACCACCGACCAACACGACATAGTCATCGCGCATGCCCTTTTCGATCATCGTGTCGATCACGACTTTCATATAAGGCATTGTAGTCGTCAGCAGGGCTGACATGCCAAGGATGTCCGGCTGCTCTGTTTCCAGCGCTTCAAGGTATGCCTCAACTGCGTTGTTGATGCCAAGGTCGACCACTTCAAAGCCTGCACCTTCCATCATCATCGAAACAAGGTTCTTTCCAATGTCATGGATGTCCCCTTTGACGGTGCCAATGACCATCTTACCAACGCGCGGCGCACCGGTTTCGGCAAGCAGTGGTTTAAGGATGAACATGCCACCCTTCATTGCGTTAGCCGCCAGCAGAACCTCTGGAACGAACAAGATACCGTCGCGGAAGTCATGGCCAACGATCGTCATGCCGCCCACCAAAGCTTCGGTCAGGATGCGGTATGGCGTCCATTCGCGCGATAGAAGGATGTTTACACCTTCCTCGATTTCTTCCTTCATGCCGTCGTATAGGTCATCGAACATTTGCGCGACGAGGTCTTCGTCGTTCAGTTCCGATAGGATGATGTCATCTTGTTCGTCGGACATGGCCAACCCTTTGCATTTTATGTTATTTTATTAGTGCGCCCATTTGCGCGTTTCTACCAGCCGATTTCCGACATTCGCACGAACATCACCGACCTGTCATTGCCTGCGTTCATGAAATGTTCTAATAATCATTATGGATGATCTACCTCCGCAGAAATCTCATCGCGCGATTGGACGTGCGGCAGGCTTGAACCCCGATTTGCGGTTTGACCGTTTTCATGTTGAGGCCGTTGATGACGGGTGGGAGCATGAAGAAGAATTGCCCGTGTTGCGGACAGAAGTCACCGACGAGGTCGCGCGTTCGGTCATATCGCGCAATTCATCGCCCGATTTATCGTTTGACCGGTCGATCAATCCTTACCGCGGGTGTGAACACGGCTGCATTTACTGCTACGCACGACCAAGCCATGCATTCCTGGGTCTGTCGCCCGGATTGGATTTTGAAACGAAACTGATCGCTAAGCCTAACGCAGCAGCGCAGTTGGAAAAAGAGCTTTCCAATCGACGCTATGTGCCAAAGATCATCGCGATTGGGACCAATACGGATGCATATCAGCCAATTGAAAAGAAACGCGAAATTATGCGTGATGTGCTCAAGGTGCTGTCCGCATTCAATCATCCGGTCGGGATTGTCACCAAGGGGACATTGATTGCCCGTGACATTGATATTCTGGCCCAGATGGCTGAAAAAGGTCTCGTGCGTGTCGGCATATCAATCACGACACTGGACCCCAAATTGTCGCGGTTAATGGAACCGCGCGTACCTGCGCCTGC
>Ga0075466_1000990_pt1 | contig 10523 bp, 7 predicted proteins | sample DEB08_DNA_16_FD_71486 | JGI IMG/M metagenome (GOLD analysis project Ga0075466, IMG submission 71486) | Aqueous microbial communities from the Delaware River and Bay under freshwater to marine salinity gradient to study organic matter... | ecosystem: Environmental > Aquatic > Marine > Coastal ... | reverse complement strand
GATCAAGGAGTGACAGTATCATAAAGGAAAGCTGAATATCTTATTGTTGACTTAATCTAGTTGGATAAATTAATTCTTACAATGCCTATTTGCTGATGATACATTTTGCTTTTTCTTCATTCGCGATATATATTGCTTTGAAAAAAAAGATGAAAGAGGATAAGCGAACATCTACATATCGATATCCGTCATGCATTTTTGTAAAAAAAAATCTCATATGGAGTTATACAATTTATTTTTAGGGAACTCACCTCATTGGTATAAAAAAACGATTTTAGCCTTTTTAGTGCTCAATCCATTTTTGCTGTTGATCATTGGACCTACAGCTACCGGATGGCTCATCATCGGTCAATTTATATTGACCTTGGCCATGGCCCTGAAATGCTACCCCCTTCAATCTGGAGGTTTGATCGCCCTAGAGGTAATTCTAATGAAAATGACCAGCCCTGAGACGGTCTTTCTTGAGATAGAAGGAAACTTAGAAGTCCTTCTATTATTGGTATTCATGGTCGCCGGTATTTATTTTATGAAGCCTTTATTGATGTTTATTTTTGGTAAGATATTTATCAAAGTACGCTCTAAAATTGTCCTTTCTCTTCTTTTTTGTTTTATTTCGGCCTTTTTGAGTGCCTTTTTAGACGCTCTTACCGTCACTGCAGTATTGATTGGTGTTTTTGTTGGGTTTTATCAGGTCTATCATAAAGTCCATTCGAGTCCGAGTGACTACAACAATAGTGGCCACTTCGATAACGAAGAATTAAGTGGAGAAACATTAGAACAATTTAGGGGCTTTTTGAGAAGCTTGGTCATGCATGGTGCCGTAGGAACAGCCCTAGGAGGTGTTTGTACAATTGTGGGAGAACCTCAAAATTTATTGATTGGTGACAAATTAGGATGGGATTTTATGGAATTCTTTTATAAAATGGCTCCCATTACTCTGCCGGTTTTGGCTGCGGGTCTATTGACTTGTGCCTTATTAGAGGTAAGTGGAAAGTTTGGATTTGGAGAAAAATTACCAGCTCTCGCAAAGAATATCATCCAAGGATTTTTAGTAGATGAAGATGCTAAAAGATCAAAACAGGAAAAATATGCGCTGGTTATTCAAGCAAGTTCAGCCGTCTTTTTAATTGTAGCTTTGGCTTTTCACCTTGCTCCTGTCGGGCTGATCGGCTTGACCATTATTGTGCTGCAAACTGCCTTAACAGGTATCACAGATGAACATCGTATCGGTCATGCGTTTGAAGAGGCTTTGCCGTTTACTGCGCTATTGGCCGTCTTTTTTGTCATCGTAGGAATGATTCATGATTTGCATTTATTTAAGCCCATTATACAATATGTTTTGGAGCAAGATAAATCTATTCAACCCGCCTTGTTCTACACCGCTAATGGCGTATTATCTATGATCAGCGATAACGTTTTCGTAGCTACAGTTTACATCAACGAAGTGAAGGCTGCCTTTGACTCCGGTTTGATCACTAGAAAAGAGTTTGAAACTTTGGCCATCGCCATTAATACGGGAACCAACCTCCCTAGTGTGGCGACGCCCAATGGACAAGCTGCCTTTCTGTTTTTATTGACCTCAGCATTGGCACCGGCCATAAGGTTATCTTATATTAAAATGATTTGGATGGCACTCCCCTATACCATCGTTTTAGGCCTTGTAGGTCTTATGGGAGTTGTTTATTTCTTATAAAGGAATTATCATAAAGGTGAATAAGTATCATTTGATGTCAAATGATATTAGAATGAATATTTGTCCTGGATTTAATAAAGTGAAGTGATCAGTCGAATTACAGACATCAATTTTATGTAAATCGCTTATATTCACCTCTCAATTTATTTTTTCCATAAGAATCGTATAAAATACCCAAAAACCATTCCACACATTGATTCAAATAAAAAACATCACCAAGTCATTTGGTCAAAGAAAAGTCCTCAACCATATCTCTGGAACTGTTAAAAAAGGTGCGCTCATATCTTTAGTAGGAATGAGCGGTTCAGGAAAAACAACCCTATTAAAAATAATTGCAGGTCTGATCGAATCAGATTCAGGATCTATTTATTTGAACAATAAAAAGCTTCAAGGACCTAAAGAAAAACTGATTGCGGGTCATGAAGAAATAAAATTAGTTTTTCAAGATTATGCGCTGAAGCCAAACATGTCCGTAGAAGAGAATCTTAACTACGCCCTCCTTGAATATGGAGAGGTTTACAAAAAAAATAGAGTCGAACAGCTCATTGAAATTTGTGGTTTGGAATCACTGAGACCACAACATCCTCAAGAACTTTCTGGAGGGCAAAAGCAGCGGGTTGCTTTTGCCAGGGCATTGGCAAATGAACCGGAAGTTATTTTAATGGATGAACCGTTCAGTAACCTTGATCCTTTGACCAAGCAAAATTTATTGATAGAAACCAAATCACTGGCAAAAAAAACAGGTACCACTGTGGTTTTGGTGACCCATGACACCCGAGATGCCATGGAAATCGCCGATGAAATATGGGTGTTACATAATGGCTCAATCGCTCAAATAGGAAACCCTCGTGAGGTTTATCAATATCCAAAAACTCCTCAAATTGCACGTCTTTTTGGGATTATAAACCTTCTAAGTGAAAGTCAAAGTCATGAACTTTTAAATGTCAAATACTCGACTGGAATTTGGATTGAAAATGTAGAAATCACTTCCAATGGAATGATCAAAGGTTACGTAAAAGAGGTCATATTCAATGGAGGAAATCACAAGTTATTGATTTCCGTTCATCAGGACCTCGAGTTGATGGCATTTGATGAGGTAAAGGTCTACCGACCAGGTGATCCCATTCAATTGACTATAGACCCAAAAGAAATCATTATTTTTGAATAAAGTGAGCAAATGATAGGCATCCGGAAATGAAAAGACCTTTAGCTAAGTACGTATTCATACTTGCCTTGATTTATGTTTTGGGTTGTCAGCCGCTAGAAAAAGAAAATGCCGTTACCGATCCTTTTGAGCAGATAAAAGATTCAACGGCTAAATCCGTACTCATAAAGACCATTAAAAATGCGGGTGGTTTGGGTACTTGGCAGCGCATCAAAAATCTTACTTATATCAAACATGGAATCCTCTATTTTGCTGACGGTAGCGTAGAAACAGATAATGTTCAGCTTCATCGATATAAATTTTACCCTCAATTTTCAGCTGAAATAACCTGGGAAGAAAATGATCTTCATCACCGTATCACTTACAGTACAGATGGGGCACGGCAATTTCAAAACGAAATACTTACTGAAAAAGACCCGACGAAAACAGTCATGAGTTCACTCTATGTATTAGGTATGCCTTTCAAACTACTAGATGCAGGTACGGTATTAACTGCGTCTGGATCTGTGATTTTACGGAGTGGTCAGCAGGCTCATGCCATAAAGGCCAACTATAACCCTGAAAAAAATAGCAATCATTCAACTACGGAAGAATGGATCTATTATTTTGATGAAAATAACGCTGCCTTTTTAGGATCATTGGTCTTTCACCCTCCCACCTACGCTTATATTGAAAATCTAAAGTTCACAGATCATTTGCCCATCAAATTACCATTGCATAGAAAATCATATCGCACCAATAGACATCGAGAAATCGAATACTTGAGGGCTGAGTTCCAGTACTCTGAATACAAAATCACATTCTGAAAACCATCAATTTTGAATTTGGACAAATAACTCATCCTTCAACTCTTAATCCCTTACAATGGTTAACTTAGCGTTTAAAATTCCATGTACCCCTATTTATCCTCTCATAAATGGCCATATTAAAACCGCTAAGTTGGCTTCAAAATTACTCTACCACTAAATTAAAAGGGGATGTTTTTGCTGGACTAACAGTAGGCGTTTTGTTAATTCCCCAAAGTATGGCCTATGCCTTAATCGCAGGTCTACCCGTTATTTATGGCTTGTATGCCTCCCTCGTTCCTCAAATAATATATGCATTATTTGGGTCGTCTAGACAACTTTCGGTTGGGCCCACGGCTATGGATTCATTGCTTATCGCAAGCGGATTAGGATTATTGGCGGTCATTGGATCCCAAGAATACATCCAATTAGCGATCATTTTAACCCTCATGGTAGGTGTCATTCAGACTTTTCTGGGTTTTATGAAAATGGGATTCATTACCCAATTACTCTCTAAGCCCATCATTAGTGGATTTACCACTGCTGCTGCCATTTTAATAGGCCTGAATCAATTGGGGCCCTTATTGGGAATTGATATGGAAAAAGGAAATATAATCGTCCTATTGACCAGTATCACCACTAATTTAGCAAATCTCGACATATTAACCGCATCCATAGGTTTGTTTTCCGTTCTATTATTGTATGCACTTAAAAAGTGGACCCCAAAATTACCGGGCACATTAATCATCGTTCTTACTTCCATTGGAATGGTTCATTTTTTAGAGCTGCACCTTTCAGGTCTCAATGTCATTGGTGAAATTCCCATGGGCTTACCCAGTTTTATTTTGCCGAAAATCGATCTAGGGCAGATGACGCTCCTCTTGCCTTTGGCACTCACACTCGCACTGATTTCATTCATTGAATCTTTTTCAGTAGGTAAAAACCTTGCCCTACAATCAAAAGATCATACCGTCAATGCAAATACAGAATTGGTCGCTTTAGGGAGTGCTAACTTTATAGGTGCTTTTTTCATGAGCTTCCCCGTTACCGGTGGATTTGGGAGATCCGCAGTAAATTTCAGCGCAGGCGCTCGTACCCCTTTTTCGGGGATCATTAGCGCCTGCCTAATCGCATTGACCTTGCTTTTTTTTACAGATATTTTTGCGCTCCTATCTTATCCTGTTTTGGCTGCGATAATTTTGGTGGCTCTCAGAAGTTTAATTGATTTTAAATATCCTTATGAACTGTGGAAGACCCATTTCCTTGATTTTTTTATGCTTGGTTTTACCCTTATTATTACCCTATTCTTTGGAATGATATGGGGTATTTCCTCTGGAATGGGCCTATATGTACTCCTGCTCGTATATAAATCTATTTTCCCGAAGATTCAAGTCAAGCCCTTTGATGAAAAGGGGGAAGCTTTACCGGTTCCTACTGAGACCAGAAAAACTGCTCCAAATCACCCCCTGGTCATTTTGAAAATTGATACCCCTATAATTACCATTAATATCGAATCAATTGAGCAGCAAATAAATCAGCACATGATCCTCTCAAATCCTGATAGTCATGTGTTATTAATAGACTTAAGTACTATTCAGCATATAGATAGTAGCGGTATTAAAGGAATTAAACGGCTCATAATGCAATTAAATGAAAAAAAAATAAGAATTTTATGGTACGCGTTGCATCCTTCTTTACACGCAATCTTTACTGGAAAAAAAATGGTTCCCGGACCTATGGAAGAACATGTTTTTAAAGATGCAACCGCAGCGATTGAGTTCTTAAGAAAAGAAGTTAATTAGTCCCGAAGAAATTAATAAAATGACAAAAAAAATTCAATGATATGAAAATTGAACAAATCTATACAGGATGTCTGGCACAAGGGGCCTACTACGTAGAAAGTGATGGCGAGGTGGCCATTATTGATCCATTAAGAGAAATTGACCCTTATTTGGAGAAAGTTAAAAAAGAAAAATCGAAAATTAAATATATTTTTGAAACTCATTTTCATGCAGATTTTTTATCGGGTCATCTAGATCTAGCAAATAAATCAGGAGCTGAAATAGTCTATGGTCCTGAAGCTCATACAGATTATGACATCATTATGGCCACAGATCATCAAGTTTTCAATGTAGGAAAAGTAACCTTACAAGCCTTACATACTCCAGGTCATACCCTAGAAAGTACTTGCTATTTACTAAAGAATGAAGAAGGCAAGGCCCATGCATTGTTTACCGGTGATACTTTATTTATTGGAGATGTTGGACGCCCTGATCTGGCCATAAAAACCTCCTTTACCAAAGAAGATTTAGCCGGGATGCTCTATGAAAGTCTTCGAAATAAAATAATGCCGTTGCCTGACGATATCATCATTTATCCTGCTCATGGTGCAGGATCTGCCTGCGGAAAAAACATGAGCAATGAAACACAAGATCTTTTAGGAAATCAAAAGAGGACAAATTATGCCTTAAGGGCTGACATGACCAAAGCAGAATTTATCAAAGAAGTTACTGAGGGCATCCTACCTCCACCCCAGTATTTTGCAAAAAATGCACAATTAAATAAATCAGGAATTAAAAGTATCGATGGGGTATTAAAACAAGGAATGGTTGCATTGGATGTAGGGCTCTTTGAATCATTGGTCGAACATGAAAATGCACTTGTATTAGATACGCGAGAACCAGAGGAATTTGCTCAAGGCCATATACCCAACGCCATTTTTATAGGCATCACGGGAAGTTTTGCCCCCTGGGTAGGTGCTTTGATAAATGACTTGAATCAGCCTATTGTTTTCATTGCAAGTAAAGGGATGGAAAAAGAGGTCGTCACCCGACTGTCAAGGGTGGGCTATGATCATACCTTAGGCTATCTTGAAGGAGGGTTTACTGCTTGGCTTGATGCGGGTAAAGATGTGGAAACCATCACTTCAATTTCAGCAGAAACATTTTCAAAGAAATACTTAAAGGAGTCCCTAAATGTAATAGACGTTCGCAAACCCAGCGAATTCCAAGCAGAGCAAATCAATGGTGCTCAAAACATTCCATTAGACTTCATTAATGATCATCTGGAATTACTAGATAAACAAACCGAATATCATATCCACTGTCTTGGAGGCTATCGCTCTATGATATTTAATTCTATACTCAAATCAAGGGGCTATCATCAGTTGATTGATATTGAAGGAGGCATCCGCAGTATTAAAGAAACTGAAGTTCCTATGGCTGTAAACCAAATTTCCTAATGATCATTTAAAAACTAACGTAAAAGCAATGTTAAGTCCACCTTAAATATGATGGGATTTCGATTGATCTGCTCATTTACTGATAATTCATCTCCTCAACGATAATATTTAAGCGAATCACTGAACTTCTACTTATTTATAGCTAATCTTAAAAAAAACTCATATAATTCTATGTCTTACCATTACATCATTATCGGTGGTGGCTCCGCAGGGGCAGTGCTGGCCAATCGATTAAGTAAAGACCCTTCCAATGAGGTGCTGGTACTAGAAGCAGGAAGGCCCGATTACAAATGGGATTTCCGAATACATATGCCCGCAGCACTTACTTATCTACTCACAGGTAACAATTATAATTGGGGCTATACTTCCGATCCCGAACCATTTATGTATGATCGTAAAATTGCGCAACCTAGGGGTAAAGTATTGGGGGGATCTAGTTGTATCAATGGAATGATTTGGATCCGAGGAAATGCCATGGACTACGAAAAATGGGCCGGAGACAAAGGACTTGAGCATTGGGACTATGCACATTGTTTGCCCTATTTCAAAAAAGTTGAGGACCGCTTGATGGGCGGTGATGATTATCGAGGAGATCAAGGTAATTTAAAACTTACTACTCCTACTTGCGAAAATCCATTATTTGATGCTTTCTTTAAATCTGTTCAAGAAGCCGGTTATCCCTTGACTGATGACGTAAATGGATTTCAACAAGAGGGCTTTGGACGGTTTGATCAAACCATCTATAATTCACGTAGGCTCAACGCCGCACGCGCCTATATCCATCCAGTTAAACATCGTGAAAATTTGACGGTCATTACACAAGCCATGGTCTTGCGCATCTTATTTGACGGTAAAAAAGCCATCGGTGTCACATTCAAAAAAGGTAAAAAAATAAAAAAAGTCTTTGCTAAAGAAATCATATGCTGTGGAGGTGCGATCAATTCACCTCAACTGCTTCAACTATCAGGAATTGGTCGTGCAGATCATTTAAAAAAACTGGGTATACCGGTCGTAAAAGATCTTCCTGGAGTTGGGGAAAATCTCCAAGATCATTTAGAAGTATATGTACAATGGGCCTGTAAAAAACCCGTGAGCTTATACCCTGCTTTGAATCCATGGCGTGCACCAAAAATCGGATTTGATTGGCTCTTCAGAAAAAAAGGAATAGGCGCCACTAATCATTTTGAAGCGGGAGGTTTTATTCGCAGTAATGACCAAGTAGCCTACCCTAATCTCCAATTTCATTTTCTACCGTTGGCCATTCGATATGACGGTACTGCCCCAAGTGAGGGCCACGGTTTCCAATTACATGTGGGGCCTATGGGCACAGATGTAAGGGGTCGAATACAAATAAAATCTGCTGATCCGCTTGAATACCCCAGTATTTTATTCAACTATCTTTCTACAGAAAATGAAAGAAAAGAATGGTGTGAAGCCCTTCGTTTGTCAAGAAAAATCATCGAGACTCAAGCCATGAGTATGTTGATGGGTGAAGAGTTGTCACCCGGCCCAACTGTTCAAACAGATGAAGAAATACTAGATTTTATCGCTAGAGAAGGTGAAAGTGCCTACCATCCTAGTTCTACTTGTAAGATGGGTACAGATGCCCTATCTGTCACAGATCCCGACACCTTAAGGGTTCATGGCATAGAGAACCTTCGCGTAGTAGATGCCTCTGTTTTTCCTTATGTGACCAATGGCAATATCTATGCCCCTGTATTAATGGTTGCTGAAAAAGCAGCAGACCTTATCTTAGGGAATAAAACTTTAACCCCCACAAAAATGCCTTACTACAAAAAAGGCCGTCATGCAGCTAAGGATTAGCGCCTTTATTGGTCTCTGCTTCATACGTTCGCAACGCTTTTAATATCGCGTAACAAACCACAAGCATGAGTAAACAAACCGGAAGCCCAGTCACCAAAGATCCGGTTTGTAAAGCGATGAGACCACCTCCCCAAAGCAGGACTGCAGCGACAGCCCCTTCTAATAATGCCCAAAAAATACGTAATTGAACAGGTGTGTTTTCTTGACCTCCACTAGTAATAAAGTCAATCACTAAAGAACCACTATCAGAGGAGGTGATAAAGAAAATAACGCCTGCAATCACCACAAATAAGATACTTAAATAGGGCAATGGAAAATGCTCTAGAAGTTTAAATAAAGCCGTAGTTATGTCCTGATTTACAGCCTCAGTCATACCCCCTGAGCCAAAAATCTCAATGTGTAAGGAGGTACTTCCAAAAATAGATATCCAAACTATGGTTGCCAACGTTGGGGCAATAACCACACCAATCAAAAATTCTTTAATGGTACGACCTTTAGATATTCGAGCCACAAATAACCCCACAAAAGGCGCCCAAGCAAACCACCATCCCCAGTAAAAAAAAGTCCAGCTGTCCATCCAACGAGATTCTGTATTAACCTCCATCCATGTGCTTGTAGCTATGAGATTCTGAAGATAATAGCCCGTACTTTGCACCGTTGATCCAAGAATGAATAGGGTCGGGCCCACCAAGAGCATAAATCCCATAAGTATGATGGCCATAACGGAGGCTATTTTACTCAAAACCTGTATCCCCTTATGCAAGCCTGAAACAACAGATAAGGTGGCACCTAAGGTAATAATTGCGATTAATATAACCTGTAGATTGGCACTCTCTTCAACATTAAAAAGATAGTGCATTCCTGCGTTGATGTGCTGAATACCTAAGCCTAATGTAGTGGCCAAACCGAACATGGTGGCTACTACCGCCATAACATCTATAATGTGACCTATAGGCCCTTTCAAATGATCTCCAAGCAAAGGGTAAAGCACCCATCGCACTCCTAATGGAAGCCCTTTATTATACTTGAAAAATGCCATTGAAAGCCCCATCAATGCATAAATAGACCAACCGTGCAGTCCCCAATGCAAATAAGATATATTCAGTGCATTTTTGGCTGCTAACAAAGTTTCACCTGCTCCGTAAGGAGGATTAGAAAAGTGTATCATGGGTTCGGCGACACTATAAAACATGAGTACCAAGCCAATGCCCGCATTGAACAACATACTCAACCAGGCCCAAGTGCTGAATTCCGGTTGGGCATCGGGACCTCCTAATCTAATATTTTTGAAACGACTTAACCCCAGGTACAAACAGAATACCAAGATGATATTTACTGCCAATACATAGAGCCATCCAAATTTGACAGAAATATAGGTTTGAACTGATTCGAAAAAGCTACCTACAGATCCTTGTAACAAAAGTGTCAAAATGACAAAAAATATAATCAGAAAAGCGGATGGAAAAAATACCCAAGGCTGAATATTTCTTAAGAATGGCGAATTTGTGAGCTTTTGTCTTACGATATATAATCTCTTTAGAATTTCAAGATAGAGAGTCTGAGGCTCTTAACAAAATTTCTTATAGGAGGATTAAGAATCCCGGCTTGTTTAATGCCTTTAAATCATACAGATACGAAAAATATGAACAATAAACATACACAATAAAACCCTTGATCCGCATTCAAATAATGAAAATAAATTGTAAAAATAACTAAATATAAAATTAAAGCTACAATAATAGATATGGATAAAATTGCAATCTAATCAACGGTGATTCTTGAGCAGATCTTCATAAAAAGAAAAAAGGTTAAAGC
>Ga0075466_1000985_pt1 | contig 10545 bp, 12 predicted proteins | sample DEB08_DNA_16_FD_71486 | JGI IMG/M metagenome (GOLD analysis project Ga0075466, IMG submission 71486) | Aqueous microbial communities from the Delaware River and Bay under freshwater to marine salinity gradient to study organic matter... | ecosystem: Environmental > Aquatic > Marine > Coastal ... | reverse complement strand
CTTTTTTTATGAAGTTAAAATACTTAAAGCCTCGCAAGGCTTGGATTTTAAAATTTGCATTATTACTGACAACACCATTTATACTGTGGTGTTGCCAGCAAAAATTTTATATTACTTAGCCCCTACGAGCTCTACATCAAAAACCAAAATAGCATCTGGAGGAATAACACCACCAGCACCAGCACTACCATATGCCAAATCAGATGGAATTACAAATCGGGCTTTATCACCTACGTGCAACAATTGTAAGCCTTCATCCCAACCTGAGATTACTTGACCAATACCCAATTGAAATTCAATAGGCTCTTTTCTTTTATAGGAAGAATCAAAAACAGTTCCATCTATTAGTGCACCTTGATAATGCACTGAAACTTGCTGACCCTTTTCCGCTTTAGCACCAGTACCTTTTTGAATAATCTGATATCTCAATCCAGAAGCAGTCTCAGAAAAACCAGCAGATACTTGATCCAAAGCATCTGTTTGAGCCGCTTTAGCTTCAGCCAAACGCTTTTCTCTAGATCCCTCAAAAGTTCTGAAAGCTTCTACCGCATTCCAAGCCTCAGCTGCTGCTCCAACCCTTAGAATCTCTAAAGTGTCTAAAGTGTCTCCTTGAGCTATTGCGTCTACAACATCTTGTCCTTCTACCACATGCCCAAAAACAGTGTGTTTATTATCCAACCAAGGCGTCGCTATATGCGTAATAAAAAACTGCGTTCCATTGGTCCCTGGTCCAGCATTAGCCATTGACAATATACCAGGTCCATTATGTGTTAAATCTGGGTGAAATTCGTCGTCAAACTTATATCCACCGTCACCAGTTCCTGTTCCTAAAGGACACCCCCCTTGTATCATGAAATCTGGAATAACCCTATGGAATTTTAATCCATCGTAGTAAGGGGTTCCTTGTGGTTTTACATTATTTTCTAAACTTCCCTCTGCCAATGCCACTAAGTTACCTACAGTACCAGGTGTTTTGTCATGGGTTAATTTTACTGTAATAGCGCCTTTAGAGGTATTGAATTTGGCGTAAATTCCGTCTTGCATAATCACTTTTTTTAATGAAGGGCAAATATAAGAATTCTATTTAATTTCAGCAGCTTCTAAACCATAGCGATCAAATAAATATACCAGGGCAGTCATTGCTGCTGACCCCATATCCAACTCTCTCTTATTCACCGCATCAAAAGTATCTGTAGCTGCGTGGTGGTGGTCAAAATAACGCTGAGAATCTGGCCTCAATCCGGCCAAAACAATGCCCTCATTTTTTAAAGGTCCAATATCTGCGCCCGAACCACCTTCTGTGAAAGTGTGGGCCATATAAGGTTCAAATAACACTTTCCATTCCATGATTTGTGACATGTTTGCAGCAGACGCATCAAAGGAAAAACCCCTAGGTGTAAAGCCACCAGAGTCACTCTCAAGGGCGAATATATGTTGCTCCCCCAGCTCAACGGCTCTTTTGGCATAAGCTGTTCCACCCCTAAGTCCATTTTCTTCATTCATAAACATCACTACCCTAATCGTTCTTTTTGGGGTGTAATTTAGCTTCTTTAGTATCTCTAAAACAGCCATGCTTTGCACGCAACCTGCACCGTCGTCATGGGCACCATCTCCTACATCCCAAGAATCTAAATGCCCACCAATAACAATAATTTCCTCAGGGAATTCACTGCCCCTAATTTCTCCAATCACATTGTGAGAAGGCACATCTGCAAGTGTTCTGCAATTTTGTTTGAAATAAAATTTCAAAGAAGGGTTTAATTTTAGGGTAGTGCTTAAAAAATTTGCATGGTTTGTAGAGACCGCTGCAGCAGGAATTTTCATGGCGTCAGAAAGGCCACCATAAGACATACCACCAGTGTGAGGAAAGTCATCTAATCTTAAATTCATAGACCTCACTATCACACCTAGAGCACCATATTTAGCAGCCTCAGCTGCGCCCTTAGACCTTTGATCCACCGCTTTTGAATAAGCATTAAATGTATTGATCATTTTAGGGTCCATAGGCCTATTGAAAAAAACTATTTTACCAGAAATGGCTTTTTTGCCCAATGTTTTCAATTCATCCAAAGAGGTCACTTCAATAAGTTCCGCTTTGATTCCTAAAGAAGGTGTGGCCACAGATCCACCCAATGCTAGAATAGGAATGTTCGTAGTTGCCCCAGGAGATAATTCCATATAGGCAAATTCAGGGGTTCCCCTCACCCACTTTGGTACGGTTATTTCTTGCTTCCAAAACTTGTCTAGCTTCAAATCTTCGATCACTTTATAGGTATAATCTACTGCCTGTTCTGCTTGAACCGATCCAGACAAACGCCCTCCAATCTGGTTGGACAAATGGTTCAGCCAATCGTATGACCTACTCTCACTTAGTGCAGTATCATAGATACTTTTAATAAAGGAATTATCTAAATTTTCTTGGGCCTGAAGGCCGATGCCACAAAAAGTGAACAGAATAATTAGTCTCAATTTCATATTATCAATTTTAATTTTTAGAAGCAAATAAACGCACGTCTTCACTGCTTATTTCAGTAGCGCCTAAAATTAACAGTCGCTCAACAACATTGCGTAATTCTCTAATATTTCCAGTCCAATCATAAGACTGTAGCGCACTAATGGCCTCTTGTGAAAAAACTTTGGGTTGGGCACCCTGAGCATTGGCTATTTGATTTGAAAAATGATTAATCAGTAATGGAATGTCTTCTTTTCGTTCATTTAAAGCCGGTACATCAATAATAATTACGGCCAAACGGTGGTATAAATCTTCTCTAAAACGCCCTTCCTTAATCTCTTCTTTAAGGTTTTTATTAGTGGCAGCTAAAACCCGCACATCTACTTTAATGTCTTTATCAGAGCCTACCCTAGTGATTTTTTGCTCTTGTAAAGCCCTAAGTACTTTAGCCTGAGCAGAAAGACTCATATCCCCTATCTCATCTAAAAATAGGGTACCCCCATGTGCCATTTCAAATTTTCCTGACCGATCTTTTACAGCAGAGGTAAAAGCCCCTTTTACGTGACCAAATAATTCACTTTCAATAAGTTCAGAAGGAATAGCAGCACAATTCACCTCTACAAAGGCTGCTGTTAGCCTAGGCCCTTTTTGGTGAATCCAATGGGCAACCAATTCTTTTCCACTACCATTAGGGCCAGTAATCAAAACCCTTGCGTCTGTTGGAGCTACTTTATCAATCATTTGTTGCACATGAGATATGGCTTCACTTTTACCGATCATTTCATATCCATTAGATACTTTTTGTTTGAGCAAAGTATTCTCAACCAATAAATCTTTTTTCTCAAGGGCATTCCTTGCAGCGGTCAACAACCTGTTTAAATCAGGCGGTTTTGAAATATAATCAAAAGCACCCAATCGCATTGTTTCCACAGCAGTTTCAAGATCGCCATGACCAGATATCATAATGAATGAAGTAAATGGCGCAATTTCTTTAGCTTTAATAAGCACTTCTACCCCATCCATTTTAGGCATTTTAATATCACATAAAACTAAGGCATAGTCCTTGCTTTGAATCATTTCAATAGCAGATTGCCCATCAAAGGCAGCCTCTATTTCATAAGTCTCAAAGGCTTCTGATAGTATTTTTACAAGCACCCTACTAATAGCTGCTTCATCTTCAACAACAAGAATATTTGAATTCATTTAGGGATGTTTATACAGGTGAACATCTCTTTGTGGAAATGGAATGGACACCTTATTATCTTTAAAAATCGCTGCAATTTTATAACGAATCTCACTTTTCAACTTGGGATCCGTGAAAGAATCTGCAATAGAAAAGTGCAGCGAAAATACCAGGGCGGAATCTCCGAAATCATCAAATAAAACAAAAGGTTTAGGAGATTTTAAGACGCCTTTTTGAGCTACAGCAACTGACACTAGTAAATCAGTCACTAAATTTATATCTGATGCATAAGACACGCCTATAGTGACCTTTTCACGGGTTGTTTTATGGTTTTGCGTATAATTAAAAATACTGTTTGTTAGGAAAATATGATTTGGAATGACTATCACCTTGTCGTCTCTGGTAATGGCTCTGGTGGTTCTCAATTTAATTTCAAATACCTTACCCACCTTCTGATCTACTTCAATAATGTCTCCAACGTGTAGTGATTGATCTAAAATGATCAAAATACCTGAAATAATGTCTTGAAATAAGTATTGAAGTGCAAAACCAAGACCAACAAATAAAGCGGCAGAGGCTGTAAGAAAAACAGTGAGATCAATACCGGAAGAATGTAAGACCGTTATCGTAACCAGTATATAGAAGAGATACTTTAAAAACCCAAATATGCTTGCAAACTTATTTTTGTCTTCTTCAGGTAATTTTGCATTAACAATCTTTTTAATAAGCTTCAAAAGATAACTTACAAAAATTAGGGCTGTTATAATTAAAAGAATAGTCCCTATGGTAATATGAATTGTATCCGATGGGAACAATGGAGTAGTCAGCGCATTTTTTATAAGCCCTAAAAATTTCTGAATCGCATTCATAAGAATTATTTACGCTTCTAAAATAAGCAAATAAACTGACACCAAGCGGCCTTTAAAAGCAAAACCCACCCTTAAAACGAGTTCTAAGGATGGGAAAAAAAATTGCTATGAAAAAGAATTACCTAATAGTTGTACTATTAAGTAAAAATCAAATATACATAAATTCTACATAAAACAACAAAAAGGTTTAAGCAAACATATCTTTTACCTTTTCAAAAAATGACTTATCAGATTTTTCCGGCTTTGGCTCAAAATTTTCATCTCCTTGCATCTTTTCAAAAAAGGTCCTTTGCTCTTTATTCAATTCTTTTGGTGTCCATACATTAACGTGCACCAATAAATCTCCCGCTCCATAACCATTAATACTCTTGATACCTTTCCCTCTGAGTCTTAATATTTTTCCAGACTGCAGACCAGGCTCAAGTTTAATTCTGGCTTTACCAGAAACAGTATCAATATCTTTAGAAGTCCCCAATACAGCGTCTGATAAACTGATATATAAATCATAATGAAGGTTATCTCCTTCTCTTTTCAAGGTCTCATGCTCTAAAGTCTCAATGGCAACTATTAAGTCACCAGGAACACCATTTCCAGGAGCATCATTGCCTTTTCCTCCAACTTTTAACTGCATTCCGTCTTCTACTCCTGCAGGTATTTGAATACTCACAGTGTCTTCCTGAACCACCATTCCTTGAGCGTCAGCATCATTTGGCTTGGAATCTATAATTTGTCCGCTTCCACTACAGCTACTACAGGTTGCAGCCGTTTGCATCCTACCCAATATGGTGTTGGCAATTTTAGTGACTTGACCCTGACCATTACAAGTGGCGCAAGTCTTATAAGTAACCCCATCTGCCTGCTTTTTTCTTCGGACTTTTACGGTCTTCTCTACCCCTTGTGCTACCTCTTCAAGATTTAGTTTCACCCTAATCCTAAGGTTACTCCCTTTAGCCCTTCGCTGGCCGCCGCCGCCGAATCCACCAAATCCACCTCCAAAGGCACCACCAAAAACATCACCAAATTGGCTAAATATGTCATCCATATTCATTCCGCCACCGCCACCAAATCCACCTTCAAATGCTTGGTGACCATACTGATCGTATTTGGCTTTTTTATTAGGGTCACTTAAAACTTCGTAAGCCTCTGCAGATTTTTTAAAAAGCTCTTCTGCTTTTGAATCTCCAGGATTTTTATCTGGATGGTACTCAATGGCTTTTTTCCTATAAGCCTTTTTAATCTCTGCAGCTGTGGCACTTTTAGAAATACCTAATATGTCATAAAAATCTTCTTTCATAGAACTTAATTAGTTTCCAACTACTACTTTTGGGTGACGAATAATTTTATCTCCTAATTGAAAACCTTTTTCAATTACATCTATAATTTTTCCCTTCATTTTCTTGTTAGGCGCAGGAATCTGAGTAATTGCATCGTGCATTTCAGAATCAAAAGTATCACCCGCAGCAGCAACTACTTCTTCTAAACCTTTGTTTTTAAGTATCCCTAAAAATTTATTCTGAATAAGACCCACACCTTTGTAAAGCTCTGAGTCTTGGTCTTTAGACAATTCTTTCATAGCCCTTTCAAAGTCATCGACCACCGGTAACATAGCAACAATAACCTCTTGGTTGGCTGTTTTAAAAAGATCCATTCTCTCTTTTGAGGTTCTCTTTTTATAATTTTCAAATTCAGCAAAAAGCCTTAAAAATTTATCTTGTTCGCTTGCTACTGCTTTCTCTAGCTTTTCTAAAGCTGATTCTGGACTGTCTTCAACAGCAGCGTCATTAAATTCGCTATTATTATCTTGCTGAGATCCTTGGCTATTTTCTGGTGAAGTCATCTCTGTATCTTGAACTTCATTTTGGTCAGATGCAGCAGCATCTATATTCTCTTTACTCATGTGATTCAATATTTGTAATCTACTATTCAAAAGTACTGCCAAAGCTGTAAAAATGCCAAAATGTCATTCCTTTTATCACTTTGAATTACAACAAATCTCTAAGTGCCTCAGGCAAAGTAGGAAAATGAAATTCAAAACCTAAAGCGAACCATTGATCAGATTGCACTTTTTGGCTTTCTAAGACCAGTTGTGCCATTTCACCAATAATTAAAGAAATAACAAAACCAGGTACATTAGGCAGTAAAACAGGCTTATTGAGTTGTTGTGCTATGGCAGCAACCAATTCCTTTTGGATCACTGGGTTGGGGGCTACACCGTTAAAAACACCCTCTAATTCATTTTTGCTTAAAGAAACAAACATTCGCGCTATATCTTCCTTGTGAATCCAAGACTGCCACTGCTTACCATTTCCAAAAGCAGCACCCACAAAATTCTTGATGGGTGTTACAAATTGCGGTAAGGCACCTTCTTGCTGATCCAACACCAAACCTATCCTAAGTTGGCCCAACTTTAATCCAAGAGAAGCTACGGACTCGTTGGCCGCTTCCCAAGCCAAAACAGTTTCTCTTAAAAAGGACGCTTTGCCACTTTCAGAATGCCAATCTGAAGGGTATTCTTTTGAAAAGTCAGATGGGTAGTATCCTATGGCAGAAGCACCTAAGAAGTAGGTTAGAGAATGGCTTTTTAATTGCCTAATCCCTTTCATAAGTGTATTAATACTGTCTAATCTTGAATGTAAAATTTCTGCTTTATTTTTCTCTGTCCATCTTTGGGCAATGGTACTTCCAGCCAAATTAATGATGTGTGTCACGCCATGAAAAGCATTTAAATCAATGGCTCCTTTAGAAGGATTCCACAGAAAACCTTTTTCATTTTCTTTAGAAGACAACTTGGCTTTTGAGGTCGTCAAAAAATGTGTGCTAATGCCCTCTATGTGACACTGTTTAATAATTTCTTTTCCTATTAATCCGGTAGCACCGGTAATCAATATTTTCATGACAATAACTATTAAAAAAGGAGGGGTTAAAATTTAAATTTGAGTATTTAATCTAGGTTTAGTTGCCCTGAGCATTTCACGTTTACCTGGAGGTCCTTCTAAACGTTCCACTAAAAACCCCACACTGACCATAGCCCTTCTTACACTTCCTTTTGCTGCATAGGTCACCAAAGCGCCTCCTGGACGCAGTGCAGTATACATTTTCAAAAAAATGGATTCAGACCATAATTCAGGCTGCACCCTAAAACCAAAGGCGTCAAAATAAATGAGTTCATAAGCATTGGAATCATTAATATCTTGGAACTTTTTTTCAAGCTTCAATAAATTAAAAAAAGAAGCAATTTTCACGGGGACATTCCATGGACTTTTATGCATTAACTCAAAAGCTTCTTGGCCAAAGTCAGCATCCTTTAAAGACGTCACATACTCCATAGACATAGCTTCTTCAAAGCTTACCGGGTAAGCTTCTATCCCATAATAATTAATAGAAAGCCCTTTATACTGAGCTTCTAAAAAAGTGATATAAGCATTTAATCCTGTACCAAAACCAATTTCAAGTATAGCGATAGCCTTATTTTCAAAAAGGTTTAAGCCATGTTTTATAAAAACGTGATAAGCTTCCTGAATGGCACCATGCATGGAATGGTACTGTTCCTGCCATTCTTCTATTTGCAGGGTTTTAGAACCGTCTGCGGTAGTTACAATTTTTCTTTTCACCCCATAAAGATATGTCAAGTTTTACTGTTTATAAAGTAAAAACTAGCGAATATAACCTGCTTACAACGGAGTTTTAAAAAAGGGTTTAATGAAAATACAAACAAATATTAGAGCGCAATTGTTAAAAAAATGTCATATTCTTATTTGAGAAGCGCATTTTAAGCATTTTGCTAATAATATGAAAATAAAAATGGGCTCACAGTATTTTTATTTAATTTTATTCTCTTAAATATATAGCCCATGAGCACAGCTACTGATTCATTTGATATTGAAATTGCCCAAACTTCTAGAATTAATGAAGTAGATTTTGAAAACCTTTCTTTTGGAGAAATTTTCGCAGACCATATGTTGGTCTGTGACTTTAAGAATGGTGGCTGGGAAAGACCACAGATTAAACCTTATCAAAATATAAGTATTTCGCCAAGCGCCAGTGTATTTCACTATGGCCAAGCTATTTTTGAAGGCATGAAGGCATTCAAAGACCATCATGGTGACGCATGGTTGTTCAGACCCGAAGATAATTTTAAGCGGTTTAATAAGTCCTGTGAAAGATTGGCCATGCCAGCAATTACAAAAGAATACTTTATGGAAGGACTTCACAAATTGTTAGCATTGGACCAAAATTGGATCAAACCTGGTGCAGGGAATTCTTTGTATATCAGGCCTTTTATGATCGCGTCTCAAGCTGGCGTTATTGCCTCTCCCGCCAAAGAGTATAAATTTATGGTCATTTGCTCTCCAGCACAATCCTACTATAGCGGAGAAGTGAGGGTTAAAATTGCAGAAACATTTAGTAGGGCTGCAAGTGGTGGTTTTGGGTATGCCAAAGCTGCAGGAAATTATGCAGGCTCTTTTTACCCCACTCAATTAGCCCAAGCAGAAGGATTTCAACAAGTAGTATGGACAGATGCCAATACACACCAACATATTGAGGAAGCTGGAACAATGAATATTTTTATTCGTATTGGAAATACCTTAATAACAGGACCAACCTCTGATTCAATTTTAGATGGAATCACAAGAAAAAGTTTAATACAATTGGCCAAAGACAATGGGATAAACTTAGAAGTTAGACCTATTAAAGTAGCTGAAATTCTTGAAGCACATAAAAACAACCAATTACTAGAAATGTTCGGCGCAGGAACTGCTGCAGTAGTGAGTCCAATTTCTGGCTTTGGTTACAAAGGAGAGAAGTATGAAATTACACCACAAGAAGACAGTTACGCCACATTCTTTAAGAAAACACTCAACGACATACAATACAACTTATCACCAGATCCTTATGGTTGGAGGGTTAAAGCGTACTAAATTTAAAAGGCTCCCAAGGGAGCCTTTTTTTATTCTTCCAAAATAGCCTTTAGATTGGGCTTAAAATAATTTGGTCCTTTTAAAACTTTTCCATCTTCCCTATATATGGGTACGCCGTCTTCCCCTAGTTTACTCATATTGGACTTTTGTATTTCGTTAAAAACAGCCTCAATCTTATCCTGCATTCCATGCTCAATAATGGTCCCGCATAATATGTAAAGCATATCTCCCAATGCGTCTGCCACCTCTACTAGATCATTGTTCTGCGCCGCTTCTAAATACTCTTTGTTTTCCTCTTCCATTAAAGAAAAGCGCAATTGATTTTTTTGCGCTCCTAAACTGGCTATTGGTGATTTAGCATAACCTATCTTGAATGCCGTATGAAAAGCGGCAACCGCGTCTAATTTATCTTTCATAATATTTATTTAATGAACATTAAAACACAAAAAAGGTTTGCATTATTTAATGTAGCTTTGTGTAAAAATAGGAATATGTTTAGTAAAGGACAAATAGTGTTCGCAGTGCTTTTTGCCATTTCTTTTGTGGTTGCCATTGTAATGGCTTTCAAAAAAGAGCGTGCCCAACACCAAAAAAATTTTAAAGGGGTTTTAAAGCTACTCCTTGGTTTTATCCTTTTTATTTTATTGCTTTTTGTTTTGAAAACATATTTAAAGTCTTAAATATGGAGCAGCTAAAAACCATGACTGCATTATTTATAGGCGGAGGCTTTGGTACCATACTAAGATATGGGCTTAGCAAAATAGGTAATCCATTGAGCGACCATTTTTTTTGGGGTACCTTTGGTGTAAACATTATAGGTTGCTTACTATTAGGTCTTATTATTGGCTTAAGTTATAAAAACCCAGCTTTGGCAAGTGCTCCCCTATATTCATTTTTAGCCATAGGGCTTTGTGGAGGGTTTACCACCTTTTCTACATTTGCATTCGAAAATCAAGCTTTTCTCAAAAATGGACAAATACTAGAATTTACTTTCTACACCCTTTCTAGTATCATAATAGGTATACTAGCCATTTCGCTTGGTCTACACACAGCAAAAGCAATCTAGTTAAAAATAATTTCTGTTTTTATTAGTAGCACTCACTTTATTGTGGGTACCCCCCC
>Ga0075466_1000982_pt1 | contig 10559 bp, 12 predicted proteins | sample DEB08_DNA_16_FD_71486 | JGI IMG/M metagenome (GOLD analysis project Ga0075466, IMG submission 71486) | Aqueous microbial communities from the Delaware River and Bay under freshwater to marine salinity gradient to study organic matter... | ecosystem: Environmental > Aquatic > Marine > Coastal ... | reverse complement strand
TCAAAGTCAACCTTGTCATGGTTTTCTATTAATATTAGTCCATCAGCACCTATTCCAAACTTCCTATCACATAAATGTGATACCAATTTCAAATTATTCTTATCAAAAACAGACTCTCTATTATCAATCATAACAAAGTCATTTCCTGTTCCCTGGTATTTGTGAAATTTTAGATTCATAGATTATTTTTTTGATTGTTTAAATAAAAAATCTTTCTCTTTTTTTGACAAACTTTCGTAACCTGATTTTGATATTTTATCCAATATCACATCTGTTTGTTGTTGGCTTTTAACTTTATTTTCATTGTAATTATAATCATCTCTTGGTGGCTTCCCTCCTTTTTCCACTTTTAATTTTGATGTATTTTTCTTTACAAAAAACTTAGGAAAATTTAATGAAAATAAATTATCTAAAAATATTTCGAAACGTTTTAAAATGTTTTTTCCTTGCTTCATTCTTGTTGCATAAAAGAATCCGAAAAATGCTCCTCCCAAATGAGATAACCACCCTCCTTGATTTGCTCCCTCTAACCCAATACTAGCTTGTAGCTTTATAAAGTCAAGTAATATAAAAAAACCAACTATATATATTAATTTGATAGGCTGAGGAATAAACATTAATCTAATTTCATCATTTGGATACAACACTCCAATAACTACCATTATTGTAGTAACAGAAGCAGAAGCTCCAATTAAAAAACTATCTGAAAATAATGAGAAAGCAGGTAAAAAATTAAAACCTAGTGCAAATAACAAATACCCCGCAATACCTCCAGCCAAATACAAACTCAATAACTTTTTGTTTCCAATTTTATTTACAAAATAAGAACCAGAAAAATATAGCATGATCATATTCCAAAACAAATGACTTATCCCACCAAATGAATGTGCGAACATATAAGTAACAATAGTCCAAGGCTTAAATATTAACTCCATGAAGTTTGAAGAAGCACCATAATAATTTGCGATTTCAAAACTTGGGTTACCTAGTTTTATTAATATTGAGACCAACAATGAGACTATGAAAAATCCCACATTTACCATGACCAATTTTATTACCATTGATCCTGAATTGAATTGTTGTTTTATATTCTCAGATATTGAACTCATTTATTAGTTTTAATGAACCACAAAATTACAAATTTTATCAATTAGAAGTCAAATATCTAGAACTAAGATATCATTTAACTTTACTTCATGAAAAAAAACGATAGTTTCATGAAAAAGTAACAGAATTTTAAAAACAATATTGTAATTTTAATATTAACACAACTGTCTATACACAATACAAGCCAAGACTTTATGAAAACAGTATTAAATCTATCAATATTAATTAGTTCAATAATCTTATATTCTACAAATGTAATTTCACAAACTAGTTTTTTTCCAAATAATGATGTGAAAGTTATTCGAAACAGTGACACATTGATGTTGCCCTGGGCTGGTGGAATTAATTTTGCTCAAGTTTCAAAAATTGATTTGAACTTAGATGGAAAAGAAGATTTAATTATATTTGATAGATCAGATTATAAGGTGATTCCTCTTGTAAATGTTGGGTCTCCAGGAGTAATTAAATTTGAATATGCTCCTGAATACATTCATCTATTTCCAAACTCTATAGGTTGGATGTTGTTAAGAGATTATAATTGTGACGGGAAAAAAGATGTGTTTTTCTCTGCTTCTGGTGGAGCATATAGTGTTAGCAAAAATATTTCTACAATAAATCTAAAGTTTGATTTAATAAATAATAAAGTCCCTTCTGATCAATACCCTGGAGGAAGTATTGGGATTTATGTGCCATCTGCAGATATTCCTGCTATTGGGGATGTAGATCATGATGGAGATATGGACCTTGTCACATTTGGTGTACTTGGTACCTCTTTAGAATATCACAGAAACTATAGTATGGAAAATTACGGGACTTGTGATTCTCTAGATTATACATTGATGAACTATTGCTGGGGACATTTTTTAGAAGTGGGAATCAGTACAAATGAACTAGTCCTTTTTGACACTTGTTCTTATAATGTTCCTATTCCAGAAGGAAATTCAGCAGGTTCAGGATCATCTAGGCATGTTGGTTCTACGGTAACTATGATTGATGAAGATGGTGATAGTGTTATGGATTTACTATTAGGAGATGTAACTTTTGACAATGTTGTTTTGGCGACAAATGGTGGGACACTACCAAATCAGAATTCAAGTATAATTGCACAGGACACTGCATTTCCATCTTATGATACTCCTGTTGATTTAACTCTTTTTCCTGGAATTTTCATAGAAGACATTGACAATGATGGCATAAAAGATATGGTAGTTTCTCCTAATACAGCTGAACTTGCTCAAAATTATGAAAGCATGTGGTATTATAGAAATAAAGGAACCAACCTTAATCCAAATTTTGAATTTGTAAAAAAAGACTTATTACAAGATGAAATGATTGAGCTTGGAGAAAATTCTATTCCAGAATTATTTGATTACAATGCAGATGGATTAATGGATTTAATCGTTTCAAATTATGGTTATTTTAATAGAGATAGTATAACATACGATTGTAAATTATCTTTATATAAAAATGTTGGTACAGCATTAAATCCAATGTTTCAATTCATAACTGAAGATTATCAAAATATCTCAGCATTAAAACTTGGTAACTCTCTACATCCTACGTTTGGAGATATTGATGGTGATGGTGATGAAGATATGATTCTTGGAAATAGTGAAGGCTATTTACATTTATTTGATAATACTGCTGGATCAGGAAATACTGCAAGTTTTAGTATCTCAAGCTATAGATTACAAGATTATTTGGGAGATACAATAGATGTGGGACAGTTTTCTGCTCCACAGTTATTTGATTATGATAATGATGGTGATTTAGATTTAGTCATAGGAAAAGTAAACGGTAGTATCAGATATTATGAAAATACCGGAACAACAACAGCTTATGATTTTAAAAGAATTACAGACAGCATGGGTAAAGTAGAAATTCATGAAGTTTGGGATTTATATGGTGCAGCAACAGGCTTTTGTACTCCAAGATTTGTAAGAGATGGATCTACTGTAACTCTTTATAGCGGCAGCCAACAAGGTGGTATCTATTCTTATTCAGGGGTTAATCCTGCAAACCCAAAACAAACTTATATTATTGACACTGTAATTAAGCAAAATAGAAATGGACTTAGAACTGTACCTGTTCTTTATGACTTTAAAAATGACAACAAACTTGATATGATTGTTGGAAATACAAGAGGAGGGCTGAACTTCTATACAGTTGGAAATGGATATATTGGATTAAATAAAATACAACCTGAAATAGATTTCGGATTATTTCCGAATCCTACATCAAATATTATCAATATACAGTTGGATAATAACATTTACAGAAAAAACTCAATGAGTATTTATAACCTATTAGGTGAACTTATTGAAACTAAAAGAATATCTACTTCTAGGACTGTAATAGATGTCTCAAATTACCCTAAAGGAGTTTATTTAATTAATGTAAAATCTGAACAAGGGAGTAAAACTAAAAGGTTTATTGTTCAATAAAATTCTATATATACGGATATTCAATCTTTGCTAAAAACAAAGCTGTCCCATCAACTGATTTACCTGCATTTTGTCTGTTTTTAGATTCTATGACTTCCTGAAACTCTTGAAGAGTAACTCTACCTCTACCTACATCAATAAGAGTTCCTACAATTGCTCTTACCATATTCCTTAAAAATCTATCAGCAGTAATAGTAAATTTGTATTGGCCATTTTTTAAATCTGAAACTAATGCAAACGTAACATCACAATTATTGGTATAAGCATCAGAATGAAGCTTACTGAATGAAGTGAAATCTGTTATCTCTAATAACTTACTAGCAGCTTCATTCATTAATTCAACATCTAATTTAGCAGAGATGTAATACGAGAAATCTCCTAAAAAAGGATTTAACTTTGTGTGAAAGAAATATTCATAAGTACGAGCAGTTGCATCAAATCTTGAGTGTGCTTCTGGATGTAAAGAAATGATTTTCTCAATTACGATTGTATCTGGCAACACACCATTAAGCTTGTAAACCAAATTTTCAATTAAGTTTTCAGCATCAAAATGAGCAAAAAATTGTGAAGCATTAACTCCAGTATCTGTTCTTCCACAACCAGTCACTTTAATCTCTATTCTCTGTAATAAACTCAAGGCTTTATTCAATTCTCCCTGAACAGTAATAGCATTGTCTTGGATTTGCCATCCATGAAAATCTTTTCCGTTAAAAGCTAATTGTATGAAATATCTAGTCATTGAATTATTTAATTTCAATACAAATGTAGGAATCGAAAGATTAAACCCAAAAAAACGGCAAGTTATCCGTACATTAGTTTAAAATTTAATCAAAATGGGAAAAGGAAAAGACGCAAAAAAAGCAGTAAAAAAAGAAGCTACTAAATCATTGAAAGAGAAAAGAGCAGAGAAAAAAGCGAAAAAGAAATAAAAAGCTGTTACTTTTTGTAGTTGCTGAATTATATAAACAAACAAATTCAATAACTATGAAAAATTCAACTAATTTACTCGCATTTTTAGCAGCATTTATGCTAAGTACAGGATTATTATTCAAACTATTTCACTGGCCTTATGCCGGGATAATCCTATTATCAGGTTTCTTAATTTTAAACTTTGGGTTTTTACCTTTGTATTTCTTCAATAAAAAGAAGAAAAACATTTGATATACGAAAAGGATTTACTATTTTTGCAATCCGAATAAATAAAAACAAATTAATTATGTACGCAATTGTAGAAATAGCAGGGCAACAATTTAAAGTTGTGAAAGACCAGACGCTTTTCGTTCACAGATTGCAAGACGAAGAAGGAAGTACAGTAACTTTCGACAAAGTTTTGTTAACTGATAATGACGGTAAAGTTACTCTTGGCGCCCCGGCTATCAAAGGTGCTTCAATAACTGCAAAGGTTGAAGAACACCTTAAAGGTGATAAAGTAATCATCTTTAAAAAGAAAAGAAGAAAAGGATATAAACTAAAGAAAGGTCACAGACAGTATTTAACAAAACTGACTGTAACGGCAATTTCATAAAAATTAATAGATATGGCTCATAAGAAAGGTGCTGGTAGTTCGAATAACGGAAGAGAATCAGAATCAAAACGATTAGGTGTGAAAATTTTTGGTGGACAATCTTGCATAGCAGGAAACATCATTATTCGCCAAAGAGGAACAAAACACCATGCTTCTACTAACGTAGGGATGGGAAAAGACCATACTTTATTTGCTAAAGCTGATGGAGTTGTAACTTTTACTAAGAAAAAAGACAACAGATCTTTTGTATCTGTAGTTCCAGTAGAAAACTAAAAGTTTACAAATTAAATTATTAAAGCATCAATTCTGTAAACAGAATTGATGCTTTTTTTGTGGTTATATTTTTTTTATAAATCGTATATTTGGACATGGAACAAGGAGAAACAGTTATTTCGGTAAAAGGTGGGAAAATTTTCTACAAAGATCATTTAGTTCTAAACTCTATTGATATAGAATTAGTAAAAGGTGAGTTTGCTTATTTGATTGGAAAAACTGGAAGTGGAAAGAGTTCATTATTGGATGCTATCTATGGCGAAATTAAATTTGCTGAAGGAGAAGCAAAAGCTGTAGGCTTTGATTTAATGAAATTAAAGAACAAAGACGTTCCTATGCTAAGAAGAAGAATTGGAAACGTATTTCAAGATTTCAAACTACTGTATGATAGAACTGTATATGAAAATTTAAGATTCGTATTAGAGGCTACCAACTGGAAAGGAAAGAAAAAAATTGAAGAACAAATTTCAAAAGTTCTTAAAATGGTAGGGATTACTGGTAAAGAAAATAACTATCCTCATCAATTATCAGGAGGTGAACAGCAAAGAGTTTCTATTGCTAGAGCCTTACTAAATGAACCAGACTTAATAATTGCTGATGAACCTACAGGAAGTTTGGACCCTGAAACAGCTAGAGAAATAATGGATTTATTGATTAATATTGCTGAGCAAGGAGTTACTATTTTTATGGCTACTCATCATTATAAAACAATTGAAATGTATCCTGGTAAAATTTTCCAATGCGTAAACAATGAAGCCAAAGAAATGGCTATCAAATACAGTTAAATGATTAATTACAAAAATAAAACTGTATGGATTACCGGAGCTAGCTCAGGAATCGGAAGAGCTTTAGCTATTCAGTTTTCTGCTATGGAAGCAAACTTAATTCTATCAGCACGTAATTCTCAAAAATTATTGGAAACACTTAATATGTGTACTAATCAATCTCAAATAAAACTGTTACCCCTAGACCTAGAAGACTATGAAGCTGTTGGAAGAAAAGTTGATACAGCTCTTGCACTTTTTCAGGGAGTTGATGTCTTAATAAATAATGGAGGAATAAGTCAAAGAGGTTTAGCTGTTGACACTCTAATCTCTGTAGATAAAAAAATTATAGATATAAATTATTTTGGTACAGTTGCTCTTACAAAAGCAATTCTTCCACATTTTATAGATAAAAAATCTGGACAAATAGCTGTTACATCAAGTGTGGTTGGGAAGTATGGCTCACCTCTTAGAACTTCGTATGCTGCATCTAAACATGCAATTCATGGATTCTTTGACAGTTTGAGAGCAGAGGTACATGATTACAACATTGGAGTAACTATTGTTTGCCCTGGACCAATAAATACAGAAATTTCGCAAAATGCAATTACTGCAAATGGCGAGAAACAAAATAAAAAAGATGATGCAATTGCAAGTGGAATTTCACCCGAAATTCTAGCAAGAAAATTCATAAAAGCATTACAAAAAAATAAACAAGAAGCCTGGATAGGTAAAAAAGAAGTGTTTGCTATTTATATCAAAAGATTCTTCCCTACTCTATTCTCCAGGATAATCAGAAACGTAAAAGTAACTTGAAAAATAAAACACTAATCACCATTGTTGGACCAACAGCAATAGGTAAAACAGCATTCTCGGTAAAATTAGCTAAAGAGCACAAAACCGAAATTATCTCAGCAGATTCACGTCAATTCTTCAAAGAAATGAGCATTGGAACAGCTAAACCCACCAAAGAAGAAATGGATGGAATTCCACATCACTTTGTGGACTGTTTACCTATAGAGGAATTTTATACAGCAGGAAAATTTGAAAAGGATGTAATTGCTAAGCTAGAAGATTTATTCAAGACTCACGACACTGTTGTGATGACTGGAGGTTCTGGATTATACGTAAATGCAGTTTGGAGTGGTATTGATGAAATGCCTGGTAGTCCAGAAATAAGAGCTGAACTAAACACAGAATTGAAAGAACATGGTTTAAGGTTTTTACAACAAAAATTAAAAAAACTGGATTACGATCATTACCGTGTAATGGATAAGAGAAATCCACAAAGAGTTATAAGAGCTATTGAAGTTTGTTTATCTTCAGGTAAAAAATATTCTGAATTGAGGTTTAAAAAACCAAAAAATAGAGATTTTAATATTGTGAAAATTGGACTTACTGCGGACAGAGAATTAATGTACGACAGAATAAACCAAAGAGTAGACCAAATGGTTGAAAATGGATTGGTAGAAGAAGTAAAAGCTTTGTTACCAAAAAGAGAATTAAACGCTCTAAATACAGTTGGATACAAAGAACTATTCTCACATTTTGATGAAGAAACAACTTTAGAATTTGCAATTGAAAAAATAAAACAAAACACTCGTAATTTTGCTAAAAGGCAATTGACTTGGTTCAAAAAAGACAAGGAAACGAAATGGTTTGATATTGATGAAATGGACAAAATATCTGATTATATTTCAAATTCTGAGGAAGAATAATTAAATTTATTTAAACTTATATTTAGCTGAAATGAAAAAAAATATTGCAATAATAGCTGGAGGTTATTCTAGCGAATTAATTGTTTCACTTAAAAGTGTTGAGACTATCTATGAAAATCTGTCTAAAGAAAAATATAATTCATATGTAGTTATTATTAATACTGAAGGATGGAATGTAAGATTAAATGAAGCATTATTACCAATAAACAAAAATGACTTTTCATTTATCAAAGATGGCCAAAAAATAAATTTTGACTGTGTATACCCTACTATTCATGGCACGCCTGGCGAAGATGGTAAGCTTCAAGGTTATTTTGATATGATTGGCTTACCTTATAATTCTAGTAGTCAAAAATCTTCTGCTCTTACATTTGACAAATGGCTTTGCAATCAAGTTTTACAAAATAATGGTGTGAATTGTTCTAAATCTATTCTACTAAATGATAGATCTGGAATTTATAACACTAAAGAAATTGTGAATGAGTTGGGCTTACCTTGCTTTGTTAAACCAAATGACGGAGGTTCTAGCTTTGGAATATCAAAAGTAAAAGAAGCTAAACAATTAATTCCTTCAATAAACAGAGCTTTCACAGAAGGGAATGAAGTTATATTAGAATCTTTTCTAGATGGTACAGAAATTACTTGTGCTTGCTATAAAGTAAATGATAAAATTGAAGCTTTACCAATTGTCGAGATTATAAGTGAAACAGAGTTCTTTGATTATGAAGCAAAATACGAAGGGCTATCTCAAGAAATCTGCCCAGCTAGAATAGAGGATTCTATCAGAGATGAAGTTCAAGAGTTAACTAAAAGCATATATCAAATACTTGGCTTAAAAGGATTAATAAGAGTCGATTACATATTAGTAAATAACAAACCTTTTGTAATAGAAGTAAACACTGCTCCAGGAATGAGTAAAGAAAGTTTAGTGCCTAAAATGGTAAAAGAACAAAAAGGCTTAGATTTGACTTCTCTTTTTGACAAAATGATTCAAGAAACATTGACTCAATAACCCTTTAACCTGTATAGATTACCTATATTTTTTAATTCAAATTACAACTTGTAATACTAAAAATTGTACATTAGTAATTGATTAACAATTTTATACATAAATGAAAAATATTTTTTACCTAATTGGCTTAATTATAATCTCATACAGTTGTAAAACAGATTTTGAAATTAATGCACCTTACGATAGAATTCCAATAATTTATGGAGTATTAGATCAAAGTGTGGATACTCAATTTATTAAAATAAATAAAAGTTTTTTAGGTGATAATAACTCAGCTTATTCAACTATAAATGATTCAATGTATTTTGACGAAGTTAATGTAAGAGTTGAAGAGATAGATGAAGACGAAAATATATTAAGAGTTTTTTCTTTGCAAGAAAAATATGTACCTGTTGCTCCTGGTTCAGGAATATTTTATACAGACAAACAAAAAGTTTATTATTTCACTGATATCCTTGATGATTCTAAAAAATATAGGATAATAGGAGATGGAGATGGAAAGGAATTTTCAGCAACTACAAATCTTATTCAAGATTTTGAATTTGATAGAACTTTTAAAAATTCAACTAACTCAATTTTTGGTATAGGTTGGTATAATTCACCTGTTTTTAATGATATCACTCCAAAATGGAATCAATCTCCTGATGGCAAATTATATGACGTAGCAATTAGATTAAATTACAAAGAATTTAGAGACGGAGTAGAAACTCCCCAATTTGTTGAATGGTATATGGGTAGTGTAAAGTCAACAACTACAGGTGCTTTATCTATTAAAAGTAATGCGAAGAGCTTTTTTGTTTACCTTTCTAACAGTGCAGTATTACAAGATACTCTAGGCGTTACCAAAAGGGTTATCGGAAAAGTTGAATTTAGAGTAACTTCTGTTAATCAAATATTGGAAACATACATTGATGTAAATAAGCCGAATAGCAACATTGCATTTGACAAACCTGATTACACAAATATTGAAGGTGGAAGAGGTCTTTTCGGTAGTAGGTATACTTCATCAATTACTTCATTCAAAGAGTTTAATGAAAAGACTACAGAATATATAAATTCAGGGATTCATACAGGAAATTTTAAATTTTGCTCTGACAATCCTGCTTGGAATGCTGAAGTATATTACTGTCCTTGATAAGTAATCTGATTTCTAATTATGAAAATTGATGTTATAGGATTTATAAAAATATTTGCAATCATTGGAGTTTGCACTTATTTACTTTGGAGATTATTTAGAAAAAAGAAATAGTTACTTCTACTCTATAATATAAGTACTTAATTCTTTTGTAATTTCTACATTTTCAAACTCTAAATTAACTTCATTAATAAACTCTAGATGATGTTTCTCTTCATATCTTGCTGAGAAATGACCAATTAATAATTTTCCAGCTTTAGCTTTTTTTGCAATACTACCAGCCTGTTGAGCTGTAGAATGAAATGTTTTCTTTGCTAATGGTTGTTCTTTATTTAGAAATGTAGTTTCGTGATATAAAACATTTACATTTTCAATAATAGGAATGATTTTTTCTCTAAAAGCTGTATCTGAACAAAATGCATAACTCCTTGAATCCTCCGGTGGAAATGTCAAAATATTATTCGCAATTACTTCTCCATTTGGCTTTACAAAATCTGCACCTGCTTTTATATTTTGGATCTCGTAATGAGGCACTTCATGAAATTTAAGTTTTTCAGCTTTTGCCTTTCTTGGAATTGGCT
>Ga0075466_1000974_pt1 | contig 10624 bp, 15 predicted proteins | sample DEB08_DNA_16_FD_71486 | JGI IMG/M metagenome (GOLD analysis project Ga0075466, IMG submission 71486) | Aqueous microbial communities from the Delaware River and Bay under freshwater to marine salinity gradient to study organic matter... | ecosystem: Environmental > Aquatic > Marine > Coastal ... | reverse complement strand
GTATTTTTTGCAATGTCAGTACCTGATTATGAGCTTATGGCTTACAACATGCAGGAATTAAAGAGGTATATAAATGAACTTAAAGAAGTTGTTGTCTATTATAAAAAAGTTACGACACCACAAGAAGGAGATAATTAAAATGAAAATATCAAATGAAGGCATTAATTTAATTAAATTTTTTGAAGGCTGTCCTACGGATAAAGACGGCAACGTAGTTAGTTACAGGTGTGCAGCCAATAAAGCTACCATAGGTTTTGGCAGTTTAAAATTAATAGATGGTAGTCCAGTCAAAGACGACATGACTATAAGTAAACAAGATGCTGAAGATTTACTTGCACACGAATTACACGAGTATGAAGGTTATATTAATGACATGGTAAAAGCAGACCTTAAACAAAATGAATTTGATGCTTTGGTTTCATGGGTTTTTAATCTAGGTCCAAGCAATTTGCGAGCCTCTACACTGCTAAAGGTTTTGAATAACAAAGACTGGGCAGATGTTCCAAACCAAATTAAAAGGTGGAATAAAGTCGCAGGAGTACCTAACGAGGGATTGATGAAAAGAAGAAATGCTGAAGCCTTATTGTTTGAGGGCAAAGAATGGGGTACAGTTTAACTGACATGTTTGTTTGTGGATATTCACGAATATCTCCTCTCTCTCCTCAACAGCGTGTCAGGAGAGTCAAGCGTCCTTTAAAACATTTTGGCTCTCCACCTAATGCTTAATTTAGAAAACATAAAATCATTTGATGCTTTATCAAGAGATGAGCAAGTAGAAGCATTAACTCTCATAGATAAATGGAAAAACTTAAATGCAAGAGATAGATGTCGAGGTGATTTTTTAGAATTTGTAAAATTTCATTGGGAAGGATTTATTATGGGAAGACACCATAAAATCCTCGCAGAAAAACTAAATCGTATAGCACAGGGTAAATGTAAAAGACTTATGGTTATGCTGCCACCAAGACATTCAAAATCAGAATTTGCCTCTACCTATTTTCCCGCATGGATGATGGGTTTAAATCCAAGTTTAAAAATTATACAAGCAACCCATACAGCAGAACTAGCTGTAAGGTTTGGTAGAAGAGTTCGTAACATCATTGATACCGATGAATACCAAGCTATCTTTCCTGAAATAAACCTATCAGGCGATAATAAATCAGCAGGTCGTTGGACAACCGATGATGGTGGAGAAGCCTTCTACTCAGGTGTTGGTGGTGCAATTACAGGTCGTGGTGCTGATTTACTTATCATAGATGACCCACATTCTGAGCAAGATGCTATGTCTCCTACTGCTATGGACGCAGCTTGGGAATGGTACACATCAGGTCCAAGACAAAGATTACAGCCCGGAGGCACTATTGTACTTGTGATGACAAGATGGAGTACCAAAGATTTAGCGGGTAGATTATTAAAAAGACAGTCAGAAACACACGCTGACCAGTGGGAGGTTGTTGAATTTCCTGCAATTATGCCTGAATCAGAAGAACCTTTATGGGGTGAATTTTGGAAAAAAGAAGAGTTATTATCAGTAAAAGCATCACTGCCAATATCTAAATGGAACGCACAATGGATGCAGAACCCAACTGCTGAAAGTGGCTCTATAGTCAAAAGAGAATGGTGGAACACTTGGGAAAAAGAAGGTATACCAACTTGTCAGTGCATAATCCAAAGTTACGATACAGCCTTCAGCGCAAAAGAAACTGCTGACTATTCGGCAATTACTACATGGGGTATTTTTGACCCCGAAGATGGCAGCGAAAGCGCAATTGTATTATTGGATGCAAGCAGACACAGAGTTGACTTTCCTGAATTAAAAAACATAGCACTAGAAGAATATAAATACTGGGAACCGGATATTGTACTAATTGAGGCAAAAGCAAGTGGTACGCCATTGACACAAGAACTTAGAAAGATAGGAATACCAGTACAAGCCTACTCACCAAGCAGAGGACAAGATAAGGTTGCAAGAATGAACTCTATTGCACCTATGTTTGAAAGTGGTATGGTATATGCTACAGAAGACGCTTTTGCAGAAGAGGTTATAGAAGAGCTTGCTGCTTTTCCCTTTGGTGAAAATGATGACTTTTGTGATTCAACAACCATGGCTCTAATGAGAATTAGGCAGGGTGGATTGATTGATTTAGACAGCGATTATAAAGATGACATGTCTATGGATAGAAAGGCATTATCATATTATTAATTTTATGGATATAATGGATTTACTGTGATTGAAAACAAAAATCAAAATGAACGGTTTAGTAAGAATAAAATGTTTTTACAAAACTTTCATAATGACGTTTTGCAAAAAGGCAAGCAAGGCAAAGAAGGCAAAGATACAGTAACTATGAAAATAGTTTCAGTTGGCGATGCTCCTGACAGACATTACTTGTTGCCTGCTTTTGACCCAGTAACAGGTGAAGTTATGACAGATAATGACAAGATTTTAGACAAGTATAGGTCTTTAATAGAATCAGGAACTATACAAAGTTATAAAAATCCTGTTGATGCAGAAAAAGATAGAGATGTTATGTACAAAGAAATTATAGGTGTAAAATAAAAAAATGGTTACAGAAAGACAATTAGGAACAGAAAACAATCCTGACGTAATAGACCAAAGCAAGTCTGTTAACGTGCCTGTGGATGAGTTTGCTGTAAATGCACCCGAACCAACATTTGATGAAGCAATGATTGATGCTATGGAGATTACCATAGGTGAAGACGCTATATCTTTTGATGAGCCAATGGAAGAAGCGCAAGAAGAAATACCTTTTGACGCTAATTTGGTTGAATATTTAGATGATTCTATCTTGGGGTCGCTATCTTCAAAACTTATCTCTTCAGTTGAAAACGATAAAGAGTCAAGAAAAGAATGGGAAAAAACATATACTGACGGTCTTAAATATCTTGGTATGAGGTTTGACGAACAAAGAAGTCAGCCGTTTGAAGGCTCTAGTGGTGTCATACATCCAATATTATCTGAAGCAGTAACACAGTTTCAAGCACAAGCTTATAAAGAGCTATTACCTGCACAAGGCCCAATAAAAACACAAATAGTAGGCAGAAGAGATGCTGAAACAGAAATGCAGTCTGAAAGAGTGTGTGAATTTATGAATTATTACATCATGAATGAGATGCCTGAGTATGACCCTGATTTAGACCAATTGTTGTTCTATCTACCGTTATCAGGTAGTGCTTTTAAGAAAGTGTATTACGATGCAGCCAAAAATAGGCCTATGTCCAAGTTTATTCCTGCAGAAGATTTGCTTGTACCTTATAACGCAACAGACTTATTATCAGCAGAAAGAGTTACTCATGTAGTCTCTATGAGCAACAATGAAGTAAGAAAAATGCAGTTATCAGGATTTTATGCTGATGTAGACTTAAATGATAACGAGTCTGTAATTAGAGATAACATAGACAAAGAAATAGACAAAATACAAGGTGTTGAGCCTGATTACAGTGATGATGAACAAAGAAGAATATACGAAATACACACTGTTGCAGAAATAGAGGGGTTTGAGGATGTTGATGATATGGGTGAGCCGACTGGTTTAAAAATACCTTATATCATTACTATAGATGACTCATCGCAACAAATATTGTCTATTAGAAGAAACTATGTGCCTGAAGACGTATACAGAAACAAAATAAATTATTTTGTACAATACAAGTTTTTACCGGGACTTGGTTTTTACGGACTAGGTTTATCACACATGATTGGTGGCTTATCTAAAGCCTCTACATCAATATTAAGACAGTTAATAGATGCAGGAACATTAAGCAACCTGCCTGCAGGTTTTAAAGCAAGAGGAATTAGAATAAGAGACGAAGCCTCACCCTTACAGCCGGGAGAGTTTAGAGATGTAGATGCACCCGGCGGAGCATTAAGAGATTCTTTAATGCCATTACCTTACAAAGAGCCAAGCAATGTTTTATTTAGCTTACTTGGTTTATTAGTAGATTCAGGCAAAAGATTTGCAGCTATAGCTGATATGAATATCGGTGATAGTAATGCAGCAATGCCTGTTGGAACGACAGTAGCTCTTTTAGAAAAAGGCACCAAGGTAATGAGTGCTATACATAAAAGATTGCACTATGCACAAAAAAATGAATTTAAAATATTAGCAAGAATCTTCCAAGAGTTTTTACCACCTGTCTATCCATACGAAACAGGAAGCGGCTCTAAAGAAGTAAAAGTAGAAGATTTTGATAACAGAGTAGACGTAATACCGGTATCAGACCCTAACATTTTCTCTATGAGCCAAAGAGTTATTATGGCTCAAGAGCTATTAACAATGGTTCAATCAAACCCTGAATTACATGGTCCACAGGGTATTTATGAGGCTTACAGAAGAATGTATGCAGCCTTGGGCGTAGATAATATAGAAACTTTACTTATGCCGCCTGCTGACAATACACCAAAACCTGTTGATGCAGGTATAGAAAATAGTGGATTATTGCAAGGAATACCACAACAGGCGTTTCCTGAGCAGAACCATGAAGCACATGTAGAGGCACATAAAACACTATTTTTAACACAAGCTGTTATGATGAATCCACAGCTTCAATCTGTAATTATTGCTCATGTAATGCAGCATTTACAATTTATGGCTAATCAAATGGCTGAACAACAAATGCCACCTGAAGTACAACAACAGATACAAGGTATGTTGCAACAAGCACAACAGGCAGACCCACAAACGCAAGCAGGCATGCAACAGCAAATACAGGGAATTATAGAAAGCTTTAGCTCTCCTATTCTTGCTCAATTATCCAATGAATTTTTAACTTCAGTACAACCACCACAGCAAGACGACCCACTTGTTGCAATAAGACAACAAGAACTTGGATTGCGTGACAAAGAAATTGAAATGAAGAACCAACAATTTATGGCTAAAGAACAACAAGATGCCATGGAAAGCGGTACTGAGCTTCAATTACAACAACAAAAAGCTGACCAACAAGCTTTAATTGGTAATGAAAAAAATGATATTGCCAAACAAAGACTACAGCAACAAGCTGAGTTAAAACTAATAGACTTACAAGCGAGGATGAATAAATGACAAGTTCAATTAACGAAAAAATAGTAGCACAAATAAAACAGAAAAAAGCTGAAATAAAAGCAGCAGAAGCACCAAAGGTTGAAGAAATTGCACCAGTGGTTGAAGATGCAAAAAGAGCTAGAGACGATAAAGGTCATTATATAGCAGACGACCTATCTACTCCTGATGTTAATGAAGCATGGGAGGGTGGTAAGGCACCAAAGAAAAAAGCTAAAAAGACTGTTGCAAAGAAAAAAACAACAGCAAAGAAGAAAACAGTAGCCAAAAAAACTACTAAAAAGAAAACCAAATAAGGAGTAACTATGAAAGCAAAAACTTCCATCACAATAAAAGGTCAAGGAAGCATTGCCTTGTCGCAACCAAAAAAGGTAAAAGTGGACACAGCACATAAACCGGGTTATGGCAAAGGAGTAAGCAGAGGTAAAGGAGCTGCATTACGAGGCAATAAGTTTAACGGCATATTTTAAAATATGGATAGGTATGATTTTATTCATGCTCTCCGTAAAGACTTAAATCAAAGAGAGGAGCAAATTAAGGATATCTTAATGTCAGGTGGCATTAAAGATATGGAAAAATATCAATTTTTAATGGGTGAAATATCTGCATTATCCTATATTCATGATAAGATAAAAGAACACTTACATGAAAAAGGAGATTTGAATGAATAGTGAAGCAGAGAAAAAAGTTGATGAGAAGATAGAAGAGGAAACTATTAACTTAGACAAAGCTTTTGTTGAAGAGGACAACAGAGTTTTAGACCCCAGTTTATTAGATAAAAGTATTCTTGAAAGGATGCCTCAACCAACTGGTTGGCGCATGTTGGTACTCCCTTATAAAGGTAAAGGAGTATCAGAAGGTGGAATCCAGTTGGTAAAGGAAACCATTGATAGAGAAACCCTAGCAACCGTTGTTGCCTATGTTGTAGCCATGGGTCCTGATTGTTATAAAGACACAAAAAGGTTTGCAAAACCTTGGTGTGAAAAAGGACAGTGGATATTAATAGGTAGATATGCGGGTTCTAGGTTTAGGTTGGCCGATGAAAGCGAAGTCAGAATTTTAAATGATGACGAAGTCATAGCCACTATTTTAGACCCTGATGACATTGTTTCAGTATAAGGAGAATATATATGAACGAAATTAATAATGAAAATCAAGTGGAAGCAGAAGATATTGTTGTAGATGTAGAAGATACACCTATTAACGAAGAACCTGTAAACGAAACCGACTCAGGCGGAGACGATGAACTTGATAAGTACACTAAAGGTGTATCAAAAAGAATAAACAAGCTGAATGATAAAATTCGTATAGCAGAACAAAAAGCTGCTGAATATGAATCCAAATACACACAGCTTTCAAGCGAATATAACTCAGTTAAAAGTAGAGCTAATGTTTTAGACAAAAGCTACACTGAGGAATATGAGAATCGTGTTAAATCTCAAAGGCAACAAGCAGAAGATTTATACAGAAAAGCAAGAGAAACTAACGACCCTGACCTAGAGGTAAAAAGCGTTGAACTTTTAAACAAGGTTTCTTTAGAAGAAGAAAGAGTCAGATTGGCTAAAGTACAGCTTCAAAGCCAAGAAGAACAGAGTTTTAAAAATGTGCCACAAAGTGTACAAAATGTGCCACAACAAGTGTATGATAAACCTAAGCCTGATTCTAAAGCAGTTGAATGGCAAAAAGAAAATGACTGGTTCCAACAGGACAGAGTCAAGACATACACTGCAATGGGTATTCATGAGGACTTAATAAACGAAGGTTTTGACGGTCATGATAATGAATATTATGAAGAATTAGACAAAAGACTTACAAAGGTTTATCCTGAATTAAGGAAAAAACCTGAAGGCGTATCAAAAGATACCAACTCAACTGTGCAAAGAGTTGCTTCTGCTTCCTCCGGAAGTCGCCAAGGAACACAAGGGAAGAAAAGCGGTATTAAAATTAATTCTAACCATGCTTCCGTAAAGAGCAATTTGAAACCTTACGGAATGTCACAAGAAGAGTGGCTGAAAAGAGTAGGTAAAGAAATGATTAAACTTGAAGGAGCAAAATAATGGACATAGATGCAATTGAAAATACAACACGCCAATCTCGTGATGACGAGCAACACGATAAAAACGCTAGAAGAAAACCATGGCAGCCTGCGAGGATGCTTGAAACTCCGCCTGCTCCTGAGGGATATCAATACCGATGGATTAGGTCAGAGTATGTAGGTGTAGAAGACAGAAACAATGTTTCTGCTAGAATGAGAGAAGGATGGGAATTTGTCAGACAAGACGAAATACCTGATTTCCCTTTACCTACAATAGAGCATGGAAGACACGCAGGAGTCATATCAGTAGGTGGTTTGATATTAGCAAAAATACCTAGCGAAACTGTTAAAGAAAGGAACGAGCATTATAAACAAAAAAATGTTCAACAGAACGAAGCTTTGGATAATACAATGTTCAATGAAGTTCAAGGAAATAACAGGTACGTTAAATATGATTCTAATAGAAAATCTAATGTATCATTTGGAAAAAAAAGGTAGGATAAATTATGGCGAATAAAGACGCTTCATTTGGTCTTAAGCCTGTAAGAATGATGGGTGGCTCACCCTATTCAGGCGGACAAAGCCGTTATAGAATAGCAGCAAACTACGGAACAAGTATTTTTCAAGGCGACCTAGTAATGCAAGTTACTGGTGGTGGTGTTGAAATCCACGCAGATGGTGGAACAGTTCCTATAGTTGGCGTATTCAACGGTTGTATGTACACAGACCCAACAACATCAGAGCAAATATTTAGTAATTATTACCCTGCAAGCACTAACGCTTCAGACATAATTGCTTTTATACATGACGACCCTAATACGGTCTTTGAAGTCCAAGCAGACGACACTTTCCCAGTGGCTGACTTGTTTGGTAACTTTGATATCGTCTATACAAACTCAGGAAGTACCTATACTGGTATCTCAGGAGCAGAGTTAGACGTAACAACAGGCGCAACTGCAACAAGTTTGCCGCTAAAAGCAATTGACATTAGTCAAGACCCTGATAACTCAGACGTTGCTTCAGCAAACACAAATGTTCTAGTTGTAATTCAAAATCACATAGCAGGCGTTAAAGGCGCAGGCTTAGCATAAGGAGTAATTAGATGGCTATTTCACGCGCACAATTGGCGAAAGAACTGGAACCCGGTCTAAATGCACTTTTTGGACTTGAATATGACGAAAACAATGAAGAATACAAAGAACTATATTCTATAGAAGACTCAGATAGAGCTTTTGAAGAAGAAGTGCTTGTAGTTGGATTTGGTGCAGCTCCTGTCAAGGAAGAGGGTGCAGGCGTTAACTTTGATAATGCTTCAGAAGGATATACAGCAAGATATACACACGAAACTGTGGCTCTTGCTTTTGCTTTAACTGAAGAGGCAATCGAAGATAATCTGTATGACCAATTAGGTAGAAGATACACAAAAGCATTGGCACGTTCAATGCAGCACACCAAAGAAGTAAAAGGAGCAAACGTATTAAACAATGCGTTCGATGCTAACTTTGCTATTGGTGATGGACAGCAATTAATATCCACAGCACATCCGTTAGCGGGTGGTGGAACAGCTCGTAACAGAGCTACAACAATGGCTGACTTAAATGAAACTTCACTTGAAGATAATATAATTGATATATCAACATTTGTTGATGACAGAAACCTAACTATTGCAGTTAGACCTGATAAATTAATCGTCCCACCACAATTAACATTTATTGCGGATAGACTTTTAAATACTCCGGGTAGAGTGTCAACAGCAGATAATGACATTAACTCAATTAAAAACCAATCTTCAGTACCAAATGGATTCAGCGTAAACCATTATCTGAATGACCCTGATGCTTATTTTATTATGACATCGGTTAATGCAGATGGAGAAGGTCTAAAAATGTTCAACAGAACAGGAATGGAAACTTCTATGGAACCTGAATTTTCAACAGGTAACATTAGGTACAGAGCTAGAGAAAGATACTCATTCGGTGTCTCTAACTGGCGTGGAGTTTTTGGTTCTCAAGGAGCTTAAGGTTCTTAAAACCAATAAGGGGAGCTTCGGCTCCCTTTTTTTATTGTTTAAACTAATATACAATCAGAGGACTAGGATTAATTAACTTGTTTTACCAACTGACCTAGCAGACAAGCCAAGATGGTAAAACTTATTTCCTTAGGAGGAAATTATGGCAAATACAACATTTAGCGGTCCGGTAAGGTCCGAAAATGGTTTTGAGACTATTTCAAAAAACGCTACGACTGGCGTAGTTACAATCACAAGTGGCAATAAAATGTCAGCAGAAGCTGTTGGCGGTGCGGGTATAGAAGGCACAGCAGCAGTATATGTTACTCAGGTAGAACGTCTAAAAAGTGATACCGATACCAACGTAAACATTGTTAAAACAAAAATTATGATTGATTTAACAGGTTTAAGAGATGGTGGTACTGCAGGCGATATTATTGGTAAAGATGGTTCAGGCGTTGCTTACATTGGTCAGGTGACTACTGTAAACCAAGGAACTGTTTTTGGAGTTACGATGACTTGTTTAGAAACCCCTGCAGGCGGTGGTACAGATATAGATTTATACTCTGCTACTGAAGGCACAGGTGTTAATGACACAGCTATTGGTGATTTAACAGAAACACAAGTTATAAATGCAGGTGCAGCTTCAGCAGGTACTATGGTAGCAGGTGGAGACATTGCAGCAGATCAATACTTATATCTTGTAGGTCAAGGTACAGGTCATGCAGCTTATACAGCAGGTCGTTTCTTAATTGAGATAACTGGCTACGATATAGCATCATAAGGAGTAAACTATGGCAGATGCAGTTACATCAACAACAATACAAGATGGAAATAGAATAGCTGTTATACAGCTAACTAATACATCTGATGGTACTGGTGAAAGTGCAGTTACAAAGGTAGATGTTAGTGCTTTAGCTACTAACACTGCTAATGGTCAAGCTTGCACAGGTGTTAAACTTGGTAGGATTGTTTATTCTACTTTTGGTATGAGTGTAAAGCTTTTGTGGGATGCAACTACTGATACTATTTGTTGGGATCTTAATTCAGACTATACAACAGACGAAGATTTTACAGCATTCGGAGGTATACAAAATACTTCTGGTACTGGTAAAACAGGAGATATCAATTTGACTACAACTGGTCATACGAGTGGAGATTCTTACGTTATAGTTCTAACTTTAATTAAAGATTACAACTAAGATGAATGGCTACAAAAAGAATAACTAAGCCGATACGTAGAACTACCAAAGGCAAATCAGCTAATTTTCGTCCCACTAAAAGTGGGGCGGGAATGACTAAGAAAGGAGTCAAAGCTTATAGAGCTAAAAATCCTGGTAGTAAATTAAAAACAGCAGTAACAGGCAAAGTCAAAAAAGGCAGTAAAGCTGCTAAACGCAGAAAATCTTATTGTGCAAGATCAGCAGGACAATTAAAGCGTAGCTCTGCTAAAACAAGAAATGATCCAAATTCAAGAATACGTCAAGCAAGACGAAGGTGGAAGTGCTAATGGCTAAA
>Ga0075466_1000969_pt1 | contig 10646 bp, 10 predicted proteins | sample DEB08_DNA_16_FD_71486 | JGI IMG/M metagenome (GOLD analysis project Ga0075466, IMG submission 71486) | Aqueous microbial communities from the Delaware River and Bay under freshwater to marine salinity gradient to study organic matter... | ecosystem: Environmental > Aquatic > Marine > Coastal ... | reverse complement strand
ATGGATAGTGAAGGCAGCGCAAAGTCATGGACAATCAAAATTTAAAAGCCTTTATCACCGTGGCAGAGCTAGGTTCATTTTCAGATGCCGCCGACCGCCTCTACCTAACCCAATCCGCCATCAGCAAGCGCATCGCCTTGCTTGAACAGCAGATAGGCAAGCGCCTATTTGATCGTATCGCCCGACAGGTATCCCTCACCGAAGCAGGCAACGAACTGCTGCCAAGAGCCAGACGCATACTGCAAGAATATGAAAATGCCCTGCAAGCGATCAATGATTTGTCAGGCGAAGCCAGCGGCACATTGCGACTGGCCATAAGCCACCACCTAGGCCTGCACCGCCTGCCACCGATTCTGAAAAAGTTTGCCCAGCACTATCCCAATGTTACTTTGGACATTGAGTTTATGGATTCCGAGAAAGCTTATGAACAGGTACTCCATGGTCAGACTGAAGTAGCAGTGATTACCCTAGCCCTAGAGAGTCATCACAATATTCACAGCAAAAAGATATGGAATGACCCGCTGCGGTTTATCTGCGCCCAGGATCACCAGTTGGCTGAGCTAAAAAAACCGCATCTTAAAGATCTCGCTGAGTATCCGATAATTTTGCCGGGGCTTAATACTTATACCGGGCGGATTATTCAGAATTTATTTCAGCGGGAAGGAATACCGCTAAAGGCACCTATGTCGACTAACTATTTAGAGACCATTAGTACCATGGTTGAGATTGGGCTGGGCTGGAGTGTGTTACCGGAAACATTGGTTAGAGACTTACATGTGATGCCGTTTGAGAGTATTACGATCGAGCGGGAATTGGGCTATATACACCATACAAAACGCAGCCTGTCCAATGCGGCGGTGGCGTTTTTGGGGTTGATGGATCACCTGCAATAAAATATGCGCGCTGCGCAAAACGACAAACAATTTATAATAAGAAAATTAGAAAAAACGGCAAGTTTAATACCCTCAGCAGAGGCGATCTAAAGGAGGCCGTGACTTTAGCCAACCCAGCAGCCCTTTAAAGAGGGCGAAAAAAAGAGGGCCGTAGCGGCCCTCTTAAATGGAGTTACATCTGTCTTCAGCGACCTAGAATGAGGATTAGGCATTCCCTGCTAACCAGACCAACTTAGTCGGTTATAACCAAGCTAAAACGCTAGCCGTGGCCGTGAATGCCGAGTTTATAAAAAGGACAAAACAAACCCGACATCTAAAGCATAGCCAACAATTTCGGCTTGTCCAGCCACGACAATTATTGCAGTGATTTAATGGCTATTTCGTAGATATCCTTGACCAATCCCTGCTCATCGGCAATTACTTGCAGCGCTTCGCGCATTTGTGAGCTATTGGGCTCGGGGAATTTCTTCCAGCGGGTCAGTGGGGTCATCAACCTTGCAGCAACCTGAGGATTGCGGCTGTGCAGTGTCAGAATACGCTGCTTGAGGAATTCATAGCCAGAACCATCGGGATTATTGAAGTTAACTAAATTGCCGTTGCAGAAGCCGCCGATAAGGCTGCGGATTTTATTCGGGTTGCTCAGGGAAAAGGCTGGATGATTCTCCAGTGCCTCGACCCGCTCCAGAGCACCGGACTGGCTGTTGCTGGCCTGTATTTGCAGCCATAGGTTCATTACTAGCGCTTCGTCACGATACTGCTGTTCAAACTGCTGCAGTGCGGTCTTAGCCTGTTGTGCTGCGGCTGGGCAGTTGACTAGACAAGAGAGTGCGGCGGCTTTGTCAGTCATATTGTCGGCACCAGCAAACTGCTTCGAGGCCAACTCAACACCCATCTGGTCAACCAACATTAGGTAACCCAGAGCAGTATTTTTCAGAGAGCGGCGGCCGATCTGCGAAGCATCCGGCGCATAATCTTGCTCAATGTTGTGGCGTTGATAGACGGCGAGGAACTGTTCCCTGAGAGCATTGGCTAAGGCTTGCCGAACAAACAGGCGAGCGCTGTGGATTGCCTCGGCATGGATCAGGGTTGCCTCCTCATGGAGCTGGGCTTCGCTGGGGAGCTGCAACATTAGCGCAACCATGGCAGGATCTAAGCTGGCATCGGTTAACAGCGACTTATAGGCTTCAATCAGCTGACTGTCCATTTGCAGTGGGCGCTGCTGATGGCTGTCGGCAGTGAGCTTTTCCAACAATTCAAAGCCGAGCTTTTGACCGGCATCCCAGCGGTTAAAGCCGTCGCTGTCGTTAGCCATCAGGTGAATCAACTGGTCTTTGCTATAGGCGTAATCGAGTTTTACTGGGGCGGAGAATTCACGCAACAACGAGGGTACTGGGGCTTCGTCAATATTCTCGATAACCAGTTGCTGATGGGTTTGACTGACTTCATAAACAATGTCTGTGTCGCCATTGCTGTTTAGTGGTAGATCCCCTGACTCACCAACCAGACCAAGCTTCACCGGTATCACAAAGGGCTGCTTCTGGGGCTGTCCCGGGGTTGCTGGGCAACTTTGGGCAAAGTCCAGTGTCACTGTGCGATCGGCGGCATCATATCTTGAACTGACTGCTAACTGCGGCGTGCCAGACTGCTTGTACCAGCGACGGAATTGAGTAAGGTCGCGACCACTAGTGTCTTCCATGGCTTTAACAAATTCTTCGATAGTCACTGCTTGACCATCGTGACGATCGAAATAGAGGTCACTGCCTTTGCGGAAGGTGTCGGGACCCAGCAGAGTGCGAATCATGCCGACGATTTCGGCGCCCTTCTCGTAGACCGTCAGGGTGTAAAAATTATTGATCTCCATATAGGCATCTGGCTGCACCGGATGGGACATGGGACCGCCATCTTCGGCAAACTGGTGGGTGCGCAGATAGCTGACATCTTCTATGCGCTTAACCGTTGCCGAGTTCATATCCGCGGAAAACTGTGAATCGCGGTAGACGGTAAAGCCTTCTTTAAGACTCAACTGAAACCAGTCGCGGCAGGTCACGCGATTGCCAGACCAGTTATGGAAGTACTCATGGGCAACAATGGCTTCGACGCGCTGAAAGGATGCGTCGGTGGTGGTCTTGGGATTGGCCAATACGGCAGAAGTATTAAATATATTCAGGCCTTTGTTTTCCATGGCGCCCATATTGAAGTCATCCACGGCGACGATCATAAAGATATCCAGATCGTATTCCCGGCCATAGGCTTCTTCGTCCCAACGCATTGAATGCTTTAGGGAGAGCATGGCGTGATCGCATTTATCCAGATCTTTTTCTTCAACAAAGATCTGCAGTGCTACCTGGCGACCAGACATAGTGGTAAAGCTGTCTTCAACACAGCTTAGGGTACCGGCCACTAGGGCAAACAGGTAAGCGGGCTTTTTAAACGGGTCGTGCCAGGTGACAAAGTGACGGCCGCCATCCAGTTGGCCGCGCTCAATGGCGTTACCATTGGAGAGCAACACCGGGTACTGGGCTTTATCGGCAATCACCTTGGTGGTGAATTCAGACATTACATCCGGGCGATCTAGATAGTAGGTAATATCGCGAAAGCCTTCGGCTTCACACTGGGTGCAATACATGGTGCGCGAACGGTAGAGGCCCATCATGGTGGTATTGTCTTGGGGCTTGATCAGCACTTCGGTGGTAACCACTGCTCGGTCAGCCAGACCGGGGATGGTTAAAGACTCACTATCACAATTATAAGTATCCTCCTCTAGAGGCTGACCATCCACTGACACAGACTGCAGATCCAGCCCTTTACTGCCATGCAAAACCAGATCCGCGTTTTGCTCATCGCTGAGTGTATTGCGCAGTAGAGAAAGTGTTGTGGTAACCCTGGTGTGGTGCTCGCCAAGATCAAAAACCAGTTCGGTTTTCTCGATTTCAAAGGGCGAGACTTTGTAGTCTTTGAGATAAATAGTCTGTGGCAGTGCATCTTTCATGGTGACGGTCCTTGTAGTATTGCTCTCTTGTTACTCTTTTACTGGGCCCTTAGGCAACAGCAGAAAATTGAATGTTGTAGGCAGTAAATTTGCGGATATTAATCACCCCGGTATCAAGAATCAGATACTGGCCTTTGATACCCAACAGTACCCCTTCCACCAGAGGCTGTTTATCGAGGTTAAAGCTTTTCACTTTTCCCGGCCATTGGCTCACGGGGAAATCAATGGTTGTAGTGCTCTCACTGTATAGTCGCTGCAGCGCCTGCAAGCCGTACTCTTCTTCGAGCATTTCGAGGCCCTCTTCCGACTTGGCCATCAATTCATCTCTGATCGCGGCTAAGTCCAAATCTTCTGCATTGCCCTTGAGCATTTTCTGCCAGTGAGTTTTATCGCCGACATGTTCACGCAGACAGTCTTCAATCAAGCCTGCCTGGTAGCGTGTCTGAACACGGAAGATGGGCAGCCCCTGAGTCGCGCCCTGATCAATCCAGCGGGTTGGCAGCTGAGTTCCACGGGTAATACCCACCTTTACCCCTGAGGAGTTAGCCAGATAGACAAAGTGGTCGGTGAAGCAAAATTTTTCACCCCACTCCGGATCGCGGCAGGTGCCGTGGTGAAAGTGACATTTTTCCGGGCTCATAATGCAGGTATCGCACTGGGGCAATTTGGTGAAGCAAGGATAACAGTAACCTTGGCTAAAGCTCTTCTTGGAACGTCGCCCGCAGTGAATGCAGTGAATATCACCGAGGTGCTCAATGGAAACCGCGCTGCCAATTAACGCGTTCATACCAATATGCAGATCATCCAAGGGTAGCTGATAATCCACCTGGCCATTTTCGCCCAGAGAAGTGCGCATCTTTTCAAGATGCCCGGAAACTTTTATCGACATATTGGAACCTTAATTAGTTTTTCCATTTCAAAGGTTGTTCGTCTGGCGGCGGCGAGCAGGCGGTAGTTTTCGGCGGCACGTAACCAGTACGCTGTTCAATGGGCTGGCGCTGGTCATAGGCGATAATAGCCTGCATACAGAGCGACTTTTGCTCATCCGTTAAGGCCCGACCATCGGGCCACTTGCCCAATTCCACTGCCCGCTTCAGGCTCTCACAAATCTGCGGTGTGATGCTTTCCAGTAACTGGGGTAAATCCATTGTCTATTTAAACCTCGCTCTTACAGTGCCAACCAAACCAAAAATCAAGCCCAACAGCATACCTACGATTAAACCACTGAAATGGGCTGCATTGGCAATGCCAACACCCAATAAAAAATCTAACACGCCGGTCATGCAGAACAGCAGCCAAAACAGCATAAAGCCGATTAGCTCTTTAGGTAGAGCCAATATGGGATGGGGTGCCAGCAGATTGCGGATCCAAATATAGCCGAGCAAGGCATAGATCACTCCGGACATGCCGCCAAAGGCTACAGAGCCAGTCCAGACAAACTGCCCCATATTGGAGATGACCGCGCTAACCAATACTAAGAGTAGCAGATGCATCGGGCCCAGAAGCATTTCGATACGTCCGCCGAGCAGTGATAACCATAGTCCATTGAAGACAAAGTGCATCAGGCCAAAGTGAACAAAGATTGGGGTAATCAAACGCCAGAGTTCGCCCTCCGCAATACCGCCAAAGACAAATATTCGGGGTATCGGATAGAAGAAGCTACCGACAAACCATCCGCAGAGGCTAGCAAAAAACAGCAGTGCCGTTACTGGATGCTGCCTTGCTGCGTTGCGCCAGCGAGATCGATCTGATGGCTCAGGTGACTCAGCTGTCATTGTTAGCTTTGGCTTTGGCTCGGTCCAGGCGACTGCCCCAACCGAGCTTTGAACGACAGATGCTGTAGAAATTGTGATCGTTTGGGTGAATCAAAATCACCCCATCGCGGTGCTTGCGGATGGTAATAATGTCACCCGGCTCGCTGAGATAGTCATTGTGGCCATCGCAGGTAATCAACGGGTGCAGTTCATTACGCGAACTGACGCGGATTTCAATCTGTGAACCGCCGTGCAGTGCAATGGGCCGACTATTCAACGTGTGGGGATTGAGCGGTACTACGACCATGGCATCCAGCTCTGGACAGAGCAGCGGACCACCAGCAGACAACGCATAAGCTGTTGAGCCTGTGGGGGTGGCGACAATCAGACCGTCGGAGCGCTGGCTGTAGACAAACTCGCCATCCACATAGAGTTCAAAAGCCATCATCCGAACCGACTGGCCCGGGTGCAACACTATATCGTTTACCGCGAGCCCTTCAGCGATTAACTTGCCATGGCGAGTAATCGTGGTTTCGAGAAGAAAGCGATCGGTTTGTTTGTACTCTCCGGAGAGCACCGGCAGCACGCGCTCGGCGATTTCGTCTGGAGAGATATCGGTTAGGAAACCCAAGCGACCGCGGTTGATGCCCAATAATGGAATTTTGCTCGCCGCCATACTGCGACTGGCGCTGAGCATACTGCCGTCGCCACCGACCACTATACCCAGGTCAACAGCACCGGGAAATTGCTCTAAAGGTAGGATTTTATCCACGGGCCAGTCGACTAATTGGGCTGCACGCTCTTCGTAGACCACCTCGCGGCCCTGACTCAACAAGAAGGCTTCGAGTTTGTTCAGAGAGTCACGCACCTCAGGTACGTCGAGACTTGCGAGCAAGCCTATGCGTTGAAAATGTGCCATATTGCTGGGTATCCAAAAACCGGTTCAGGGATTATACAGAGTAGAGGGGTAATTCACTCTTTTTAAGCCATATTAAGGGTCCTCACTCTACCCTGTTCTGCTACAACGCTGCCATCGCGACCGCAGTGGAGGGATCTCATGAGGCAGGCAGAGGTTCTGACAACCGGCTTGATGTTCTTGAGATCCTTCGACTTCGCTCTGGATGACAGGATCGAGTGCCAAGCAGCAGTAGGTCAACGATCTACTTACGCGCCTTAAACACCAACACCCAATCCATAAATAGCTCTTCCCACAACAATTGCAGGTTAGGATTATTGCCACTGACTATCCAATTCCGTGCCAGCAGTAACTTATCGGAAAAACCAAATATTGCAGTATTGGGCTTGTCTGCTAGCTCGGTTGTGGCCAGGCGGTGAATATATCGACTAAACCAATCTATAGACAGTTCACCGTCAAGCTTTTGACATTGCTGTGCCGCTGCCAGTGGTGACACAGAGCCATCGGCAACCGCGGCTACAAGCTTTTCAAACTCCTGTCGCTGCTCCAAGTTATCACTTTGCAGATAGTCCAGCGCCAGTAGTGGTCGACCACCCGCAAGGGGCAAGACCTGCTCTGCGGCACTGCGGTCATTAGTCACACCAGTAAGCCACTGCAGGGCAATATCAGTTTCTGGGGTTGGCATACTGAGCTTTTGACAGCGGCTGCGAATGGTCGCGGACAGCCTACTGGGTCTATGGGATACCAATATTAATAACGTTTTACTCTGGGGCTCCTCAAGATTTTTTAGCAGCGCGTTGGCCGCATTGACGTTCATCGCTTCCGCTGGCGCAATAATCGCCACCTTCCAACCACCCTGCTGTGCAGTTTTGCCTAGGGATTCGCAGAGCTTACGCACCGAATCAATCTTGATTGCCTTGCCCTTCTCTTCGGGTTCGAGATAGCGCATATCTGGGTGACTGCCTGCATAGAAGAGATTGCAGGTCTTACAGGCGCCGCAGGCGTATTTGACCATTTCTGCGCAACACATCAGACGCTGGGCCAGAGCCGTTGCCAATCGCAACTTGCCTATACCCTGATCGCCGCTGATCAGCAGCGCGTGGGGTAGACGGCCGCTATCGATACTGCTATTCAAAGAAGCCCATGCATCCTCATGCCAGGGCAGTGGCAGAGCTGACACTAAACGCGCTCCCAAAAAGTTTCGAGGGTTTGGGTGATCTGGGCCTGAACGCCTTCGAGTGAGAGGGATGCATCGATTACCACGCAGCGGTATGGGTTGTCCTGGGCAATCTGCAGATAGCGATTGCGTACGCGCTCAAAAAATTCCACCTGCTCCTGTTCAAAACGGTCCGGAGTACTGCGCTCGCTGGCACGGGATAGGCCGATCTGCACCGGGATATCGAGAATAAGGGTTAGGTCTGGCTGCAGGCTGCCCTGCACTATCAACTCGAGCTCTCTGATGAGGTCTTGGCGCATATGACGACCAGCGCCCTGATAGGCGTAAGTGGCATCGGTAAAACGGTCACAGAGCACCCAGGCGCCCTCACTGAGCATCGGCTCGATCACTTGGTTGAGATGTTGCGCTCGGGCGGCAAACATCAGTAGCAGTTCTGCGGTACTGGATACAGACTCCTCTCTCGGCGCCAGCAGCAACTCGCGGATCTGCTCCGCCAGAGGTGTGCCGCCAGGTTCTCTGGTGCAACCATAGCTGAGCTTTTTACCGTCCATCCAGTCCTGGATAAATTTGATATTGGTGGTCTTGCCGACGCCTTCGGTGCCTTCAATGGTAATAAATTTTCCACGCATCTGATTTCCGACCCTGCACCTAGTTTTTGATCGCCCTATTGTGACGATTTGAGAGCCTACTGTCTGCCCTGGTTTAGTTTTTAGCCTTTGGCGCCGACTGATAATCCACTGCGCGCTGGTTTATTTGGTATTGCCGCACTGCCTTTTGGTGCTCTTCTAGACTATCAGAGAAATGGTGTCCACCGTCACCTCGGGCCACAAAGTAGAGACTGGTGCCGGCCTCAGGATGCAGTGCCGCCTCGATTGCAGCAGCACTGGGCATGGCGATGGGTGTCGGCGGCAAGCCATTTATACGATAGGTGTTATAAGGGGTCAGCATCTTGAGATGCTGGCGCGTAATGTTGCCCTTATAGGCATTGCCCAGACCGTAGATCACTGTTGGATCGGTCTGCAGGCGCATACCCTTGTCGAGACGACGAACAAAAACACCGGCTATAGCGGCTCTCTCCGCTACCTGTCCGGTCTCTTTTTCCACTATGGAGGCCATAATCAATGCGTCATAGGCACTGGCATAGGGTAAGCCCTGCTCCCTACCCTGCCATGCCTGGTCCAGCACCTGGAGCATTTTGCGGTGGGCTCTGGCGACTATATCCACGGCACTATCCTCGTGGGTATAGCTGTAGGTATCTGGGAATAGCCAGCCCTCAGGATGGGCTTTGTCAATATTGGCGGCAGTCATTATCTGCCCTTGGCTTAAGCCGCGAATATCGGCGAATTGCTCAACAGTGGCCAGCTGCGTGATCCACTGCTGGAAATTCCACCCCTCAGGGAAAGTAATCTGATAGCTGATCACTGCACCGCGATTAAATTTTTCCAGCAGCTGCAGTGCCGTTTCGCCGGACTCAATCTGGTAGTGACCAGCCTGTATTGCCGCGCGCCCAGAGACCCGTGCGTAGAGGCTGAGCAGTTTTGGATGAGACAGAATCTCGCGTTTATGCAGCTGACGATTCACCTGGGTCAGGCTGCTGCCTTTATCCACCTGCCAAACCAAAGCAGCCTGTCCTTGCTGCAGCTCAATCGGCTCCTGGAGCTCGTAATAGCCTAACAGTGCAAGTCCTAAAGCACAGGCCAGAAAAGCCGTGAGCAGCGCTAAACTGCCTAACAGTCGCCTTAGCATGGGAAGCCCTGATAGTTATCTTCCAGTGCGCCCTGAAGCCGTCTGGTGTCATTGCCTATGGCGAGGGTAACAGCAGTCTTTAGTGAGGTCACCGGCACTATTCCCCGCACTGAACTACAGATGAACATTTCACTGGCCTCAAGTAGCTGTTCGCGGCCAATGGTGGTTTGCTGCACTTTTAAGCCGGCGCTGGCGAATAGCTTGTCAATCAATAACTCGCGCATCACTCCCCGGACGCCGGCTTGATCTAGGCGCGGAGTTACCCAGCCACTGCTGACTTTAATAAACAGATTGGCCCTCGTGGTTTCAATGACGCTGTCGTCGGCGGCAAACATAATGCCGTCGTCATATTGGTCAACCCATTCCGATCGAGCCATCACCTGATCGAGGCGATTTAAATGTTTGATCCCCGCAAGAATGGGATGCAGCGGCAAGCGGTAAGCACATTCAGTGAGGCTTATCCCGCGCTGTCGCTGGATTCGAATAGTACTTGCCAAGGGAAAATACTGGGCTACAACACGGGGAACAGCTGCCGTTTCTACTGGCGGTGCATAGCCGCGACCACCACTGCCTGCAGTCACTATAGTCTTCACAATGCCGGATTCGCGCTGTGCTGGACTCAAACTCTGAATCAGGCTGTTGATATTGCTCTCTATGCTGCCCTCTAAAGTCTTCGCTACACTGCTCTGTAGCTGTTGCCCAGTGATATTAATACCGAGAGTCGGGGCGTCTCTAAGCAGGCGCTCAAAGTGCTGCTGTCGCAGTGGTAAGGCACCATGGTGTAACAGCATAGTTTCAAACAGCCCGTGACCATAGGCACCACCGCGGTCTGTCAGCGGCAGGCTATCCAGCGCAACGCCATCAACAACAGAATGAGTCATAGAGGTGCCCTTTTGATTGGGGTACAAGTGAATGTTAGAGCTACCATTAAACCTAAATTCCGCGCATAAAAAAACCGCCCCAAAGGAGCGGTCTTTTTAAATACGTTCAAATATCAGCCGTGAGCTGTGATATACGTGACCGCATCTTGAACAGTAGCAATTTTCTCTGCTTCTTCATCAGGAATCTCAGCATCGAACTCCTCTTCCAGAGCCATTATCAGCTCTACTGTATCAAGGGAATCGGCACCCAGATCTTCAACGAAAGATGAAGTGCTTTTAACATCTTCTTC